>OIXH01002592.1_pt1 | contig 17632 bp, 13 predicted proteins | sample 1587741 | NCBI WGS metagenome assembly OIXH01 (sample SAMEA3888916, study PRJEB22519) | human gut metagenome | biome: human gut; feature: human-associated habitat; material: faeces | place: Denmark | collected 2011 | reverse complement strand
ATCATTCCAGGGGCGGGCATTGGCTGAATATATTGATGATAAAATGACAGATCAGCCCTGGGATGTCACTTTGTGCTGCAAAGGGGAAGGCAAGGGCCTTGATGCTCCTTTGTCATTGGGTGAAGGCGTTCAGCCGCTGAACATAACGTCAAGCGAGTACAGAAAACTCAAAGTTGACGAAAAATCCATTTTGATCAGCGGAACAAAAGTAAGAGTTGGCACTGTTGGATGCACAAAGGTTGGCTTAAGCGAAGCGGAAATCAAAGAAGCTGAAAGGCGATTTGACGAAAAGCCAAATCCTCGCAGGAAACCTGGAGCTAAACGGCACTATCCCGATAGTGCATATCTGATAAAGGAACGGGCCCCGCTTCTTATGCTGCATATTATTTCTCCATACCCTCAATCGGGCAGCCCAGATATTGAAGGGGACCCTCAGTATGCTGTTGCCATTCCAGAGCATTTGTTTGCTTTGGGTGTCGGCTTCCCGGATACGGGCGACAAAACAGCAACGGCTACTTACATGGTTAATGTTGTAGAACTGCGCGGATGGCTGGACTTTGACGAGGATGATGAGTGATGCTGACCCAGAATGATTTAGTTGCGCGCTGGAGAGCGATTCCTCAGTATAACGGAGGATATCAGCTTGTGGATGCCACGCATCCCTTGCACTGGTATGTCGGGTACTCAGATGTTGGCAGAAGGACACTGATGCTGATTGCTGGGGCACGCTTTAAGCAGCTGCAGTCTTCCCGCTCTATAGAAGTATCTCAGCGGCAGCGGCCACAGGACGAAAAGTGGACACTTTCGTTCGATTTGTTCCTGTCAGAACAATCAGACGTTTTTGCGTTTTTCTGCAGTGACATTATCGAGTACACACGATCTTGTTCTTCGGAAGCTGAAGGCGTTCAGTTAATTGAAAAACGCTGGATGCAATGGAATCTTCTGCTTGAAAAACAAAGGAAAACGCTGCTTTCTGCTTCTGAGCAACTGGGCTTAATCGGGGAATTATATACACTCATTCAGCTTATCCATATGGGGAAAAAACCAGACGAAGCTGTTTCTGCATGGGTTGGGCCAGAAGGAGCGGACCGGGATTTTGAGTTTTCTGACGTATGGTATGAAGTTAAAACGACAGGGGCAGCATCTCAGGTCATCACTGTGTCTTCACTGGAGCAGCTTGATGACAGCATAGCTGGCCATCTTAGAATTGTAAGAGCGGATAAATGCTCTCCAGAACGTTCGGATGGTGTTACACTGGATACCCTTGTTGAAGAAGCAAAGGAAACTATAGGCAGCAGTCTCGCGGCAACAGCTTCCTTTGACAGAAAGTTGCTTCAAATAGGCTACCTGTCAAGAGCTGAATATTCTTCGCAAAAATACTTGATTTCCAGTTTTGCTTCATATCGCGTAGACAGCACTTTTCCCAAAATTCTGAGATCAAGCATTTCATCAGAGATTGTCAGCGCGCGCTATGATCTCAGCATTGCGGCGATTGAACCGTGGAAGGAATGAAAAACCATGGATGCTCAAGAATACGCAAAGGATTTTCTCGAAGGTGTCCGTTCAGAAGCGGCTGCGACAGGCGAAGGAAAATGTGCTGTCTTTGTCAGAAATGTTGCGCAGCAGCTGGTTGACGCTGAAGTCTTGCCAGATTTTGAAGGCTCCTTTTATACTGGAACAGGCCGTGGAAACAGGAAATTCAGAGTCGATGGATATATCCTCGATGAATTTGATATGGCAATGAATCTAATCATTGCTGATTTTGATGAAGATCCTGACAGAATACTGGCAAAAACGGGAATCAGCCAATGCTTGACAAGGCTGTCATACTTTGCCGAGCTTGCGCTCAATGGCAGCTTGCATGATGTGATTGAGCCAAGCACCCCCTGTGCAGATTTAGCAGATATAATCCATACATATAAAGACAGAATCCGGAAATTCAAATATCATATTTTTACCGATGCTTCTGTAAGCGCAACTATTAAGACGGTCGAGACTCAGCCGATTGGCACAATCCCAACAGACTGTCAGGTTTGGAGCTTGGAGCGTCTGTTCCGTATATGCAGTTCTGATCTTGCCAGGCAGAGCATTGAAATTGACTTCAGTCAGTTTACTGCACATGGCATCCCATGTCTTCCTGTGTTTGATGCTTCAACAGATGACTTTCACAGCTATCTCTGTGTTATTCCGGGTAAGATTCTTGCTGATATCTATGATGAATATGGCAGTGCTCGGCTCGAGGGAAATGTCCGTTCATTCCTGTCAACAAAGGTAGCAGTCAATAAAAAAATCAGAGAGACGATTCTCAGCAAGCCTGATCGCTTCTTTGCTTTTAATAACGGTATCTCTGCCACCGCACTGAATGTAGAATTGGCTGATATCCCTCAAGGGCGTTTTGTGACTAAGGTAAAAGATTTTCAAATAATAAACGGGGGTCAGACTACAGCTTCGCTTTCAAATGCGAGATTTCGTGACAAAGCTGATTTGAGCAGCATATTTGTTCAAATGAAGCTGACAGAAATTGATGAAACAGATGCTGATAAATCCACAGAGCTGATAAGAAACATATCAAAATCCAGCAACAGTCAGAACAAAGTCAGTGATGCGGATTTCTTTGCTGCTTCTCCATTTCATATTCGGATGGAACAGTTTTCACGCCGTATGTTTGCCAATGCATCCGATGGATCGCAGTATGAAACGCATTGGTTTTATGAGCGTGCCCGCGGTCAGTATCTGCAGGCACAGATGCGCCTGACACCGGCAAAGAAAAAACAGTTTCAGATGCAGAATCCTAAAAATCAGCTTATTACGAAAACAGACCTGGCAAAAGTTATGGTCACTTGGCGTGGCAGACCTGATATTGTGAGCCGCGGCGCGCAGACATGCTTTATGTGGTTTGCCAATATTACAGACGCCGCCTGGGAGGAAGATAACGAGCAGTTTAACGAGAAATACTATCAGGAAGCAGTTGCGCTTACAATCATGCACCGTTATCTTGAAAAAGCGATACCTATGCAGCATTGGTATGAAAGCGGTTATCGTGCTAATGTAATCACTTATTCTATCGCTTCACTGCATCATCTGCTTTCCAAACAAAAAGCCGGACTGAAGCTCGACTTAGCAATGATTTGGATCAGGCAGACAGTTCCTGATGTTCTATGCTCTGTGCTATTGCACATAGCTGAGATCGTATATTCTCTCATCACCAGCGAAGACCGCAAAGTGGTCAACGTGACTCAGTGGTGCAAAAGGGAAGAATGCTGGAAGTATGTGCTTGCACATATGTCTTATAAATTGCCCGATGAAATTGACAGCTGTTTGTGCAGCACTGATGCTCAAAAATCGCAGGAACGCAGTGCCAAAAAAGTTTAGCGCATTGATTCGGGAATGGAATATCAAAAAAGAGTTTTGGAGCATGATGCGCTGTTCTGGGGACGACTGGCTCAGTTTGCGGCCAGCAAAAGGCTGCTGAACGAAAGCAGCGCATCAGCGCTGAAGCTGGCTGTTCGTCTGCCGGAAAAATTGCCCAACAGTGTACAGTGTGCTAAGCTGCTGGAAGTGTTAGAAGCGGCAAAATCTGAAGGATTCAAGGAGCAAGAGTAATGAGTTTTACAGCGATTGATCTTTTCTCAGGAGCAGGAGGCCTGAGCAAAGGCTTTGAACAAGCAGGCTTTGTTATAAAAGCTGCTTTTGAAAAAAACGCAAATGCGCGAAAGACATACTCTCATAATTTCCCTTATGTTGCCATGTATGAGGATGTCATAGGAGCCGATTATAAAGCGCTGAAAGAACGGCATGGGTCTATTGATGTGGTGATTGGCGGCCCTCCTTGCCAGGGTTTTTCCAATGCGAATCGGCAGCATAATCAGGCAATAAGCCTGAATAATAAGTTAGTCAAAGAATACATCCGCGCCATCCTTGATCTGCAGCCAAAGGCATTTGTAATGGAAAATGTTGGAGCTCTAAAGTCAGATGTTCATCGTTTCTATTATGAAGAAGCTGACAAGGAAATGCGCGAGAAATACAGTATTCCGTTCCGAAAGGATCAGATCCATCTTTTCCCTGGAAAAATCATGTGTGAAGGGATCAGAGAGATTGCTGAATCCACAGACCGTCAGGATCAGCTCCGTTGGACTGATTCTGAGTTTATGTGTATCAGAATTCTTAATAGGCAGCTGAAGAACCGCAAAAAGCTTTTGAAAGCTTTGCAGAAATATAAGAAGCAGCTGCATTCATGGCAACAGGAGCTTCTTGATATTGCAGAGGTGCCCACCGCCGTTCAATCTGAGTATAACAATTTAGTGCAGGGAATTGAAACTTATTTTGCTGTAGATGCTATCAGTGAGGAGTTTCTTTCAGCCATTTCATTTATCAACCATTTTCAGCAAATGCTGCAATGGCTCAAAGAGATCAGAGACAACAAAATTTCTGTAAGTGAATTGATTGCAAACTCTGATCAAGGATTGGCGGCAAAAGTAGAATCGTGCGCTGTCTCAGATTATCTTTCAGTAGTATTAGATGGAGACAAGGATGGATACTATCTGGCAAAAGACATTCTGCGTGCAGTAGAATTTGGCGTTCCTCAAAAACGCGAACGCTTTATCCTGATTGGCATTCGCAAGGATCTGTGCCGGGAAAAAGACGTATGTCTTCCTGCACGCCTTATAACGAACGAATCAGAGTATCAGACAGTGTTTGATGCTATTGCTGATTTAGAAAATGTGCCGGTCAGCTATGAGAAGGATGCTGCTCCCGTATCGCTTGCACCTTATCCTTTTGAGTTTGATTCGGAACGCAAGCCCGTGGGCCAAAAACTGAGAGATTCAGAATGGCTGCCGAATCATATTAGCACAGAAACCCGTGATGTTGCTATGGAACGGTTCAAGGCACTCCAGCAGGGGCAGAATTTTCATGCTCTTGATGAAAGCTTAAAATCCACTTATACAAACGCTGCCAGAACGCAGAATACAATTTACCTAAGGTTAAAATACAATGAACCTTCCGGGACAGTGGTTAACGTCCGAAAATCCATGTGGATTCATCCCGTCTTAAACCGTGCGCTTTCTGTCCGCGAAGCAGCAAGACTTCAGAGCTTCCCTGACAGCTTTGAGTTTATAGGGACGAAGGATGCTCAGTACCAGCAAGTTGGCAACGCGGTTCCTCCTATGCTCGCAAAAGCCATTGCTGATCATATCATCAAGCTACTTACAACAAGCAAGCCGCCGGAAAAGATGGAGTCAACTGACAATCATACTCCAGAGCAGCGCAGTTATAACATGTCCCAGATCCACAGTGAGGATACACAGCTTGAAATAATGGTAGGACATTATCTTCACGGAAGAAACTTGAGATACCGCAAGCATGTAAAGCGCCTCCCAGGCAAGCCTGATCTTGTGTTTGAAAAATACAAAGCGGCTGTATTTATCAACGGCTGTTTCTGGCATATGCATGAAGGATGCAAATATGCCAGAATTCCGTCTTCCAATACTTCTTATTGGCGGCCGAAGCTGCTCAGAAATGTTGAACGTGACAAAGTGAATCAGCAGAAGCTTCAAGATATGGGGTACCGCGTGTTTGTAGTATGGGAATGTGAGCTGAAAAATGATAAAGATGTAAGGCTTGAAGACCTATACAAGAGAATCACTTGCTTGGTCCCTGATGTATCACGCTAATTGCCCACCTGATTATTAAGGAGGAAAACGATGAATTGGGAAAGATTTCAAACATATGGTCAATCCTCCGAAAAGTCATTTGAAATGTTATGCAACCAACTTTTTGAGAACTGGTGCAAAGAAGAATGTAAAGATACTCAATCTGCTATTGATAAATGCTCCTACAGTTCTCAGGAATATGGCGATATTCACTATTATATGCCATCAGCTACACTGCAAACTCTCTTAGAAATCACAGATACAAATGGGTATCAATATTATAATAATTGTAATATTGTTGCTGAGTATTCCAAAGTTGGCGAAAGATGGAGAACATCTCAAGAATTCGTCCTTGTGGGTAAGGATTGTCTTATGCAAAAGCTAAAAGAAAAAGGATTAAACCTAATTTGGCTTATGCAAGAATTGCGAAGAGAGACAGGAAATGCAAAAGAAAGGTATGGAGATTTTTACGCTTAAAGGCGTCAGTACATTATTAGCTATTACAAGGATGATAGAATTGTGTTTGAAAAGATGCTTGCTGAGTTTTCTCAGAAATAACCAAGATTCTATTTGTATATTGGAAAAGGATTGTATGTATGCATTGATTATGAAAAAGGAGTACTATCATGTTAAACAGTAGAGTAACGATTGATCATTTACTGAATGCTAAGGAAGGAGAGCACTATCAGTTCAAAGAGGCAAAACGCCGCTTTGATTCTGACGAAGCTGCCCAAATTTGTTGTGCTCTTGCCAACTGTGGTGGTGGTATGCTGGTTCTTGGCATTACAGACAAACGCCCCCGCAAGGTCGTCGGCAGCGAGGCATTTGACCAGCCCGAGCGTACACGGAAAGGACTGATCGACAAACTGAAAGTCATGGTGGACTTTCAGATTCTTAAAGATTCCGAAGGTAAACGGGTTCTTGTATTTAGCGTGACGAGCCGCCCTATGGGTCTGCCTGTTCAGGTTGACGGTATTGCCTGGTGGTATGAAGGGGACAGCCTGATTCCTATGCCCGAAAATATCCGGCGTCGAATTTACGAGGAGACTGGATTTGACTTCTCCGGCAGTATCTGCGAGAAAGCAAAAATCTCTGATCTTGATGAAACCGCCATCGATGCATTCCGTGAAAAATGGATCGGAAAAAGCGGCAATAAACGCTATGCCAACATGTCTGCAGAACAGCTGCTGCATGACTGCGAAGCCATCACAAACGAAGGCATCACCTACGCCGCGCTTATTCTGTTCGGAAAAAGGGAGGCGCTTGGAAGGCTTCTGCCCCAGGCAGAAATCGTTTTTGAGTACCGCTCTTCCAACGCTTCTGGACCGGCCAACCAGCGGGAAGAGTTCAAGGTCGGCTTCTTTGCTTGCTTCAATCGTCTGTGGGAACTGGTGAATTTGCGCAATGACATTCAGCATTATCAGGAAGGCTTCTTTATCTTTGATATCCCAACGTTCAACGAAAGCGTTGTCAGAGAAGCAATCCTGAACGCTGTCAGCCATCGAAACTATCAGCTGGCCGGAAGCGTATTTATTCGGCAATTCCCGGACAGACTTGTGATCGAAAGCCCTGGCGGCTTGCCAAATGGCATTTCTCTTGACAACATCCTGGATCGACAAATCCCCCGCAACCGCCGAATCGCAGAGATCCTGGCTCTATGCGGTCTGGTGGAACGGTCCGGTCAGGGTATGAACATTATCTACGAAACCAGCGTGAAAGAAGCCAAGCCGCTGCCGGATTTTGCCGGGACAGATGACACTTTTGTCAGCCTGGCTCTGAATGGCCTGGTGATCGACAAGCAGATGCTATCGGTAATCAATCGGATAGGAAATGAACGGCTCGACACGCTCACTACTGCTGATTTTCTGACGATCAATGCTCTGTATCATGACATGCCTCTCGACAGCCATATGCAAGATCGGCTGAAGCACTTGACAGAAATGGGGATCGTGGAGCATATTGGCCGGAGCAAGTATGTTCTTTCACGCAGCTTATACAGTGCTGTTGGTAAATCCGGCGTCCACACAAGGATTGTCGGCCTGGATCGTGAGACAAATAAAGAACTGCTGCTGAAGCACATGCGGGAGAAAGGTCCGGAGGGAGCACCGCTAAGAGAATTACAGCAGGTTCTTCCTGGGCATAATCGAAGTCAGATCCAGGTATTGCTTAGGGAATTACGCAATGAGAATCGAGCTTATTTCTGTGGTAATACAAGCGCTGCAAAATGGTTTGCTGGTCCATCTCCAGCAGAGAACAGCTGAAGCTTGCTGTCCAACTTGCAACTAACTTGCAACTTAGTTGCAAGTTGATAGCAAGTTGGTGTAGCCCATGAAAAAAGCCGCCCCTGAAGAGGCGGCGATACGAACTCAGCTAAAAACCAATTCATCAAGTACGATTTCTTCAACCCGGTGCCGGATGCTACTCATCCGAGAAATCCACCCCAACTGGTCAGAAGCTTTCAGCTTTTCATTGATGCCTTCAGCTTCAGCCATCTGGGCGATCATCCGTTCCATTCGATCCCGGCAGACTTGATCTGTTTCCGCCAAATGCTCATACAGCTTGCCGGACAGAATCAGACGAGTGTATAGGCCGGGACGATGCTCTTCCAGGTAAGCTCTCCGCATCCGGCCATAGCGGCCAATGGCCTGGTTGGGAGTCTCAGGGAGTTCCAGATCAGGAAAATAATAGTCTCCTTGAAGCATATAATGAATGCCGTTCTCGCTGATTTCCTTTTTCAGATTTGTCATGATGATGACCTCCTTCGTTTCGCTTTTTGATGGGTGTGTTTGCTTCTGCACCAATCAACCAGCGCATCTCAGCAGATCATCTCCAGGTGTTGGTTTCCACCCCAACCTCCACCCCAATCAGGGTTTTATCAGAGTGCATGATATTTACTGCTTTTGTGTTAATTGGCTTTAGAATTAAACCGGATTATACAGAAATGCACACTATTTACAGCCGTCTCCGACTTCAAGTCCTGTTCCCCGCACCAAATAACCCCGATTGCAAAAAGCAGTCGGGGTTATTTTTATTTCAAAATATTCCGAAAACGGAGGGCTCCAGATGAACTTATCGTCCATTCACCATATTGCCATTATCGTGTCCGACTATGAGGCCGCCAAGCGCTTTTATGTTCAGCAGCTGGGCTTTGAGGTAATCCGGGAAAATTATCGCCCGGCACGGCGGGACTGGAAGCTGGACCTGCGGGTGAACGAGCACACCGAGCTGGAAATTTTCGCAGAGGAAAATCCACCCAAGCGTCCCAGTTGCCCGGAGGCCTGCGGCCTGCGCCACCTTGCCTTCCACGTGCAAAACATTGAGGCCGAAGTAAAAGCGCTGGCGGAAATGGGTATCCAGTGCGAACCCATCCGAACCGACGATTATACCGGCAGGAAAATGACGTTCTTCTTTGACCCGGATGGACTGCCGTTGGAGCTGCATGAATAAAAACGGCCGTGTTCACCGGCAAAAAATGAGGCATGGCCGATGGTTGGGCATAAGAGGATCGTCCCTGCCAGTCTTTCCACGTGGCTTTGTATTTTTATTCTGAACTGTGGAAAGTGCTGCACAAGCTGTAGGGTGCTTCGCCATTTCAGCCCTTTTGAGTATGCTAAAATTTTTTAGCTTGACTGGCGGCTGCGAATGGTCTTTGATAACTTTTGAGCACGGGTAAGCGGTTTTATTTTATTATCAGCATTTTCGCTGACCATCGTCAGCGAAAAGGATAAGCAAAACAAAAGGCCAGCGTGGATCAAAAACCACGCTGGCCTTTTTAACAAGCCATGAGGCCTGTCGCCGAATGGCGACCTTTGCTACACAAGGAACAGGAAGCTTCATCAGACCGGCGAGCCATGGCACCTGTCGTGCCATGGCGGTAAAACTCCGGCCAACTCCCTTTTCACGAGCTCTCTGCGCGCATAGCGCGCAGTCCGGGGTGCAGGGGCACTGCCCCTGCTTAGTCCTCGTCGTCTTCTTCGGGGAGCTCGGCGTTGTGCCAGACGTTCTGCACGTCATCGTTGTCTTCCAGCATGTCCAGCAGCTTCTGTACCTTGGTGAGGGTCTCTTCGTCGGGCAGAGCAACGGTGTTCTGGGGCACCATCTGCACTTCGGCGCTCAGGAAGGTCATGCCGCCGTTTTCCAGCTGCTCGCGCACAGCGGAAAATTCGTTGGGGTCGGTGTAAATTTCGAAGGCGTCGTCCAGCGTCTTCATGTCTTCCGCACCGGCGTCCAGAACGGTCATCATCATTTCGTCCTCGTCGGTGTCGGCGGTGCGCTCCACTACCAGCACGCCCTTCTTGTCGAACATGAAGCCCACGCTGCCGGTCACGCCCAGCGTGCCGTCGTATTTGGCGAAGCAGTGACGCACATCGCTGGCGGTACGGTTGCGGTTGTCGGTGATGGTCTCCACGATCACAGCCACGCCGCCGGGAGCATAGCCTTCGTAGGTGATGGTTTCATAATCCACATTGCCCAGCTCGCCGGAAGCCTTCTGGATGGAACGCTTGATGTTGTCGTTGGGCATGTTGTTGCTCTTGGCCTTGGCGATAACGTCGCGCAGCTTGGAGTTGCTTTCGGGATTGCTGCCGCCTTCGCGCACGGCGATAGCGATTTCACGGCCGATCTTGGTGAAGATCTTGCCGCGGGCCGCGTCGGTCTTGCCCTTCTTCACTGCGATATTATGCCATTTGCTGTGTCCGGACATGGGTATCAGCCTTTCTTTGTTAAGGTAATTGCGCCGCCGGGCGGCGAATGTATTTATGAACAGTTTATTATAGCACAGGATATAGGATCGGTCAAATATGGGTTTTGAGGGAAAGCCGGCAAATAGCAGCTCTTTTGGGAATAATAAGAAAGTTCCGTCTTCCTCCTAATGCCAAGGAAGACGAAACTGTGGACAAAACAATGAAGTCTTTTTGAAACAGGAAATCATAAAACTCGGGGCGGACCGTATTCTTCGCTCTCTCTGCATGCGCCGTCCTTGTACGATCCGCACACCCCGTCGCCCATCCGCTTTCTATAAACCACCCGCTCCATTTCGAGCGACCAAACCCGCGAGCCGTGGCACCTGTCGTGCCACGACGGTAAAACCGATTCAAGCCGCATCCCTCCTACGCCCCTGCGAGCATAGCGAGCAGTCCGGGGTGCAGGGGCACTACCCCTGCTGCCGGGTCATGAGGAGGAGAACTTGGGCGGTCATGTCGTCCCGGGGTGTGCCGCCGGAGGCCAGAATGGCATTGCGGATGAGCGCGTCTGCCATGCGCTGGGGTTGAATGTAGACGCTTTCCTCCAGCATTTTGCGCATCTGCGCTTCGTCCGGGAAAACGTCCGAGATGCCGTCGGAGAGCATCACCAGAATGTCCCCGCTGTGCAGACGGCACTCTACCGAGGTGGAGCGCGCTTCTTCCATGACCCCAAGGGGCAGCGAGGACGCTTCCAGCTTTTTGACGTGGTCGCCGCGGATCAGCCAGCTGGCGCAGGCTCCCAGCTTTTCCAGCGCAACGTCGCCCGTCCAGAGATCTACGTCCGCTAAGTCCACGGTGGAAAATCCCTCCGGCTGCTCCTTCTGGGACAGCATGATGCCGTTCACCGCCGTGATGGCCTGCCGCCGGGTGTAGCCCGCTTCCATCAAAAGCAGAAGCAGTTCGAGGGTCTTTTCGCTTAAGTCATGGGCTTCCTTGCCGTGCCCCATGCCGTCGCAGAGCATGAGCAGCAGCCGCCCGCCGTCGCAGCGCCGGGCCGCGCTGGCGTCGCCACAAATGCCGTCCCCTTCGCTGGAGTCCCGCTGCCCGGCGCAGACCGACGCCGTGCCGATGGAGGCGCTGTACAGCGGCAGTTCTTCCAGCTCGATGTGTCCCTTTTCCGCCCGGGAGATGGAAAGGGGCAGCTGCTCTTCCTGATCCAGCCGACGAAGAAGGGCCTCCAGCGGCTTCTGAATGGGAAACATGGCTTCCGCCTGCAGCGCCGCCTGCAGGTGCCCGTCCACCCGGCGAGCGTAGAGAAGCTGGGCGGGCACGTGCAGCTCGTCCATGGCCTGCCGGATGACGTGCGCCGCCTGTAAGTCGTTCAGACTCTCCCCCGCTGCGACCGTGTTCAGCTCGCTAAGCGACCCCAGCATGGCCGCCAGATGGGTCAGGGTCAGCTCCCGCTCGTAACGGGCGCGCTTCTGCCGGTTCAACCGCTGCTGGTGCAGGGTCAGCGCCTCCTGCGCCGCCTCCGGGATGGATTCCGCCCGTAAACAGCCCTGTTGACTTAAGGCGGGCAGCGCGTCCTCCTCGATGGGTTCGCCCTGACGGCTGCGTTCCATCATGGAACTCATCAGCTTTTCCGTGCGGGCCCGGGCCCGGCCCCAGCAAAGTTCCCGGTTGGAACACTGGGCGCAGAGCAGTTCCCCCAACTCCAATCCCTCCGACGGAACCGTCTCCGCTACCTGCGGCAGCGCCTTGGCGACGCTGCGGATGGATTCCTGCATCCGCCCGATGGTCTCCCGAAGAAAAGCCCCGTCCATGCCGCCGGACTGACGGCCCAGGGGACAGAGCAGCTCCCGGACTTCGTCCAGACGGGATTTTGGCAATAGCACGTAGCAAAGCCCGCCCAACGCCACGGCCAGCCAACTCAGGGTCGGCTGGGTCAGCGGGGTTACGAAAAACGAAAGCAGATTGCCAGCAAACGCCGCCGCCATGCCCAGCGGCCGTTTCTTTTTCAGGAAGGGTACGCCGCACAAAAGCCCGCAGAGAGACAGACTGAAAGCAATGCGGCAGTCGTGACCGCCGAAAGCCAGCGCCAATCCGCAGAACAGCCCGCCAGCCGCCCCGGCGGCGCAGCCTGCCTGCCCGGCAGCCAGCAGCGTGCCCAGCACCGCCCCGGCCTGTCCCAGCGAAACGCCGAAAAGCTGAAAATAGCCCAGCCCGGAGATCAGCAGAAGCCCCAGAAAGATTCGCACCGCCTTGTCCCGAAAACGGGGCGGCGCAAAGCCCGTTCGATCCAGCCCATCCCGGAACCATGCGGAAATCGCCATGCACACCGGCACCGCCGCCAGCGATAAAAGCATGGTCAGCGGTTCCCCGGTAAAGAGGCTCTGGATCGCCCGAGGCATCATGGCCGCGCCGCCCAGCGCTGCCGTTTCAATGCCGGGCCGGGGACGGGAGCGCCGCAGCAACAACCATAGAAAGAACAGCCCCGCATATTGCCAAGGGTCGCTTTCCACGCCCCAAAGCAGCCGCAGAGCCAGCGACAGCGTCATGCCCAGCAGGGAAAACACTTCTGGCGGACGGTTCAGCCCCAGAAGCAGCGCCGCCGCAAAGGGCGAAGGAATGCCGAACCAGCGCACGAAGGGCAACAGGAAAAAACAGGCGCAAAGCCCCAGCTGCCGGGCCGAACAGGCCAGCGTGGCGTAAGCCCATTGAAAAAAAGAACGAGCCGAAAATCTCGCTTTGACGGAAGCGGGATTTCTTCTTCCAGCTTCGGTCTGCATTTCGCTTTGCATGGAAAAAGCACCTCCTGTGCGCTTTGATGACGAATGATGCTGAAATGAGTATAGACAGGGCCGGAAATGCGGCCTGTCGATTCCCGGCGCGAAAAATGGCAGCCGTGCGACGGCCTTCGACAGGTTTTGGACGCATAGAACCCGGCACGGCTTCACAGCATAAGACGGAAAAGAAGGGAGCGTGCGGGTATGGACGGAAAGAAAAAGCTGGCGGGATGGCTGGCGCTGACGGTCATTGCGCTGGTAGCGGCGGTGGCGCTGGCCACTACCAACCTCATGACGGAAAAGCCCATTGCGGAACAAAATCTGGGCGAAAATCAGCAGGCGCTGAAGACTATGTTTCCCGAGGCGGACGAGTTTGCGGAGCTGAGCCCCGGCGAGAGCAGCGGCGTGGACTTCGTATACGAGGTGAAGCAGGGCGGCCAGACCATTGGCTACGCGGTCAAGGAGACCGTACAGGGGTACGGCGGCTCCATCGAGGTACTGACCGGCATGGAGAACGGCGGGGCGCTGCGGGGGGTCAGCGTGGGGGGCCCCGATTTCAAGGAAACGGAAGGGCTTGGGGCCCGGGCGAAGGAGCCGGAGTTTACCGATCAGTTCGCCGGAAAAACGCCCCCGCTAAAGCTGGGCGAAAATATCGATGGCATTTCCGGGGCGACCGTGACCAGCCGGGCCGTGGTGGACGGCGTGAATCAGGGCGTGGGGAAGGTGCAGTCTCTGACCGGCGGCGAAACAGGCGGCGCGGCGGAAACGGAACAGCCTGTCCGGGAAGCCAACGCCAGCGTCATCGGCTACGGCGGGCCCGTACTGGTGCGGGTACGGCTGAACGCCGACGGAGCCATCGAATCGCTGAACGTGGGCGAGGCCCGGTTTGCCGAGACGGACGGCGTAGGCGGCAAGGTGAAAGACGAGAGCTTCATCCGCCAGTTTGTGGGCAAAACGCCGCCCTTGGAGCTGGGCAAGGATATCGACGGTATTTCCGGCGCGACGGTTTCTTCACAGGCCGTGGTGGACGCGGTCAATCAGGCGGCGGAATTTTTGGGAAAATAACCCGGTCTTCGACAAACAAAGCGAAATTTTGAGGCAGGAAAGCGCAGCCGCGGGACGGAACCTCCTTTTGAATGATCTTTCGGTCGAAAAAACAAAAGGGGGAAACCGTCTTGCGGCTGCTGATCGCCATTTTGGAGGAAAAGAAAGCGCTGGAGGTACGGCTTCGGCTGTACGGGATGGACGAGCACTGGGACGTGCACGTGGCGGAAAACGGGCTTCAGGCCGCATCGCTGCTGGAAATGGAACGCTGGGATGTGCTGCTGCTGGACAGCCGCCTGCGGGCTGACGGAACGTCTTTGTGGGAAAAGCTGTGCGCCGCGCCGCCGTTGTGCCCGCCGAGGGTGCTGGCCCTCTGGCAGGACGGTCCGCGCCCGGCGGCGGATGGCGCCGTGCCTGCGGACTGCAGCGGCGCAAGGCTGGCTGCGCTGCTTTCCGTGCTCGCCAAAAAGCCGCTGCCCTGTCTGGCAGCGGCTCACCGTGCCCGGACACAGCGGGCGGCAGAGCGTTTTCTGGACGCGCTGGGAATGCGCCGGGAATGGAAGGGACGGCGCTATGCGGCGTGGTGCCTGTGCCGCCGGGTCCCCGTCCCCGGACTGGATCAGCAGCCCGTCAACCGGCTGTACGCGGAGTGCGCCCGCGCCTTCGGCGTCAGCGCCGGGGCGGTGGAGCGCTGCCTCCGGGTGGCTGTGGAGGGCGTGTTCACCATGGGCAGCATTCCCGAGATCGAGCGCTTCTTCGGCGCGACCATCGACCCGGACAAGGGCAAACCCACCAACCGGGCCTTTCTGATGGAGGCCGCCTCCCAGCTTCGCTTACTCCTTGACGGCGGAATGCTCGGGGAAGAGCAGGGAGATGCACCACAGCCCTGCCGCGCCTACCAGCGTATAGACGATGCGGCTCCAGACCGCCGCCTGACTGCCGAAGATCCACGCCACCAGATCGAACTGAAATACGCCGATCAGCGCCCAGTTGATGGCCCCGATAATGACCAGCACCAATGCGATCGTGTTTACCATAAGGTTCCCTCCTTCTTGCAAGCCCGGGGGCTTTTTCAGGAGTTTGCCCCGGAAGGGGAGGAATTATGCTCCTCGGGCAGAAAACAGGCCTGAGCGTCGGTGCCCTGAAAGAGGATGCGATTTTCCCATGGGCGGCGCAGGTTCAGCAGGCAGACCCGTCCGCAGAGCGCGTCCGAGACCAGCGCCATCCCTCCCTGACAGCAGAGCCCCATGCATAGGGCCCACTCCGGCAGATTCCATTCCAGCTCGCCGCCGGGAAGGGACAGCTTCATCAGCCCGTCCGGGGTGCTGATCAGGGCGCTGTCCCCGTCCGGGCAGACGCACAGCGCTCCGGGCTGCCCCGGCAGACGCTGGATCTCCCGGGTTCGGGGCCGCCCGGGCCGGCCCAGGCACACGGCCGTCTGCAAATTTTCTCCCTCCACGGCGCACAGAAGCACCACGCCCTCCCGCCAGAAATCCGCCCCGAAGCAGGGATTTTTCGGATAAAAGATATGGCGGAGGGTCAGGCCGGGCGCGTTCAGCAGGCAGGCTTCGTTCACCGCGCCCCCGGCACACAGAAGCAACCGCCCGGAAGGGTGCAGCTTCATGGAACGGGGAAAGACCCCCGCCGGGGCGGCATAGCAAAGTTCGCCCGTTTCCAGCGAGACCGTCTGCACCGCGTCTGCTTCGGTGCTGAGCAGATACAGGTATTTTCCGCAAGGCGAGGGACACGCCGCCGCCAGCGCGGGCGGCGCGGGAAAGACCCGTTCCGCCTGCAGCGTGCGCCGGCTGAGGCACCAGCAGTCCCGGTTTTTTCGGCAGCAGAGGAACAGCCGCTCCCGGCTGGCCGCCGGGCAGTAGGGGCATTCGGCGGGACAGGGCAGCGGGCGCAGGGCTTCCCCATCCTTCCAGAGAAACGCACCGCGCTCGGAGTCCGTGATCAGAATTTTCATGACAACGCTCCCTTGCGCCTCGCGGCGATAGAATCATTTCATCCTATGGGAATCCGGGCAGGGCGTGCGAATTTTGGCAGGAAAAACGGAAAAGACGTCGAATAGCGTTAAGTGGCGTATTTATGGATATGTCACAGACGTGAGGAAAGCGGCGGAGTACGCCGCAGGAAAGGAAGGACGTTACTTGCGTTATCAGACTCGCGGAACCTGCTCTACGGCGATTGATTTAGAGATCGAAAACGACGTTATCACCCACTGCCAGTTCACCAACGGCTGCCGGGGCAACACCCAGGGCCTGGCCAAAATGGTGGAGGGCCAGAACGCCAAGGACGTGATGAACCGTCTGCGGGGCATTCAGTGCCGGGGCAATACCTCCTGCCCGGATCAGCTGAGCCGCGCCATCGAGCAGTACTATCAGCAACACGCGGAATAACAGGCTCATGACCTGAACGCAGAAGGAGCAGAAATTGGAAACCACAGAACCAATGAAATTTTCCGACTCGACGGAGTTGAGCCCGGAGATCCTCAAAGCCGTCGCCAAGATGGGCTTTCAGGAAATGACGCCGGTGCAGCAGCAGACCCTCCCCCTGATGATGGAGGGCCGGGACGTGATCGCCATCGCCCCCACGGGCACGGGCAAAACTTGCGCATTCGGCATCCCCATGCTGGAATACGTGAACCTGAACGACCGCCGGGTGCAGGAGCTGGTGCTGGCCCCCACCCGGGAATTGAGCCTGCAGATCACCGACGAGCTGCGGGCGCTGGCCCAGTTCATTCCCGGCGTGCGCATCGCCTGCCTGTACGGCGGTCAGCCTATCGTCAAGCAGCTCAAGCAGCTGCAGCAGAATCCCCAGATCGTGGTGGCTACTCCCGGCCGCCTGCTGGATCATATGAACCGGGGCAACATCCGTCTGGACGCGGTTCACACCATGGTGCTGGACGAGGCGGACGAAATGCTCAACATGGGCTTTGTCAAGGACGTGACCCGGATCATCGAAGCCACGCCCATCGAGCGGGAGCTGGTGCTGTTCTCCGCCACCACCAATCAGGACGTGCTGACCATCGCGTGGAAGTATCAGAACGACCCGGTGGAGGTGCGCATCGAGGCCACCAAGGAAAACCGGCCTCAGATCACCCAGTACGTCATCAACACCGAGCGGGAGCAGAAGTATGAAAACCTGCTCTATCTTCTGGACAGCGACGTTTACCAGAAGATCATGGTTTTCATCAACACCAAGGACATGACCCAGCGCCTGTGCAAGCGGCTGAAGGACGCGGGTTATCCGGCGGAGTGCCTGCACGGCGATATGCGCCAGAGTGTGCGCAACGAGGTGATGCAGGGCTTCCGCAAGGGCAAGTTCCAGATTCTGCTGGCTACCGACGTGGCGGCCCGCGGCATCGACGTGGACGATGTGGAGGCCGTCATCAATTACGACCTGCCCAACGAAAACGAGTATTACCTGCACCGCATCGGCCGCACGGGCCGCGCCAAGCGCCGCG
>OIXH01002591.1_pt1 | contig 17635 bp, 12 predicted proteins | sample 1587741 | NCBI WGS metagenome assembly OIXH01 (sample SAMEA3888916, study PRJEB22519) | human gut metagenome | biome: human gut; feature: human-associated habitat; material: faeces | place: Denmark | collected 2011 | reverse complement strand
TCTGTGAAAGTATAAGTTCGAGAGCCCCTCTCTCCGCCAGTAAAAAGAGCAGGCAATCAAGTAAAAATTGATTGCCTGCTCTTTTTTATGTAGTTTACTTTGTGTAAAATTTCCCGGATATTTCTTCTATACTCTAAAATATATTCCTATCTCTGAATGATTCATCCCCCCGATGAGATCAGCGATTTTTCCTCCCTGTCGTAGTATTTGGAATCTTTATACTATTTGGGAGGATTAATCATCTAATCCCAGTTTTTCCCTGTGTTCTGCCCGGCCTTTTTCTCTTTTCTTCCTCTTTACATAATCATCGATACACCGGAAAATCATGGTCAACACCACCGCGCCTGTAAGCCCTATACACATAATTTTAAACCCATCATCTACCAATTAGTAGGCAAACGAAAATAATCAGACATAAAAAAGCGATAAACGGCATAGTATTGATATTTTAAATATTCGACAAATCAATCTTTTAAAAAGGTTTTCCAATTTCGGGCGATGTAGTCGCTGACGAGTAACCCCGCATATAGCTAATAATAATTTTTTCTACCATTTTATTTAATTCTTTTTTTACACGGGTTCTGCCTTTTAATCGTTCGAGTCGTTTATATTATTATGGAGATACATTACTTCTTTAATATTTTTCCGTTCTAAAAAACTATTGTTTCAATCAATGGAGTTATTTAGATCATTAATTATTCGGTTCTCGATTTTTGTATGGCTTGTAACTTGCGTTATCTTTGTAAGAAATTCTGTAAACGGTTTATCATGTCAAAAAAAATATTCCTATTATTTTTTACCTTCTTTACTTTTTCTCTGAAAGTGCCGGCCTACGATTTTGAGAATGCGGGAATTTATTATACAGTAAGCTCACGTCAGAAATATACGGTCGCGGTAACGTCGTCTCCGCAACAAAGATCGGCTTATCGAGGAGAAATCGTTGTACCCCCTTCGGTTGTTTACGAAGGAAAAACATTTCGGGTTACGGAGATTTCCAAGAGGGCGTTTCAGGGTTGTGCACAACTCGTTTCGCTTACCGTCCCGGCTTCGGTAGTCGAAATCGGTGATTCTGCTTTTTTTGCTTGTACGGGATTGAAATACTTGGTACTTGAAGATGGCGAAAAACCGCTCAGGGTAGGCAGCAATAGTTATCATGGTGTTTCGGCCGGACAGGCAATTTTCCATGATTGCCCGCTGGAAACGCTTTATTTGGGACGGGACTTGCATTATCCCGAGAGTGTGGGAGAAATCTATAATCCGTTTTTCCAAAAAGGAACATTACGCACGGTTACTATTGGCGAGTCGGCCCGGGAGATTGGGTCGCATGCTTTTCAAGGCTGTCATTCTCTGGTTTCGTTTACGGTGGGAAGTGGAGTGGATCGAATTGGCGATCGGGCTTTCAGTGGTTGTATTTCACTCCGGGAGCTTTTCTTTAAGGATGGTGAGGGCACTCTGTTTCTTGGCGTCAATCGCCATTCGACGTCGAGCAAGGGTGAAGCCCTTTTTTTTGATTGTCCCATTGAAACTCTTTATTTGGGGCGGACACTCGATTATTCGACCAGTTATTTCGATGGGTATGCGCCTTTTTATGATCAACAGTATTTGCAATCGGTCGTAGTAGGAGAAGAGGTCGTTTCGTTGGGAGATCGTCTTTTTTGGGGTTGCCATTCGTTGTCGACTGTTACGATAGGAGGGGCTGTTGAGTTTATCGGTAATTATGTTTTTAAAGAGTGTACTGCACTCACCGAGGTTGTTTTTCGAGATGGGGAGTTGCCCCTGTATGTGGGATATAATAAGTTCTCTCCCAACGGAATAGGAGAACCGTTGTTTTCCGACAGCCATTTACATTCTCTTTATTTGGGGCGGACTTTGACTTACAATATGAGTCGTTTTTACGGTTTATCGCCTTTTTATCAGCAGACGGAACTCTCGTCGGTAACCGTGAGCGATTATGTCATGCAACTGTCGCAGAATATTTTTTATAATTGTTCGGCACTTACCGAGTTGGTGATTCCCGGCAGTGTATCGGTGATTGATAATGCCGCGTTTCTCGGTTGCACATCATTGAAAAAACTGGAATTGAAAGATGGGAGAGCACCATTATCGTTGGGATATAATCTTTTTTCGGAAATGGAGGGGCGGACATTGTTTCATGATACTGCTGTCGAGACGCTTTATTTAGGTCGTAATCTGCAATTCTTGTCGGGAGAGGAGTATGGAGGAGCTCCGTTTTCTCGAATGAAAAAGCTACAAAGTGTTGTGGTTGGAGATGAGGTAACGGCTATTCCCGATGATCTGTTTAAGAATTGTCCCGTTCTTGAATCGTTTGTTGTAGGGAAAGCTGTGGAGACAATCGGCAATCGGGCTTTTCAAGGTTGTGGAAACTTATCCCGTTTGGTTTTTCGAGATGGAGATAAACCGCTTTTATTGGGTTACAACGTGCATGAACCGTCCGGGCTTGGTCGTTCCCTTTTTTATGACAATCCCATACAGCAACTTTATCTCGGTAGGGAATTGCGTTATCCCGACACGATATATTACGGTTACGCCCCGTTCTATCGGAAAGAAACGTTGACCGAAGTAACTATCGGTGAGGGAGTGTCGGTTGTCGGAGACCGGTTGTTTTACGGCTGTACGCAGTTGGATAATTTACAGATTGAAGGAACGCTTTCGGTTGTAGGGGCTTACGCTTTTTACGGCTGTCCGGCGAAGGAATAATACGTTTTCTCCTTTTAAACTTTTTAGCATGTTTTCTTGTTTGGGAAGAACAATCCCTAAATAAGAAAAGAAATGAAACGTATTTTTGTTTTCGCCTTATGTCTCTTAGGCTGTTGCGTTGTGCTTTCGGCACAGAATTACAACAAAAAAGAGGTAAAAAGTTTGCAGAATTTCCTGAATCAGCCGTCGGCCAAAGAAAAACCGAATCATGAACAGTTTAAGCGAATAAATCTGAACGACCCGTCTACTTGGGAGGGAGTAATGTGGGAAAACGGCCGTGTTACCGCTATCGATTGGCGGGGACGGGGATTGGCCGGAGATCTCTCGGTCGATAATTTCTCGCAGTTGCAGCGAATCGATGTTACGTCGAACCAACTCACCTCGCTTTCTGCATCGAAGTGTTCTTCGTTGGCGACAATCGAAACCGGACGGAACAAGTTGTCGTCTATCAACCTTTCGGGGTGTACGGCATTGCGTACATTGAATTGTTTCAGAAACCGTCTTGCCGATATCGACTTGTCATCTTCTATGGGTATCATGTCGCTCAATTGTGCCGATAATCTTTTTGTAGAACTCTCTGTCGCACATGCCGATTCATTGAAAACCCTTAATGTGCAAGGGTGTCATCTCGAAGTCTTGTCGGTCGACAGTTGTGTCAATCTGCGGAATCTTTACTGCGGATATAATCGTATTTCGGTATTGAGGTTGATCGATGTTCCCGCATTGGAAACTTTGAATATAGATAATAACAATATTGTGCAGTTTTATGTTACCGGACAGCCCGATCTTTATTATTTTTCTTGCAGCGGCAATAATATGACGGTTTTGAAGATGACCGATTGTGAGTCGTTGTCGAGTGTCGATTGTTCGAACAATCATATTGCGACACTTGATTTTTCGGGATCGGATAATCTGACGACCGTGAATTGCTCGAACAATAATCTGACCCGTCTCGATTTGAGTAACTTTCAGATGTTGCAAAGTGTAAATTGCAGTCAGAATCAGATCAATGTAATCGATGTATCGTTTTGTCCCAATCTTATGACCTTGAATTTCAGGGGAAATCCTTTGGTAACATTATATACGATGGGCGATTACAATTTGAGAATGATTTCGGGTATTTGGTCGTATTGAGTAGCGGGAGAATAGGGAAAGGAGTTTATTCCGCTATTCAAAAGACGAGCCGTCCAAAATTTAGACGGCTCGTTGCGTTTTTATTTTGTCAGGTTCCTTATCCGCGGATCGCTTTGATACCGGGTAATTCGCGGCCTTCGATACATTCGAGCAGGGCACCGCCTCCGGTTGATACGTAGCTTACCTTGTCGGCCATGCCGAATTTATTGATGCAGGCAACCGAGTCTCCTCCACCGATGAGAGAGAATGCTCCTGCTGCGGTTGCATCGACGATGGCTTGAGCGATAGCCCGGGAACCGGCCTCGAAGTTGGAGAATTCGAATACGCCGGCAGGTCCGTTCCACAAAATGGTTTTCGAGGATTTGATGACATTGCCCAGTTTCTTGACCGAGTCGGGACCGAGGTCGAGACCCATCCAACCAGCGGGAATGTCGCTGTTTTGGCAAATTTGTGTCTTGGCTTCATTCGAGAAACTATCGGCTGCAACGCAATCGGTCGGCAATACGAGATTTACACCCAGTTCTTTGGCTTTGTTCATGATGCTGGTGGCTGTTTCGAGCATATCGTCTTCACACAAAGAATTTCCGATTTTTCCACCCATAGCTTTGGCAAAAGTGAAAGCCATACCGCCGCAGATAACGAGGTTATCGACTTTGCTCAGCAGGTTTTCGATAATCGTGATTTTGGAAGAAACTTTCGAACCGCCGATGATGGCTGTTACGGGGTGTACGGGATTTTTCATTACTTTTTCTACCGATTCCACCTCTTTTTGCATCAAGTACCCGAACATTTTGTTCTCCGGAGAGAAGTAGTCGGCGATAAGGGCGGTAGAGGCGTGTGCACGGTGAGCCGTGCCGAATGCGTCGTTTACATATACGTCGGCAAGTTCGGCCAAGTGTTTGGTAAATCCCTTTTGGCTTTCTTTGACCGCTTTTTTGGCTGCGGCTTTTTCTTCGTCGCTGGCATCGTCGGCGAGGCCTCTGGGCTTACCTTCTTCTTCGGCGTAAAAACGGAGATTTTCGAGAACAAGTACTTCTCCCGGTTTGAGTTCTGCTACGGCTGCTTTTACAGCGTCGCCTTGACAATCATTGACAAATTTGACGGGTTGTCCCAGCAGTTCCGACAGGTGGTTGACAATGTGTTTGAGAGAAAATTTGTCTTCCGGGCCTTTTTTAGGACGACCCAAGTGAGAACCGATAATGATGCTTCCGCCATCAGCCAGAATTTTTTTCAGCGTAGGCAGAGCCGCACGCATACGGGTATCGTCGGTGATATTCAAGTTCTCATCGAGAGGTACGTTGAAATCGACACGTACAAACGCCTTTTTACCGGCGAAATTGAAATTGTCAAGTGTTTGCATATCTATTTGTTTTTAAAGGATTCTTTTTTCTTTTGCTTGCAAAAATATAAAATGTTTTTGTTTGTGCTGACGCATTCTTTTAAAACCGGATATTGATTTTAACAAATTTAGCACAGCGCAAACGAAAGTACTATATCAACCCTTTTTGCATCAATAAAGTTTCCATTTCTTGCTGTATTTTTTCTGCTTCTCTACGCGCAGCATCGGCGAATGATTCGCTTTTGTCGGCGTAGATGATACCGCGCGACGAGTTTACGAGCAGTCCGCACCGGTCGTTCATGCCGTATTGGGCTACTTCTTGCAGGCTTCCGCCTTGCGCTCCCACACCGGGAACAAGCAGGAAATGGTCGGGAGCTATGCGGCGCACATCGGTAAATAGTTTGCCTTGCGTTGCACCGACTACAAACATCAGTTGGTCGTCGGTTGCCCAATTTTGGGTTACCCGCAGCACTTTTTCAAAAAGACGTTCGCCGTTATTGTCTGTCGTAAATTGAAAATCTTGCGAACCTTTGTTCGAGGTCAGTCCCAGTACGATGACCCAGTGTCCGGGATAGTTGAGAAACGGCTTTACGCTGTCTTCGCCCATGTAAGGAGCTACCGTTACGGAATCGATGTCGAGATGTTCGAAAAAACTACGGGCATACATTTCCGACGTGTTGCCTATGTCGCCGCGTTTGGCATCGGCGATGATGAACTGGTCGGGGTGGTTTCCTTTGATATAACGGACGGTTTTTTCAAAGGCTTTCCAGCCCTCGATACCGAGACTTTCGTAAAATGCCAGATTCGGTTTGTATGCCACGCATAAGTCGGCAGTAGCATCGATTATCGCCTTGTTGAATGCAAAAATGGGATCTTCGTCCTGTAAAAGGTGTTGCGGTATTTTTTTGATGTCGGTATCGAGGCCGACGCAAAGAAATGATTTTTTTCGGCAGATATGTTCGAAAAGTTGTTGTTTGTTCATTTTAGAGTAAGATTGGAGTAAAATATTTTTACAATTCGCTTTCTTTCAGTCGTTCGGCATTTTCGGCGACGATAAGATGGTCGATGCAATCTTGAATATCGCCGTCCATAAATGCCGACAAGTTGTAAATGGTGTAGTTGATACGGTGGTCGGTAATACGCCCTTGCGGATAATTGTAGGTGCGTATCTTTGCCGAACGGTCGCCGGTCGACACCATCGTTTTGCGTTTGCTGGCAATGTCGTCGATATATTTCTGGTGCTCTTTGTCATAGATGAAAGTACGGAGACGGGAGAGGGCACGTTCTTTGTTTTTGGGTTGGTCGCGTGTTTCGGTACACTCGATAAGAATCTCTTCCACTTCGCCCGTGTTGGGATTTTTCCAGTTATACCGTAAACGTACTCCCGATTCCACTTTATTGACATTCTGTCCGCCTGCACCACCGCTTCGGAATGTGTCCCATTTGATTTCGCCTTCGTTTATTTCTACGTCGAATGGTTCGGCTTCGGGTAGTACGGCGACCGATGCGGCCGATGTATGTACCCGGCCTTGCGTTTCTGTTGCGGGGACACGTTGCACGCGGTGAACCCCCGATTCGTATTTCAGTGTACCGTAGACTTTTTGCCCCGATACCGAGCAGATGATTTCCTTGAATCCTCCGGCAGCACCCTCGCTTGCACTCGATATTTCGAGTTTCCAACCTTTCATTTCACAGTATTTCGCATACATGCGGAACAAGTCTCCCGCAAACAAGGCCGCTTCGTCACCGCCTGTTCCGCCACGTATTTCGAGTATGGCATTGCGGTCGTCTTGCGGGTCGGCCGGGACAAGCAGGAGCTTTATCTCCTCTTCGATGGCGGGAATTTGCGATTGGCTGTTGTCCAGTTCTTCACGGGCCATTTCACGCATTTCGGGATCATTTTCGCTGTCCAGTATTTCCCGGGCCTCATCTATATTTCTCAGTAGACCGGCGTAACGTTTGCGGGCATTGTCTATTTTTTCGAGGTCGCTGTATTCTTTGGTGAGTTTGGCAAAGCGTTTCCGGTCGTTGATGACTTCGGGGTCGGTGATAAGCGTACTTACTTCTTGAAAACGCAATGACAAACCTTCTAATTTTTCTAATAACTTATTGTCGCTCATAAATTGGCAATTTGAGTGCAAATATACAAAATCGCCACGGAACTTTTACATAGAGACGAAACTAAATTCGTCTCTATCGACAGTCGGTTTTTTATTGTTTTTGAAGGGAGAAATAATACCGGTTTATTTATTCCATATCTTCATTGTGGAATTTGTGCTTTTTATTTCCGAATGTAAAGCGATAATTTATAATAAGGTGGAATATGTTTCCGGTTTCGACACGAGATTTGCTTATATGCGATTTATAGGTATAGGTCAACTGTTCATATTCGGTATCGTATGCGCCTTTGAGAAACGGGTTATAGGTATAAAAAGAGAAGTTCCAATTGTCGATATTGTATGTAACTTGTATATTCATGGCTATCCGTCGAGATGACAGTACGGCTGTGGACGGGTCGAAATTTTTATTGATGTAACTGCAATTGGCGTTGACCGAAAAACCTTTGTACATGAAATATGTATATCCGCCGATTCCGAAAAAAGCATTGTAATGAAAATTTTTCCACAACGAAGAGCTTATATGGGCGTATACCCCTTCTGCTCCTATGAACAGCCGTTGAGGAATGACTTCATATTGTACGTTTAGACCGTATTGTTGCGAGAAGCCGAGTCCACCGTTTTCTTTTCGGGAAATGAACATGCCATGTTTTTCCGAGTAATCGATTTTTTCATACATGGTTCGGGTTTTGCCGTTGTTTTGGATATAGGGCATCAGTGAGAGATTGTTTCGGGTCCATGTATAACTGATTCGGCTGTTGAATTTCCATTCGTTTCTCAGAGCGGGATTTCCTGTGTGGAGCATATATTCGTTGTCTTTGTATTCCGTGGTAGTCATATCCGAGGCAGAGGGTTCTGTACTTCTAAAAGAGGCCTTTATTCTCAAATTATGCGCTTTTTTCGTAAAAGTAAGTTGCAGGGAGGGTATGAACTGGTGGTCGAATGATGACCGGTTTCTCGTCCGGCTGAACGATAACTGTTCGGCCAGGCGGAATTGTAAGTTCAGTCTGTTTTTTATCCGATAATCATAAGTGGCGTATAAGCGTGTGTTACCCCGGCTCAGATAGACGTCCGAGGCGTTTCCTTCCCGTATGTTGCGGTTGTCGGTACGGGTAAAGTCCTGATAACCTTCCACACTGAGAGAAGAGCGGTTCTTGAATGTTTTGCTGTAACTGGTTTTGAAACTCGTATGCCAACTTTTCTCGTCGGTGGCGTTACTGTAAGACGAGGTTATCACGTCGTCGGTATGGTAGGCATACCAGCGTTTGTAATCGTTGTTACCGCGATTTCCATACCATTCCACTCGCAGACGTTGTTCGTTTTTCAGTACGCGGTTATATCGCATTCTCAGTGCGGGTTGTAAATCGAGCGAATGTTTGTTTTCCCGACGGGTATAGATTCCCGGCATATTGCTGAATGTTTCACGTGTCCATATATCACTTCTTTCCATGTTCCTGTTCATGCGGAAAGAAGAATAGACAGTTTGCTTTTTATCCTTGTAGATGTAGTTGAAATAACTGCTTAGGTGATTGTTGGTTTCTCTTGAAGGAAGTTCGTTCGAGGTATTGATGATTGTTTTTCCCGGGAATCCGTAAGTCGTCTCGGTGTAACTCTCGTTATGATCTTTGGCATAGGTATATTTGTCCGATACCGAGAGGGCGAATTCCGATTTCTTTTGAAAATATTGGATTGTTCCACGGCCGTATCCGTAAGGTCTGTTCAGTTGTTCTTTTCCGTTGAGGGCGACCGATCCGGCATAATCGCGTTCTTTCAGTACATAGTCGAGAACGACATCGGCTTCTGGATAATCCGAACGACCATTTGGGTAGAAGTCTACCCGTTTGATGTCCCGCGGATTCAGATTGTTTACTTCTTCTTGTGTCGCTTCCATTCCGTTGATGCAGAAAAATATCTCTTGGTCGAGATAGGTGGGTGTGGAGTTCTGAATATTCGCTTTTACTCCGGGTATCATCAAAGATGTCAAGGCGCTGTATCCGTCGTATGCGTGGCGTAACTGCTCCCGGGTAGGATACACCATTGTTTTGTCTTCGGTACGCACGGTTTGTTTCCCTATTACGGTAACCTCTTGTACTTGTACGGTATTTTCACTCAGGGTGATGTCTCCGAGACGGATAAGTTTTTCTTCTGTGGGATTCAGTATGAGAGTCAGTTCTTTGTACCCGAGGTAATTGATGCGGAGACAAAACACCCTTTTCCCTTCGGGTACATGCAAGGTAAAGTCGCCTTTGCTATCGGTTACGGTGCTTTTCACGAGTAGGGAATCGTTATCGAAGCAACGTACAGCGGCTCCTATCAGGTCGTTTCGTTCGCTGTCGAGTACATGACCTTCTATTTCGATTTCTTGGGCAGATAAAGTGCTGGCAAGTAAAAGGCAAAGAAAAAACAGTATGGATTTTGACATGGTATTTGAGAATGAAATATATTCTTTTTTGAACAAAAATAATGAACAAACAAAAAACGTTTAGGATAATTATCTATGATTTATCATGATGTACCAGAGACTATATTTTTATTTTGGTGGGTTATGTGGGCTGTCATAAATAATATTTTGAAGAATTGTTTAATGTGCATATCTATGATTATATTTTTGTCGTTAGACGTATGTCGATTATAAAAAAGTTTCTACGGCGGTTTTTATTTTGTAGAAAAATAAAAAGGGGTTACCTCAAAGTAACCCCTTTTATAAAGGAAATAAGTTTTATGGTCATTCTTTATCGCTACATTCTTTGGGTATGGAAAGGTCTATCGGGTGGGAGACTTTTTCTTTGAGCAGGGCGATATCGAGAACCTCTTTTATATCGTGTACATAGTAGAATTTCAACCCTTTGAGATAGTTCTCTTTTATGTCTTCGATATCTTTTCGGTTTTCTTCGCAGAGAATGATCTCTTTGATGCCGGCACGCTTTGCCGCAAGAATTTTTTCTTTGATACCCCCGACGGGCAGTACGCGGCCGCGAAGTGTGATTTCTCCCGTCATGGCGAGGTGAGCCCGTACTTTACGCTGGGTAAATGTCGAGGCGATAGATGTTACCATTGTAATGCCGGCCGACGGCCCGTCTTTGGGTATGGCGCCTTCGGGTACGTGGATATGCAGATTCCAGTGGTTGAATACGTCGTAGTCGATACCCAGTTGATCGGCGTGGGCTTTGACATATTGCAAAGCGATAACGGCGGATTCTTTCATCACATCGCCCAGATTTCCTGTGAGCGTAAGTTTTTCGCCTTTGTTGCGGCTCAAACTCGACTCGATATAAAGAATTTCCCCACCTACGGCCGTCCATGCGAGACCGGTTACTACACCGGCATAATCATTCCCTTCATAACGGTCGCGCATATATTCTTTCATGCCGAGATATTCCGCAAGTTCGTCTATGGACAATTCATGGTTCCACTGTTCGCCCGATGCTTTTTTTCGAGCGACCTTCCGCATGATTTTCGCAATTTTTTTATCGAGTTCCCGTACACCCGATTCCCGCGTGTACGATTCGATGATGGCTGCCATTGTTTTCTTGGGTATATCGAGATCGTCTTTGTTCAAACCATGTTCTTCGAGTTGTTTGGGAACGAGGTGGCGTCGGCCTATCTCGACTTTTTCTTCCTGTATGTAGCCCGAGACTTCGATGAGTTCCATACGGTCGAGCAGAGGCCGAGAGATGGTGTTCAGGTTGTTGGCCGTGGCTATAAACAATACTTTCGAGAGGTCGTAGTCGATGTCGAGATAATTGTCGTGAAACGCATTATTTTGCTCCGGGTCGAGCACTTCGAGAAGTGCCGATGCCGGGTCGCCCTTGAAGTCGTTGCCTATTTTATCGATTTCATCGAGAACGAATACCGGATTGGAGGCTCCCGCTTTCTGTATGCCCTGAATGATTCGTCCCGGCATGGCTCCGATATAAGTACGGCGATGCCCTCGTATTTCGGCCTCGTCGTGCAGACCGCCTAATGAAACACGTACGTATTTGCGGTCTAGTGCGGCGGCGATCGATTTGCCCAAAGAGGTTTTTCCCACACCCGGAGGACCGTACAGGCAGATGATGGGAGCTTTCATATCTCCCCGTAATTTGAGTACGGCGAGATGTTCTATGATACGCTCTTTGACTTTTTCGAGACCGTAATGGTCTTTGTCGAGTTGCCGTTGGGCATTTTTCAAGTTGAAGTTATCTGTCGTGTATTCACCCCATGGCAAGTCAGTCAACGTTTCGAGGTAGTTGTACTGTACCGAAAAATCGGGAGATTGGGGGTAAAGTCGTTCCAGTCGACGCAGCTCTTTATCGAATACTTCTTGGACTTCTTCGCTCCATTTCTTTTGCGCCGCTTTTTGCGAAAGCTCTTCGATATCTTGCTCTTGGCTATTGCCACCCAACTCGTCCTGTATGGTTTTTATCTGTTGTTGTAGGAAATGCTCGCGTTGTTGCTGGTTGATATCGGCACGGGTTTTCGATTGGATATCGGCTTTTATTTCGAGGAGTTGAGCTTCTTTGCGCAGGGCGGCATAGAGGGCGAAAGCGCGCTCTTTTACTGTCGGAATATCGAGAAACTCTTGTTTCTGTTGCGGCGTAAAAGGAATATTCGTGCACAAGAAATTGACGAGATAGAGCATATTGCCCATGTTACGCAAAGCAAAAATGAGTTCTCTCGGTGGTTCGGGCATCGACTTCAACACATCGAGCGTAATGTCTTTCAATGCATCGAGCAATGCTTCGAATTCCTTGTCGTTTTCTTGGGGCATGATTTCGGGTTGGAGCGTGATATTTCCGGTAATGTACGGAAAATAGGACGTAACCTCATCAAGGTGAAAACGCTGTTTCCCTTGTAAAATGACTGTCGTATTGCCGTCGGGCATTTCCAGTATCTTGATAATTTCTCCCATAGAACCGATAGGATAGAGGTCGTCGGTTTCATCGGGATCGTCTTTGTACATATCCTTCTGGCAGACAACGCCGATGAGTTGTTTCTTTTTGGCGGCTTCGCGTACCAGTTGCAGCGACTTGGACCTGCCAACGGTAATAGGAAGGGTTACGCCGGGAAACAACACCATGTTGCGTAAGGGGAGAATCGGTAATTTTTTTTCGTCGAGACCCGGACATTCGATATCGGGCGATCCGTCGATTTCGGCAAAAATCGTGCCGATATTGGTATTCTCGTCGGTATCGAAAAAGATGTTTTTATCAGATGAAATCATAGTTAATCGTATTTGTCATTTTGTCAGGTTTCGGTTTATTCAGCACTTTGTCGCACAAATTGGCTTACCTTTCTAAACAGCAATTGACGTGCCAAAGTTAATGATTCTTTATCGACTATGGGTATTATTATATATTTTTGTTTATTTGCTGACGAAAAAGTCCCGAATAATATGAGTAATCCCTATTTCCGGTTCAAACAATTTACCGTATGGCATGACCGATGTGCCATGAAAGTCGGTACCGACGGTGTTTTGATAGGTGCGTGGTGCGACGTCGATGCATGTCGCCGCATTCTTGATGTCGGGTGCGGAACCGGCCTTATATCTTTGATGATTGCCCAGAGAACATCGGACAGGACAATGATAGAGGGCGTGGAAATCGATGCTGTCGCGGCAGAACAGGCTGCTGAGAATACCGATCGTTCGCCGTGGAAAAACAGGCTAAGGATTCATACCTCCGATTTTCTCGATTTTGCAACTTCTGCAACTGTCCGGTATGACCACATTGTATCGAATCCGCCTTATTTTGAAAAATCGCTTTTACCCGAAGATGCAGCTCGTCTCACGGCTCGACATACCGGGCGTCTTACATATGAGTCTCTCTTGCGTGGGGCTGTGTCGCTATTACTTCCCGGAGGACGTATATCGCTTATATTTCCGGCAGGATTGCATGATTCGGTTTCTGCCATAGCCCGGAAGTACGGGCTTTTTGTTCGGCGTACCATGTGGGTGAGTGGTCGGGAAGGTATGCCTCCCAAGCGGGTAATGGTCGAGTGGGTAAACAAACCCTCCGAGATCCGGGAGGAACACAATTTGGCAATCGAGACGGCACCGTTGCAATGGACGCCCGAATATATCGATTTGACACGCGATTTTTATTTACAGTTGTGATATGAGAAAAGGGGATATGTCACAAAATACATATCCCCTTTTCTCGTGGTGGTTTGGGGGTTACTTGATATTTTCCCGTAATTGCGTGAGGTATTTTTTCATGCCTGTACTATCTTTTTGCTTGATGATATTTTGGAGTGTCGACAACTGTTCTTGTATTTTTTCCAGTTGTTCTCCGGTGTGGGGATTGAAGAGAATTTCGGTAAGCAGGTAGTCGTCTTCCGAGAACAGGCCTCTTGCGATATTCATGTGTCTTTTGAATGTCGTGCCCGGAGCATCTTGATGTTTCATCGTAGCAGCGAATACCATTGTCGAAACGAACGGGATAGAAAGCGAATAGGCTATCGTCTCATCGTGTTGCTTGAATGTGTATTCGAAGATGTTGAGGTGCAGACGACTGTATAGGTCTTTGAAAAAGACTTTTCCCAAATGGTCCGACTCGGTGATGATGATGGCATTTTCTTCGGATAGACTGCCGAGGTTGGCAAACGTGGGGCCGAACATCGGGTGTGTCGAAACGAAAGACCGTTTAGCTTTCTTGTAAAATTCGGGAAGTCCGGTTTTTACCGAAGCTATGTCGGATATGATACAAGATTCGGGAATGTGCGGCAGTACGGATTCGAAAGCAGGGATCGTGTATTTGACCGTTGCTGCATTGATGAGCAGTTCGGGTTTGAAGGCTTCGATCTCTTCCATCGTCGTCATACGTTGCGTGTTGAATGTGAAGCGCAGCCGTTGAGGGTCGGTGTCGTATATGGCGACTTCGTGTTCGAAACTCAATACGTCTGAGAAAAACGAGCCCATTTTCCCGGCTCCTAAAATCAGAATTTTCATTTCGATATTATTTGTTGATGATGACCATTTGTTGGCGTATCGACTCTTCGTGGATCGCTGCCAAAATAGTTTTCATAAATTCTCCGTCCATATCCATGTTACAAGCTTGTTCCACGCGTTTGTTCAAGATTTCATCATAACGGGTGGCTTGTAAAATAGGCATATCGTGCTCTTTTTTATACAAACCGATTTCACGAGAGATGCGCATGCGTTTTGCCAGCAGGTCGAGCAGTTGGTTATCGAGTTCGTCGATTTGCCGACGCAATTCGTTGAGGTTTTCGGTGCTTTGTGATGTTTCCCTTATGATAAGCATATCGAGAATATAAGCTAAAACGTCGGGGGTAACTTGTTGCGATGCGTCGCTCCATGCACAATCGGGGTTACAGTGCGATTCGATGATGAGTCCATCAAATCCGAGGTCCATGGCTTGCTGGCTGAGCGGAGCTATAAGATCTCGTTTCCCGCCTATGTGGCTGGGGTCGCATATAATGGGAATATTCGGGAACCGGCGACGCAGTTCGATGGGAATATGCCATTGGGGAAGATTTCGGTAGATGCGTTTATCGTATGCACTGAATCCCCGGTGAATGACACCTATTTTACGTATTCCGGCATTGTAGATGCGTTCTACGGCACCGATCCACAATTCAAGGTCGGGATTGACGGGGTTTTTGATAAGGATAGGAATGTCCACGCCTTTCAATGCATCGGCTATCTCTTGCATCGAGAAAGGATTCGCAGCGGTACGGGCACCTATCCAGAGAATATCCACGCCGTATTTGAGTGCTTCGAATACATGGTATTGGTTGGCTACCTCGGTCGAGACATACATGCCCGTTTCTTCCTTCACACGTTTCAACCAGGGCAGTCCGATACTGCCTACGCCCTCGAACCCACCTGGTTTGGTACGGGGTTTCCATATTCCGGCACGGAATATTTTGATACCTTGTGCAGCCAGCTCTTTGGCGGTTTCGAGTACTTGGTCTTCGGTCTCGGCGCTGCATGGACCGGCGATGACGAGCGGACGTTTGTTTTCGATACCCGGCAGGGTAATCGGTTCCAGATTCATAATTGTGTCTGCCATAGAATAGGGATATTTTATTGTTATTATATTCTGATGTGGTTTTTGATACGTTTGAGAGATTCTTCCAAAGCGATTTTGTCGGCGCAGAGCGAAATGCGTACATAACGTTCTCCCTGGCTGCCGAATATGATTCCCGGGGTGATGAAAACATGTGCCTCATATAACACTTTATCGGCCAATTCTGCCCCGTCTTTCACATTATCCGGAATCTTTGCCCACAGGAACATGCCTCTTTGGTTTTTATCGAAAGTACAGCCGAGAGCTTCGACGATTTTTTCGGCTATACCTCGGCGTTCTTGATAAATCAGGTTGTTGCCCTCGTACCACGATGCCGGCAGGGACAAGGCATGGGCGGCGGCTTCTTGCATGGGACGGAAAGTCCCCGAGTCGATATTGCTTTTCACTCGCAGTATCCAAGATACGAATTGAGCATTCGAGGCCAGCATACCTATGCGCCAACCGGGCATATTGTGCGATTTGCTCATCGAGTTCATTTCGATACAGATTTCTTTTGCTTCCGGTATCGACAATAGGCTCAGCGGAGTATCATTGAGAATGAAGCTATAAGGGTTGTCGTTGACGATGATGATGTTGTGGCGTCGCCCGAAATCGACTAGTTTCTCGAATAGTTCACGACTTGCCTGTGCGCCGGTAGGCATGTGCGGGTAGTTTACCCACATGAGTTTTACGCCCGAGAGGTCGGTTTTTTCCAGACTTTCGAAGTCGGGCTGCCAATTGTTTTCCTCCCGCAGTTCGTAAGGAAGGATACGGGCTTCGGCCAGTCGGCTTACCGATGTATAGGTCGGGTATCCGGGATTCGGAACCAATACCCCATCTCCGGGATTGAGAAACGCCAGAGAAATGTGTAGAATGCCTTCTTTCGACCCGATGAGCGGTTGTATTTCATTGGTCGGGTTGAGGTTTACTCCGTACCATTTTTTATACCACTCGGCAAATGCCTGCCGTAATTCGGGAATACCCACATACGGTTGGTAGCCGTGCGTATTGTCTTTACGACTTTCACGACAGAGCGTTTCGATTGTTTCGGGATGAGGCGGACGGTCGGGACTTCCTATTCCCAGACTGATGACATTGAGGCCACGGGCGTTCATGTCGGCAACCTCTTTCAGCTTTTTCGAGAAATAATATTCGCTGATTTGGTTTACCCGGTTGGCGGGTGTTATGTTATAAGTCGTTTTTTGATTCGGCATATTCTCCAAGTATTTTAAGTTCTTTGATAAGGGGGGTGATTGCATCAACTGCCTGACGGTATCGCAAACGGTCTTCGTATACGACGTCGATATAGAATTGGTATTCCCATTCGCGTCCGATAATGGGAAGAGACTGTATTTTTGTCAGGTTCATTTTATAGTAAGAGAGTATTGAGAGGACCTGAGACAAGCTGCCTTCGGTATGCGGGAGGGTAAATACGAAGCTCGATTTGTTACAGATGTCGTTTTTACGCAATTCGTCGGCATGCCAGCGATTGGCCAAAATCAGAAAACGAGTAGAATTGTGTTTGTTGGTTTCTATACCTTCTTGCAGGATTTTCAATCCGTACATGGCAGCTACGTCTTTACCGCAAATAGCGGCATGCCCGTGCAGTTTATTCTCGAAAATATCTTCCGCACTCTTGGCGGTATCTTCGGCTTCTACAGCTTTGATATTGGGGTGGGCATTCAAGAATTCCCTACATTGCATGAGTGCTATGGGGTGGGAGCTTACCTCTGTTATGTCTTCCCAATCGTCTTCGGGTAGACACATGATGGAATGTGAAATGTGCAGACGGGCTTCTCCTATGATTTGCGTGTCGCTTTCGCGCAATAGTTCGTGATTTTGCAGTAAGCTCCCGGCTATGGTATTTTCGATGGCCATGAGTCCGATGATCGAATCGTCTTTTTTTATCATCGAAAAAATATCTTCAAAGCGGGCGCAATAAATTACTTCTATATCTTCACCCGAGAAATACCGGTGTGCGGTTATGTCGTGAAAAGAGCCTTTGGCACCTTGTATAGCAATACGTTTCATATTTGTGTTTTGTGTTATAAAAAAATTCCCACTCTTCTGTGTCAGAAGGTGGGATAACATATCATCGAGTTTCTGAGGCATGTGCGATTGCCTCCCACCTTAACACCTTGCATAAAGTAGAAAAAATAAAAACCGTAAAATCGAGAAAATAAGTGTTTCATAATCATATATATTAAAAAATCCCGTCTTATGAACGGGATTTCTCTATTTTGTGAATCATTAGCCATACAGAATCCCGTTCTTACTTTTGGGTAAAGTAAAAATAGAAAAAATAAGTATAGCTAAAA
>OIXH01002588.1_pt1 | contig 17647 bp, 19 predicted proteins | sample 1587741 | NCBI WGS metagenome assembly OIXH01 (sample SAMEA3888916, study PRJEB22519) | human gut metagenome | biome: human gut; feature: human-associated habitat; material: faeces | place: Denmark | collected 2011 | reverse complement strand
TAAAGGCGTATATTTATGGGAAGGAGATACTTATGTATAAAATATTAAAGAAGCAAGTGCTGAACCCCACCGTTACGCTTATGGAGGTGGACGCTCCGCTTATTGCGAAAAAGGCGGAGCCGGGTCAGTTTATTATCCTGCGCGTTGATGAAAACGGCGAGCGTATCCCGCTGACAGTCGCGGATTTCGACCGCGAAAAGGGTACTGTAACGATAATTTTCCAGATCGTGGGCGCTACTACCGAAAAGCTCAATCATCTCAACGAGGGCGAGTTTATCCATGATTTTGTAGGACCGCTGGGCGTTCCCTCACATATCGAGGGCTTGAAAAAGGTCGCCGTTGTGGGCGGCGGAGTGGGCTGCGCTATAGCGTATCCCATCGCGAAGAAGCTGCATAATCAAGGCTGCGAGGTACATTCGATAGTCGGCTTCAGAAATAAGGATCTGGTGATATTGGAGGACGAGTTCAAGGCTTGCTCCGACGTTCTCAAAATGATGACGGACGACGGTTCGCACGGCACAAAGGGCTTAGTCACCGACGCTCTCAAAGAGCTTATCGAGGCGGGCAACAAGTATGACGAGGTTATTGCGATAGGTCCGCTTGTTATGATGAAGTTCGTGTGCAAGCTCACTAAGGAGTACGATATCAAAACGGTCGTTTCGATGAACCCGATCATGATAGACGGCACGGGAATGTGCGGCGGCTGCCGCTTGACGGTCGGCGGAGAGACCAAGTTCGCTTGCGTGGACGGTCCCGATTTCGACGGTCATATGGTCGATTTCGACGAGGCTTTGGAGCGCGGCGCTATGTACAAGGAATTCGAGCAGAAAAAGCGCGAAGAAACGTGCAATCTTTTTAAGGGGGTCGAGTGACTGCCTGCGGCGGTCACGCTAACACATTTTTCTCTGCAGACTAAAGTCCGCAATTCCGTGCTGTGTGCGGAACAGAAAAATGTGTTTATCATCATTATTATTAAAGTTAGGAGAATCAACCATGCCTAATATGAATTTAAAAAAGAACGAAATGCCCGTTCAAGATCCGAACGTTCGCAATAAAAACTTTCAAGAGGTCGCGCTGGGGTACACCAAGGAGCAGGCTCTGGACGAAGCGGAGCGCTGCCTGAACTGCAAAAATATGCCCTGTAAATCGGGCTGCCCCGTGGCTATAGATATCCCGCAGTTTATCGCTAAGGTAAAGGAAAAGGATTATGAGGGAGCCTATCAAATTATCGCGAAGAGCAGCTCGCTGCCCGCGGTCTGCGGACGCGTATGTCCGCAAGAAACGCAGTGCGAAAGCAAATGCGTTCGCGGCATAAAAGGAGAACCCGTGGGTATCGGTCGTTTGGAGCGCTTTGTCGCGGATTGGCATAACGCTCACTGCACCGAAACGCCCTCTGCTCCCACAAAGAACGGTCACAAGTGCGCGGTGATAGGCGCGGGACCCTCGGGACTTACCTGCGCGGGCGATCTCGCAAAAATGGGCTACGATGTTACGGTTTTCGAGGCTCTTCATCTCGCTGGCGGCGTTCTGGTTTACGGTATCCCCGAGTTCAGACTTCCGAAATCCATCGTTCAGCACGAGGTCGATAATCTGAAGGCTCTCGGCGTTAAAGTGGAAACGAATGTGGTTATCGGGCGCACGATCGAGGTAGACGAGCTGTTCGAGCAGGGTTTCGAGGCGATATTTATCGGTTCGGGAGCGGGTCTGCCGCGGTTTATGAACATTCCCGGCGAGAACCTCAAAGGCGTTTACTCGGCGAACGAGTTCCTTACCCGCGTTAATTTGATGAAAGCGTATAAAGAGGGCAGCGATACGCCCATTAAGAAGAACACAAGCGTTGCGGTGGTCGGCGGCGGCAATGTCGCTATGGACGCGGCTCGCTGCGCGAAGCGGCTCGGCGCGGAGAATGTCTACATAGTTTACCGCCGCAGCGAAGCGGAAATGCCCGCGCGTAATGAGGAGATCGAGCATGCAAAGGAGGAGGGCATTATCTTCAAGACCCTCAATAATCCCGTGGAAATTCTCGGCAATGAACATAAGTTCGTTACGGGCATGAAGTGCGTTGAAATGGAGCTTGGCGAGCCCGATGCCTCGGGTCGCCGCCGCCCCGTTGAAAAGTCCGGCAGCGAGTTTACGCTGGACGTGGACTGCGTTGTGATGTCGATAGGCACTTCTCCGAATCCGCTTATCCGCAACACCACAAAGGGTCTTGACACTAACAAGCACGGCTGCTTCATCGCGGACGAGAACGGCGCGACCACGCGCCCTGGCGTATTCGCGGGCGGCGACGCGGTAACGGGTGCTGCTACCGTTATTCTCGCAATGGGCGCGGGAAAAACCGCTGCCAAGGCTATGGACGAATATATCAAGAGCAAGTCGTAAGCGCAGCATATATTTGATAAAGAGAGATCACGCCGCGTTGGTTACAGCGCGGCGTTTTCGTTCCGATACCCTTACTACTTATCAACGATCTCAACGCGATGTTTAATATAATTCTCAATAGAAAGAGCACAAATTCTGTTTTTAATGAGAAAATTGGTATAAGTATGCGAAAACGCAAGAAAAAGGAGCAAGAAAATGACAATAAGAACTGCGGCCGAAAGCGACTTGCCTGCGCTTACCGAGATATACAATTACGAGGTTACTAGCGGCACGGCGCCCTTTGATATTCGCCCGAAAACAGTCGTGGAACGCGCGGAGTGGTTTTACGAACACAACAAGGACAATCACCCGCTTATCGTCGCCGAGGACGGCGGCAAGATTTTGGGATACGCTTCGCTGTCGCCGTACCGCGATAAAGAGGCGTATTCCCCGACTGTGGAGCTTTCCGTGTACGTTGCGCCCGCCGCTCGCGGAAAGGGCGCGGCGACCGCTTTGATGACCGAGATACTGAAAACGGCGAAAAACGACCCGCGAACCCATACGGTCGTTTCCGTGATAACCGCAGGCAACGATATAAGTGTTCACTTGCATGAGAAATTCGGGTTTTCATACTGCGGAACGCTCCGCGAGATCGGGATAAAGTTCGGAGAGTATCGGGATACCGTAACTTATACGCTGACGATATAATATCGATTTCTCATTAAAGGCAGACACATTATCTTTCGTTCTCCTCCGAATGTTCGCCGACCCCGTAAACGCAACGCCCTTTTGCGGTTACGTTAATATCCTATATTATCAACGACTGCCAAAAACTGCATTTGCTTTTGGAGAGGAAATATCCACAAAATCAAAAGTTTTGTAAAAACCACCCACGCGCGCAAGCGCGTTTTTTGTTTTTTTTATATTCTGTTTTTATTTATATAATTAATAAAGTAGGACTGTCGTTTGGCTGTCGTTTGGCTGTCGTTTGGCTGTCGCTTGATTGCCGCTTGATTGCCGCTCTCCCGTTATTTTGCAAGTGCTGATGCCCACAAATCTGTATTGTCAATCCCCAAACAGCCTGTCGTTTGACTGTCATTTGACAGTAAGCGTTCCCAAAACCGCATAGCAAAGCAAAAAACAGCCGCTGCTTGTATGTGCGGTTTATTGCAGTTCTGCTTTTGGCAAACTAAGATAAAGCCCTCGTCATCGGCAATTCATCGCTCATCGTTGGCGCTCGTATTTTCCGCGGAGCGGGAGAGAACGAAAAACCGCGCAAAATTTCACAAAAACCTCTTGACAATCGCAATTGAATGTAGTATAATAATATGGTATGAGTATCTGCCGGGGCGAATTGTGCCCAAATGCAGAAAGCAATGGTATATATTGTGTAGGAGGAATGAAAAATGAAAAGAACATACCAGCCCAAGAAGCTTCAGAGAAAACATGAGCACGGCTTTATGAAGAGAATGGCAAGCAAGAACGGCAGAAAGGTTCTCGCTCGCCGCCGCGCAAAGGGCAGAAAAAGACTCTCTCACTGATTAGATGAGCGAGGAAAAGACGGGCGCGAGAAAATACAAAAAGCGCTACGTTGTCATTAAAAGCAACCGCGATTTTTCTTACCTTTTCAAAAAGGGCGAAAGTGTCGTAAATTATGCGTTCGTGTGCTATATGAAGCCGCGCAGGGCGGGGAAAAACCGCCTCGGCATAGTTACGGGCAAAAAAGTGGGGAACGCGGTAAAGCGCAATCGGTCAAGGCGGATTATCAGAGAAGCATTCCGCCTTTTTGAACCGATATTGAAAGAACAAACCGACAAACGCTTTGATTTTGTGTTTGTGGCTAGGGCAAAGACCCCGACGCTTAAAACGCAACAGATATTAAGCCTTTTGAAAAAGAATATCCTGCCAAAACTGCAATGAAATATTTATTATTGGGAATTATAAAGCTGTATAAGCTTACGCTGTCAAAGGTTCTGCCGCCTTGCTGCCGTTTTTACCCAACGTGTTCCGTGTATGCCATGACAGCTATTCGGAGATTTGGGGCGGTAAGAGGCGGTTATTTAACATTATGGCGGCTTTTTAGGTGCAATCCGTTTTGCAACGGGGGTATAGACCCCGTGCCGGAGAAGTTCTGCTTCCGACCGGATAAGCTCACCGTAAACAGACCGATCGACCGCGCGGTGAATTGTGCCGCGTGCTACAAAAAGCGACATTCTCAAAAGAGATTTCTTCGCAGACGAAACTCAAGATACACGGCGTGAAAACGCCGCGCAGATGTAGAACAAAAAGCCGTTGGCTTGCGATTTTAATAAGGAGTGAGTGTTATTCAGTTCCTGTATACGTTACCGGGTTATCCGTTGGGCTATCTTTTGTATTTTATATACAATTTTATATGCTCAAACGTTGGTATAGCTATTTTGATCTTTACGTTCCTCGTAAAGTGCGCTATGCTGCCCATCTCCATAAAACAGCAAAAGAACCAGGCAAAAAGCGCGATCTTTATGCCGAAGGTTCAGGAAATACAAAAGAAATACGCGAACAATCGTGAAAAGCAGCAGGAGGAGCTGATGAAGCTCCAGCAGGAGGGCTACAAGCCGATGGGCGGCTGCGGCTCCATACTCTTGTCGTTTTTGATATTGTTCGGCGTTATCGACGTTGTGTACAAGCCGCTTACGCATATCGTACATATGAAGTCCGATAAGATCACTTCTGTGGTCGAGGAGTCATATAACGTCGAGCTTACGACGCTTTTCGTAGACGCGGTGACGATCACCGATGACGAGGCGCTGTCGCTTAGCGAGTCCGATTTGAAAAAACGCGAAAGCGTTTTGAACGACGCGCAGAAGTTCGTTGATTGGCATAACGAGCATTGCCTTGAAGATGGTGACAGCAAAACCGATATCTCGGTATTCAATAAACTTACTCCCGATACCGTAAAGTATGTTAAAACGACGATGAAGTCCATAATGCTTAACGAGTATGCGGCGAACACCGATATCGTTCAGTTTACAAATTCCGATTTTTACGGGCTGACTTCCGATGAGAAGACCGAGCTTGAAGCGTTGGAAACGGACGAGGAAAAGGAAAAATACCGCGCCGAGCATGCTCTTGGCGAGTATACCTCGAGCGCGATAAGCACGGCGGCGGTGCATTTCGGCTCGTATAAGGTAACAGGCGATGATACCGTAACATTCCAGGCGATAGGCACTATGCAGCGCGAGTTGTATGTGCTGGAGCGTTTCGGCACGGAAAAGGAAGGAAAGTACAAGTGCGCTGACGGCTTCAGTGAAGCTGTGCTTCGCCCCGAAGTCAAGGAAGAGCTTTTCGAGCTGTATGACAATCTCAACTTTATAGGTATCAAGCTGGGACAGGTGCCGAAGGATCACATGGGCTTCCCGATGATACTTGTGCCGATAATCTCGTTCCTTATGGCATTGGCGCAGACCTTCATCACTAACCGCATCAATGCGAAGAGTAACCCGCAGCAGGCAGCTATGCAGGGCATGGGCGCAATGAAGGTCATGATGTACATTATGCCGCTGTTCTCGCTATGGATAGCGTTTACCGTTCCCGCGGGCGCGGGCTTCTATTGGACGATAAGCTATTTGTTCGGCATAATCCAGACGTTGGTTCTCAATAAGCTGTATAATCCCGCCAAGCTCCGCGAACAAGCACAAGCGGAGTGGGACGCGAAGCACCCGCAGAAGAAGGGCAAGAAAGAAAAGAGCGTGGATGTGGAGGCTGTTAAGGTCACGGACGAGAACGGAAACGAGGAAACGCTTTCTCAAAAAGAAGCAAACCGCCGCAAGCTTGCCGAGGCGCGAAGACGCCAAGCGGAGAAGTACGGCGAAGAATATCACGATGACGACAGCGATGATAAGTGATCGTTGTCGGAAAGGGGTTCAGTATGGAAAAAGAATTCACGGCGAAAACACTTGACGAGGCAAAAGTTCTTGCTGCCGAGGAATTTGGCGTCGGCATTGACGAGATCGAGTTTGATATTCTCGAACAGCCCAGAAAAACTCTTTTCGGAGGGCTAAAGGGCACGGCTCGCGTGCGCGCTGTATATGAGGAGTCTGCGCAGACCGAAACGATCTCAGCCGGTGTTTCCAAAACCGCGGCAGAAACATACAAGCAGGAAACCGAAGAGCTGTCGAGTGCGCCGTCGGATAACGCAGAGACAACAGAGAAGACCGAGGATATCGGCGAAAACATTCTTCCCGATGATTTTGACGTAAATAAGAGCGTTAAGGTGCAGAGCGCCATAAAATATCTTACCGATGTATTCCACGCGCTGGGTTTGGAGAACTTCGCCATAACCCCCATAAAGCGCGGCGGCAACGTGGTCCTCGACATCAGCGGCGAGAAGTTGGGCGTAATAATCGGAAAGCGCGGAGAGACGCTGGACAGTCTGCAATATCTTGCGATACTCGCTTCCAACCGCAGCGAGGAGAGCTTCTGCCGTATATCGCTTGACTGCAATGGCTATCGCGAAAAGCGCAACGAGGCGCTGGAGGCTCTTGCGAAAAAGACAAGCGCTAAGGTAATAAAGCAGGGCAGAAAGATCGCTCTTGAGCCGATGAACCCTTATGAGCGCCGCATAATCCACAGCTGTGTTGCCGAGATAGAGGGCGTTTCAAGCCGCTCCACCGGCACGGAGCCTTACAGAAAGGTCGTTATCTACGCTGACAGACCCAAGTATGACAATCGCCGCCGCCGTTCTTCGGGCAGCGGTTCGGGGGCGGGTGCGAGAAACTATCGCAGCAGCGGCGGTTTTTCGACCAGCTTCGAGCGCGAATACAAGCGCAGTCAGTATCAGCCCGATGAAAACGCCGACGCGGGCGATTTCAGCAAGGAGACCGTTGACGCGGAAAAGAACGCCAAGCTTTACGGAAAGATAGACCTGTAATTTCATATTAAACCAAGAACGCTCCCGCAAGTAATTCTGCGGGAGCGTTGATTTTAGAAAAGTACACCCCCGCGAAACGGGGGTGTACGCTGTTTCTATTTGTTGAGCTTGGTATGGCAAAAGCAGGATATCAAGTGATCGTCCACCATACCGATCGACTGCATAAACGAGTAGATTATCGTAGAACCCACGAAAGAAAAGCCGCGTTTTTTCAGATCCGCGCTTATTTTGTCGGAAAGCGAAGTGCGCGCGGGAACATCTTCAGGTTTTTTCGGGCTGTTGATTATGGGAACCTCGCCGACAAAACCCCAAATATACGCGTCAAAGCTTCCGAACTTGCGCCGAATATCCAAAAACGCCTTGGCGTTGCTTACGGCGGCGTTTATCTTCCGTTTGTTGCGTATTATTCCCTCGTTGGAAAGCAGCTCGGATATTTTGTTGTCGTCATATTCCGCGATTTTTTGAGGATCAAAGTTGTCGAAAGCGTTTCGGAAATTCTCCCGCTTGCGGAGAATGGTTATCCACGAAAGTCCCGCCTGCATACCCTCCAGTATCAGCATTTCAAAAAGCTTGCGGTCATTGTGTTCGGGGCGTCCCCACTCGTTGTCGTGATAGGCGGTATAGAGCGCGTCTGTGCCGCACCAAGGACATCTGCGCCTGAGATCGTTTTCCATTATGTTCGCTCCTTATTTGTATATCACTTTATCGGGGTTCAGTTTGTCCTTGTATCCGAATATAAAGCCGAGCTGTGTCACGGCGGGTATCAGCGCGTAGTACGCGATCAGCAGCGACGGCAGCAGAGCGCTCATTGTTTCAATGCGGCTTACGCTGTCCGAAAGGCTTTCAGGACGGGGCGTGAACGCGATAACAAACGGATACGAACTGCCCGAAACGAACTGATAGATGATAAGGTTATCGAATTCGGGAAAGAACAGCTTGTTTATTAGAATAAATATTGTGGGAGCAACCGCAAACGCGAACATGATCCCGCCTATACCTATCCAGCGATACTTCTTCTCGCCAAGCTCGGGGTGGAGCGCAACAAGTCTGCGCTCGCGTTCCCCGTCTTTCCATGCCACGGTAAAGACCAGTGAAAAGAAAATCAGCGCCGCGAAAAGTATCGCCAGAATTTTGGTTATCGCATGGCTGCCGAACATAAATATTGCCATTGTCATCACAAGGCACATAACGTTCCCGAGAACTATAAAGCCAATACCTTTTAAAACAAGCTTTCCGAAAGAATTTCTTTTCATTTTTACTCCTATGCTTACAAATGCGGCGGTGTGGGTTTAAAACTAATTGTTCATTAAAAGCAGACACATTTATCTTATTTCCTCTCCCCCGCGAAGCGGGGGGAGAGGAAATAAATTTTACACTTTATTCTATTGAGAATTAGTATAAATCGAGGTCCGCTCGCTGCGGAAGATTTTGGCAGTAATATTACCTGCAGATTTGCTAAAAATACTGTAAATCGCCGAATAAAGCGGTTTATATTCAAATCGTTTTGCGGAAAATTCGGCTGCTCCCAAAACTTAAACGAGGTGTTATTATGTCAGAACTTAAACAAAACTACAAGGATAAGCAAACATCGCTTATATTGGAAAGCGTTTACCGCAACGCGAAGCTTGCGTATGACGCGACGATGGATGTGATGAGCCGCTGCAAAAACAACGAGTTTTACGGTGAGCTTTCGCGTGAGCAGGATCGTTATAAAAGCGTGGCGCTTAACGCGCGGCGCGAGCTTTCGCGAATGGGCAAGGCGGCGCATGAGGCGTCACCCTATGTGCGGGCTATGGTGAAAACGGGGATCGCAGTGAAAACGGCGTCGAATAACGACACAAGTCATCTTGCGGAAATAATGTTCAGAGGAACGTCAACGGGGATAGTAGATATGCAGCGCACCCTGAACCGCTCGCGCATGGCGGACGAAAATGTCCGCGGCAGCGCTGAGAAGCTCTTGAAACGCGAACAGCAGTTCTGCGATGACCTCAAGAGGTTCCTATGAGACGCGCCGGCACTGAGCGTATCCCCTGCGACATCGGCACGGGGCGCGGAAAAACGCTTCACACCCCCGTTGCCGCCGTCGAAGAGGATATAGACTCTCGTTTATGAAGCTCTTATACTAATTCCCGCTCAAAGTATAGACGAAATCTGACAGGATGACAGGTGGGGGGGTATAAAATTAATGTCTATACGCTGATTTGGAATTATTATTCGGAGGTCTCCATATCGGGATTTATGATGTTGCCGTCAAGGATATTCTGCAAGACTATCTGTGCCCGTTCGCGGTTTCGCGCGTTTTTCTTGATGCTCCCCGTGCCGTTGTTCAGCTCCTCGCGGATAAGCAAAACAACATCGTCGGGGCATTTGCTCCAGTGAACGGTTTTGGTAAGCTCGGTTTTGTTTACACGAACGCCGACATCCTTGTAAAGCATATCCTCGGAACACTTATCCGTTTGAGTTTGGAAAAACTTTCCCGATTTGTTGTCGTCCATCATCCAATCGGCAAAATCCTCATCGGCGATTATCAGCTGCGCGTCCGCCGACATCAGCTCCGCCGTGAGCTTTTCGGAGTTTATCGACTCCATTTCGGTGAGGACTTCCCCGGCGACGCTGCGGTCGATATAATTTACGGATACGTGTATTTTTCCGTTTTCATCGAAATCGGGGCAGTACTGTTCCAGCGCCCTTTCAAAATCGTAGTAGCGCCAGCCGAGTTCGGAATCCTTAGAGCTTGAGACAATTATGACGTAAAGGTCGTCCTTTTCCCTGAATATGACCTGTCCCACGCATATTCCGATAACGAAAACGAAAAAAGCGCCCAAAAGGATAAACGCCTTGTTGTGGTAGAAGAAGTTTTTGAACTTTTCCCAGCCGTGCAGTTCGGGCATTTTAACATATCCCGATTCGGGAATGATGTCGCTTTCCTCTATAAGCCCCTGTTTCATTTTCAGAAGCTCTATACGCTCTTGACGTTCGCGGGCGGCTTTTTCAGCCTCCGATTCTCGTTTTTTGTTTGCCATTTTATCACTCCGATTTTTAAGCCTGTCCGGTCTCTTCCGCGGACAGGCTTGAATTTGCTCAAATAGTTTCAAGCGCCGATTTAAATGACGCAAGGTCGGGAAAGTCTTTTACGAGCTTCGTCATATTGCGCAGCAGCACCGTATACCAATCGTCCTTGGTATTGACGTAATACTGCGTTATCTTGTCGAGCAGCCTGAGACAGTCCGCGCGGCGGTGCTGCGACTGCGAAATAAGAGCTATCGAATACGAAAAACCTATCGTATCAAAGTCGTACTTGAACGCGGGGTTGGGATAATAACCGTCGCATGCCTTCAGCAGAACGTCGATAAGCGCGGTTTCGGGCAGCCATTTCTCCATTCTTTTGTACTCTGCGGAAGATACGGGCGCGTGCGCAAAATTAGTTAAGGCTTTACAGAATTTCCAAGCCGTAATTTTCACATCGTCCGGCATATCGACCGAAAATATACGCAGCGTCATTTCCTTGTGCATAGCGGCGTGATCCGCGTCGTATATGCGGTTGTGAAGCGGGTCGGCACTGTACTCTTTTAAGTATTCCCGCATTTCTTCCAAGGAGGGTATCTTAACCGCTTTTGCCATAGTACTTTCTCCCTGCGTTTTTAACTAAAGTTCGGGCGCATTGTCGGGAACAGCAACACATCGCGTATGCTCGGCTGATTGGTGAGCAGCATGACAAGTCTGTCCAGACCGAACCCGAGACCGCCCGTCGGCGGCAAGCCGTATTCCAGCGCGGTAACGAAATCCTCGTCAACCTGCGCGTCGTTTCCGCCTTGCGCGCGCTTCGCTTCCACTTGCTTTACAAAGCGCTCCTTCTGATCTATCGGATCATTCAGCTCGGAGAACGCGTTGCCGAATTCCGTGCCGTTGATAAAGTATTCAAACCGCTCCGTAAACGCGGGGAACTCGGGCTTGCGCTTCGCAAGCGGAGAGTTTTCCACGGGATAATCGTAAATTATTGTAGGCTGAATAAGCTTGTCCTCAACAAACGCGTCAAAAAACGCGATAAGAACATGACCCTTTGTGGAGTTTGCGTCCACACCGTCTTCAACGCCCTTTGCCTTTGCGCAGGCACGGGCTTCCTCGTCGGTTTTCCAGTCGTTGTAGTCGACGCCCGCGTACTTCTTCACCGCGTCTATCATTGTAAGGCGCTCCCACGGCTTGCCTACGGCTATCTGCTTTCCTTGGAATTCCACAGTGTCCGTGCCGCAGACGTTCAGCGTTACCGTGCGGTAAAGCTCCTCTATCAAGTCCATCATTCCGAAATAATCAAGATACGCCTGATACATTTCGATGGTCGTGAACTCGGGGTTATGCGTTGCGTCCATGCCTTCGTTTCTGAAAATGCGCCCGACCTCATAAACCTTGTCAAAGCCGCCTACTATCAGCCTTTTCAGATACAGCTCCGTTTCTATTCTGAGATACATATCTATGTCGAGAGCGTTGTGGTGCGTTTTGAACGGGCGCGCCGCCGCGCCTATCTCCAGCGGGAGCAGAACGGGCGTGTCGACCTCGATGTAGCCGTGACCGTCCAAGAATCTCCGTATCTCGCTAATTATCCGCGAGCGCTTCACAAACACGTCCTTGACCTCGGGGTTTGCGATCAGATCGAGATAGCGCTTTCTGTAGCGCTCCTCCTTATCCTTTAGTCCGTGCCACTTTTCGGGCAGGGGCAGCAGCGACTTTGAAAGCAGCGTTATCTCTTTGGCGTGTACGGATATCTCACCCGTTTTCGTCTTGAAAACATAGCCCGTAACGCCCACGATGTCGCCCAAGTCCCACTTCTTGAACTCCGCGAACGCCCCTTCGGGAACGCTGTCAATGCGTACATAGACCTGCATTCTGTCCGAGCTGTCGCGAATGTCGAAAAAGCTCGCCTTGCCCATGATTCTGCGGGACATTATGCGTCCCGCGATAGTAACGTCTTGATTTTCAAGCTCCTCAAAGCGTTCGCGTATCTCGCTGTTATATATTGAAACGGGGAACTTGGTTATAGTATATGGGTCTTTACCCGCCGCCTTAAGCGCTTCCAGCTTTTCTATGCGAACGCGGTGCTGCTCGTCCAGCTGCGCCCGAAGCTCTTCCTCGGAAAGCTCTTCATTCTTTATTTCGTCTGCCATATTATCTCCTTAATCGGCTGTTGCTGTTCCGTCGATCGATTTTTTGTTCCCCCGATTGCGGCGGGGGAAAGCATAGATCGGAACATCATAATACCGTCAATCGTCTTTTCTTATTTCAAGTATTTTCATTTTGACCGTGCCCGACGGCGTTTCTATCTCTACTTCCTCGTCGACCTCATGGTTCATAATAGCCTTGCCTATCGGCGATTCGTCGGACATTTTTCCGCTGTCGATATCCGCTTCTTTCGTGCCGACCATTTTGAATTCCATTTCCTCGTCCATATCCATATCGAGTATTTTTACCGTAGTGCCGATGCCGACCTTTTCCGTGGAAATATCGTCGTCGTCGATGACCTGAGCGTGCGCGAGCGTTTGTTCGATCTCCGCTATGCGCGATTCGATCATACCCTGCTCGTTTTTAGCCTCATCGTACTCGGAGTTTTCGGAGAGGTCTCCGAATGAGAGCGCGACCTTGATCTTTTCCGCGACCTCGCGGCGGCGCACGGATCTAAGCTCGTTAAGCTCGTCCTTAAGCTGCTGCTCGCCTTTTCTTGTAAGCACTGTAATGGGTTTGTTCATTATGTTGTTCCTCCTAAAAGAATTAGTTGCTTTATTCGCTTTCGGTATTTTCCGCGTTTGAGTTATCCGAACCGCTTGTGCTGTCGGAATTATCTTCGCTTGCCGTGTCCGAATTATCGGAGCTTTCGCTGTCGGATTCGGTTTCGCTGTTTGCGGAGTTTGTACCGCTTGTTGTATCGCTCGTTGTGTTGTCGCCCGTTTTGGGAGAAAGCACCTCAACGGCTTTCCTAAGCTGGGCGTCGTTGTCCTGTGTCAGTGTTTCATACGGCGCGTCTGCGGAAAGCTCGACAATGTAGTCGGGTTTCAGACCCACTCCGTTGAACTTCTCTGATTTTGACGGAATGATGTTCGCTGTTGTGAGTATCAGCGCGCTGCCGTCCGAGAACTCATATGTGCTTTGCAGCACCGCCTTTCCCGCCGTCTGCGTACCCACAAGCTGCGCGCCCTGTTCGTCGCGCAGACCCACCGCGAACACCTCCGCCGCAGAGGACGTGAGGTTATCGGTAAGCACCATTATCGGAAGAGATACGCTTTCCTCGGAATCGGTCTCTATAAGCGTTTTGCGGACGCCGTTGGCATATTCGGCGGTAATAACGGCTGCCGCGGGAATAAGTCGGTTGAGCATGGGTCGCACCGCTGACATTACTCCGCCGCTGTTGTGCCGCACATCGAACACAAAAGCGCTCGCGCCGCTTGCGTTCAAAGAGCTTAGCGCGGTTGAAAACTGATCGGGCGTTTTCGCGTTGAATGAGTTTATTTTTATATATCCTATTTTGTTTTCCAGCATTTTATACGTTACGGATTCGACGTCTATCTGTTGGCGGATAAGAGTAACGGAACGTTCTTCTCCGTTGCTTACCAGCCGCAGAGAAAGTGTTGTGCCCACTTCGCCCGAAATGCGTTTCAGAGCGTTGTCAATGGTCATCGAAAGCACGCTTTTGCCGCCTATTTCGGTGATAACGTCTCCGACCTTTACGCCGTTTACATCTGCGGAGCTGTTATTGTAGATCTTGGTGATCTTCAGATATCCGCTGCCGTCCGCTTCGGTCTCGAAGCCCACACCGTTTATAACGCCGCTGTTCGCCTGCTGAAGATCGTGGTAAAGGTCGGCGGTAAGGTAGGATGCATATTGATCTCCAATGCCGTTTACATATCCGTTTATAATGGCGGCGTCGAGGTCGTCGTCATCTATCGTGCCGATGTAATTGCCGCGCACGGTGGCGTCCATTTCTCTCAGCTTTTTAAATACGCCCTCGTATTTTTCCGTGCTGGCGATCTTGGAGTTGTAGTTGTTCAGCGAAACCGTCCATGTCAATATAAAAGTGATGGCGCAGCCGATAGCCACAAGACTTATCGCAAGCCCCAATGATATTCTTTTGTTCACAGAAAGACCCTTTCTTTGATAATTGATAATGTATAATGTACAATTGACAATTTTGGTGCGCCGCTGCGCGGCGCTTTATTTTAAATACGCGCGCAGCGCGCTCCTTAATTGACCATTGTCCATTGTCAATTTTTCCCCTACAGTGGTATTATATCATACCTTCAGGTATTTGTTCATGCTGATCAACGTTCCCGCCGCGCCCAGCAAGGCTCCCGCCGCGCAGTTGGCAAGCAGCAGTATCCAGCGTATCGAGTTCAGCGGTATCAAATTAAAGAACCCGAACATTTGCCAAAGCGTGATGTTATCGGTGAAAAGCGAGAACACGGAGCTGTAAATAAAGCAGCTTAGTCCCCATGAGGCGGCGCCCGCCAGAATACCCACGAAGCAGCCCTCAACAAAGAACGGCAGCTTTATAAAGCCGTTTGTTGCGCCGACATATTTCATAATGCTTATCTCGTTGCGCCGCGCGAAAACGCTGGTGCGTATGGTGTTCGAGATAACGACTATGCTTACTATTATAAGAATTCCGAGCATGGCGAATATAATGACAGTGAACGCGTCCCTGATATTGATCAATGCGTTCGCGAAGTCATAGGGCGCGTTTACCTGTTCTACGCCCTCTATGCTTTCTATCTCGGTTACGATAAAGCGTATCGTTTTCACGTCGGTAACGCGAGCCGTGAAGGTTTCGGGCATGGGGTTGCCGCCCGGCACCATATTGATAAGGTTGCCGTATTCGCCCGACATCGACTGGCTCCACTTTTCCGCCGCTTCTTCCTTTGATACGTACTTCACGTCGGTGAGGTTTTTGTTCGCGGTGAGTACGTCGCGGATATGTTCTACCTTTTTTTCATGCTGTTCCTTAGTCTCGTTTTCGTTGTCTTCAACGAAGATCGCTATCTGGTTCGTATCCTCGATATTGCCCATAATTATGTTGGCGTTCATTATAAACAGCACCACAACGCTTATCTGAAGCAGGCTTACAAGCAGTATCGAAAAGCTGGCGAACGACATCACAAAGTTCTTCCAAACGGACGAAACACCTTTTTTAACGAGATAGGAAACGTTATTACTCTTCATAATAATCACTCCCCCCGATAGTTTCGTCAAAGGTTATCGTGCCTTTGTCGAGGTTGATTATTCGTCCGCCGAAATACCGCACAAGGTTGTGTTCGTGAGTTATCATAATAACCGTTGTTCCGCAGCGGTTTATTTCTTTAAGCAGACCCACAAGCTCGTAAGAGTGCTTTGGGTCGAGGTTTCCCGTCGGCTCGTCTACGATAAGAAGCCCCGGATCGTTCGCCAAGGCTCTCGCGATAGCCACACGCTGCTGTTCGCCGCCCGAAAGCTCCTTTACTTTCTGCCGCGCCTTTGAACCCATTTCCACAAGGTTCAGCACATACGGCACGCGCTGCCGGATCGTTTTAGCGGAGCTGTCCGCCACACGCAGAGCGTAAGCAACATTTTCGTATACCGTGTAATCCTGTATCAGGCGGAATTCCTGAAACACCACTCCTATAGAGCGGCGGAACATCGCTATTTTGTTGCCTTTAAGCGTTCCGAGATTACGCCCGTTCACAAAAACTCTTCCCGAGCTTGGCGAGATCTCCCTCATCATCAGCTTCATCAGCGTGGATTTTCCCGCGCCGTTTCCTCCCACAATAAAGACAAATTCCCCGTCGTTTACGTGGAGGTCGATATCCACTAACGCGTCAACGCCGCTTGAGTAGTGGACGTTGACGTTCTTCATATCAACCATAATATCCCCCTCGTTTACAGTTGACAGTGTATAGTTGCCGATTGACAGTTATTACGGGCGTTTCGGATCGTTACATCGCTTTTAACTGCCAATTATCGGCTGCACACTGCAACAGCAGACCTCGGAGCCTTCCGCATTGCCGCTCCGGGGTCTGCCGAAAAATATTCATATCAGAATTTGGTGGGGTTAGCCGCCAAATATTTCTTGACCATAAGCGCTATCTTAAAGATTATCGCGTGGTCAAATTCGCGGAGATCCAGTCCCGTCAGCTTCTTTATCTTGTCAAGGCGATAAACAAGCGTGTTTCTGTGCACGAACAGCTTTCTTGACGTTTCGGAAACGTTCAGGCTGTTTTCGAAGAACTTCTGTATGGTGAACAGAGTCTCGTGGTCGAGACTTTCTATGGAGTTCTTCTTGAACACCTCTTTGAGGAACGTTTCGCAAAGAGTTGTGGGCAGGTGATAGATAAGTCTTGCGATTCCGAGATTGTCGTAGGAAACGATAGTCTTGTCCGTATCGAATACCTTGCCGACCTCCAAAGCGGTCTGAGCTTCCTTAAAGGAGCGCGCCAATTCCTTTACGCCCAGCACGGGGGTGCCTATCCCGACGTTCACTTTGGTGAAAAATTCGGTTGAAAGCGTGTCGGAAATGCTGTGAGCCAGCTTTTCGAGATCCTTTACGTCTATGTTGTTTTTAACTTCTTTTACAAGCACGATGTCGGTTTCGGTTATGTTGAAAACGAAATCCTTGTTCTTGTCCGGGAAAAGATTTTGTATAACGTCATAAGCGGAAACGTCGTTCGCGTTGACAACGCTTATCAGGAACACCACGCGGCTTATATCGCCGTTGAAGTGCAGCTCACGCGCTTTAAGGCTTATGTCGCCCGGAAGAACGTTGTCGAGGATTATGTTCTTAACGAAATTGTTTCTGTCGTACTTTTCGTCATAATACTGCTTTATTCCCGAAAGGGAGATAGCGATTATGCCCGCGTATTTTGCGGCAGCTTCATCGATACCCTCAACGAACACCGCGTAATCGGGCTTTATGTGCACTCCGAACGGCTTGTAGGTGTAGCCGTCGCGGATAAACGACTCGTGCGAATCGTTAAGCTCCGTCGCGAAGAAGTCGTTTCCGCCTCCTACTCTTGTAAGGTCGCTGCACGCAACGATCGTCCCGTTTTCATCGATAACTCCGATGACACGGTTGACTGTGTCTTTCATCTGATGAACGATCCCTTGGAATAGTCTGTTTGACATCTGTTTTACCTCTTTCTGTATTTTACGCGAACCTGCGTGTGGGTCGTGCCTCTGCACACGGCGAAAGCCTTTAACGGAATTCTCTTCGCTTTTGCCCGGCTTCGCCTTGCACAAAAGGAAATTCCTGTGGCGTTTCGCTTTTGAAGCGGTAGTTTTTTGATTGTATGATCTGCGTCCGGATGTTGTCAAAGTGCACAGTCTTAACATCAAAAATTTGTGCCTATCTCTATTGTACTAAAA
>OIXH01002583.1_pt1 | contig 17678 bp, 13 predicted proteins | sample 1587741 | NCBI WGS metagenome assembly OIXH01 (sample SAMEA3888916, study PRJEB22519) | human gut metagenome | biome: human gut; feature: human-associated habitat; material: faeces | place: Denmark | collected 2011 | reverse complement strand
TAAAAATTTTGCGTGTAGTCGCATTCTGTATTAGTATTGTAGCAAATTTCCCGATATACGGCAAGTGGTGTTTGGGGAATAAGCGGCCTGCGCGGAAAAACAGGGGAGAGGGGCGGCGTCTGCCGCGAGTAATCCACTTTATCCACAGGGGTTTCCACAGGTGCGCTGGGGATAACGTTGTGGATAAAGTGGATAACTTTTTGTATAGGGCGGTCAATCTGTTGACCAGTGGCCGATTTTGCATTTACCGTCTGTAATATTTTGTCGAGCGGGCGGTGCACATAAAACCGGCGCGTCTGTGGAAAACTCACACAGACGAGAGAATTATCCACAGACGGAGAGGAGCGTATCCATGGCAGAAGAGATCACCGCCGTCCCGGCGCCCGAGCGCAGCAGCATCGCCGAGACCGGCTCCATCACCGCGCATACCGCGCGGGGGACCGTGCACTGCATCACCATCGTCGGCCAGATCGAGGGGCATATGGAGCTGCCGGCGCAGAACAAGACCACCAAGTACGAGCATCTCATCCCGCAGATCGCGGCGGTCGAGCAGGCGGAGGACATCGACGGTCTGCTCGTGCTGTTGAACACGGTAGGCGGCGACGTCGAGGCCGGACTCGCCATCGCGGAGCTGATCGCGGGCATGACAAAGCCCACCGTTTCGCTCGTGCTCGGCGGCGGGCATTCGATCGGCGTGCCGCTCGCGGTAGCGGCAAGGCGCAGCTTTATCGCGGCTTCCGCCGCCATGACCATTCATCCCGTGCGCATCAACGGGACGATCATCGCGGTGCCGCAGGCGTTTGAATATCTCGCGAAGATACAGGAGCGCATCAGCGATTTCATCACGGGGCATTCGCATATCCAGCCGGAACGGCTGGCCGGCCTGATGCGCGAGACCGGACAGTTGACCGCCGACGTCGGTACGGTCATTTCCGGCCGCGAGGCGCAGGAGATCGGTCTGATCGACCGGGTCGGTACGCTGTCGGACGCGCTCGAGGAGCTTTACGGCATGATCGAGCGGCGAAAGGCAGAAAAATAATCAGTTTTCCTCCAGATAGTCGCGGATGCAGTCGACGAATTCCGCGCCGTAACGGCGCGCCTTGGCCTCGCCTACGCCGCGCACGCCGAGCAGCTCGTATTCGCTCTTCGGCTGCCGCGCGGCCATGTCCGCGAGCGTCGCGTTCGAGAACACGACATACGGCGGCACACCGGCGCGCTGTGCGACCTTTGTGCGCAGTGCACGCAGCTTTTCGAACAGCTTTTCATCCACATCGGCGGACAGCTCCTCGGTGCGGCGGACGGTCTCGGGCTTTTTCTCGCGCGGAAGGCGGATATGCAGTTCACCCCGGCCGCGCATGAGAGCGTTGCCGGTTTTCGTGAGGAAAAGCGCGTTGTAGCGCTCGGGGTCGGCGGTCAGCAGGCCGCGCTCGAGCAGGACGTCGATGAGCTGCCGCACGCGCACGGCGGTCTGCTCGCTCATGATGCCGTAGGTCGAGAGCGTGTGGAGACTGAAACGGCCGATCTGCTCGCTCTTGCTGCCTGTGAGCACGGCGGCGACGACGATTTTGCCGAAATGCAGCCGCCGCTCGTCGAGACGGTAGACGCAGGACAGAATCTTGCGCGCGTCCATCGTCGCGTCTACTTCCTCGAAATTCGTGTCGCAGTTTCCGCAGTGACCGCAGCAGACGGGCGCTTTTTCGCCGAAGTAGTTGAGGATATACCGGCGCAGACAGTCGGTCGTGGTGGCGTAGAAGGTCATCTGCTTTAAGCGTTCCATATCGCGCTCGATGAGCGCACGGCGCGTTTTCTCGTCGATGGAGTCGTCGTCGCTCTCGTGGCTGTGCTCGATGAGGAACTCCGCCGTACGCACATCCTGCCCGTTGTACAGCAGGATGCAGTCCGCGGCTTCGCCGTCGCGTCCGGCGCGCCCGGCCTCCTGATAATAGCTTTCCATGTTCTTCGGCATATTATAGTGAATGACGAACGAGACATTGGACTTGTCGATGCCCATGCCGAAGGCGTTGGTCGCGACCATGATGGTCTTGCGGTCGTACAGGAAGTCGTCCTGATTGGCGAGGCGCTCCTCGGGGTCGAGACCGGCGTGGTAGCGCGTCGCGGGCAGACCGCGGCTCAGCAGCATATCGCACACCTCCTCGACCGTCTTGCGCGTCGAGCAGTAGACGATGCCGCTCTTGTCGCGCCGCCGGAGCAGGTGCGCAAGCAGGGCGGAGGGCTTGGAGGACGGTTTTTCGACCGCGAAGTACAGATTGGGGCGGTCGAAGCCGGTCGTGATGACGAACGGGTCCTCGAGACCGAGCGCACGGATGATGTCGTCGCGGACCTCGGCGGTCGCGGTCGCGGTGAAGGCGGAAACGAGCGGGCGCTGGGGCAGGGCGGCAAGAAAGTCGAGGATCTTCAGATAGCTCGGGCGGAAATCCTGTCCCCACTGCGAGATGCAGTGCGCCTCGTCCACCGTCACCATGGAAATCGGCACGCGGCGTGCGAAATCGAGGAAGAACGGCGCGGTCAGCCGCTCGGGCGCGACATAGAGCAGCTTGTATTCGCCGCGTCCGGCGAAATACAGCGCGTCGCGCATCTCCTCGAACGACAGGGCGCTGTTGATGCAGGCGGCCGGGACGCCGGCCTCATTCAGCGCGCCGACCTGATCCTTCATCAGCGAGATGAGCGGCGAGATGACGAGCGTCAGTCCGGGCAGCGCGAGCGCCGGGACCTGATAGCAGATGGACTTGCCGGCGCCGGTCGGCATGATGCCGAGCGTGTCGCGCCCGGAAAGAATGGCCTGCACGAGCTCGTCCTGTCCCGGACGGAAGCTGTCGTAGCCGAAGTACTGTTTGAGAATTTCCTGTGCGGTCGGCATGTAAAGGCTCCTTCATACATAGTATGAACCTATTCTACCACATTTCCCGGGACAAAGCAAACTGATGTTCGCATAAATGGCGTTTCCGGCAGTCTCCTGCCGGTTTACAACCGGCGCGTGCTGTGCTATACTATATCATTGGATTAGAATATACACACGAATTTTTATTTCACAGGAGGAAATATCCATGCTTTGCAAGAAATGCGGCAGGGAGCTGCCCTATGCAGGGGGCAAGTTCTGCCCGTTCTGCGGCGCGCCCGTTGAGCAGACCGGCGTGAGCGACGAGACCGAGGTGTTCACCACGCTGCCCGAGGAGCTGCGGAACGCAGGCGGCGCCCCGGCGGACGGCAGCATCGACCTTTCGGCGTTCGATGCGGCGCGCAGACAGAGCCGGCAGGCGCTCGAGGATGCCGAGGAGACCATGGCCATCGATCCGCTCGCAGATACATCCGAACAGCCGGCGGCGTCCCGCGTGCCGCAGCAGCGCCCGGAAGCCCGCCCCCGTCCGACGCAGGACGCACCGCGCACGACCTATTACGGCGGCCGTCCCGACCCGGATGACCGCGTATACCGCAAGCCGTCCAGGGGCAGGCGCGCAGCGGTCGTGACGCTCGTCGTGCTGCTCGTCGCGGCGCTCATCGGCGGCGGCGTGTGGTTCTTCATGAACAATCACAAAAACGACGAAAATCTGACGCTTGCGGAGAAGTATATGGACCGCGGCGACTTCGACAAGGCGCTTGACTACTACGAGAAGGCGGCGGAGGAGGCCAAGGACCCGACCGCGATCAATGCGGCGATGCAGCTCATCCGCGACTATCAGAATGCGGAGGATTATGTAGACAGCGAGCAGTACACCGAGGCCATCGCGGCGCTCAAGCAGCTGCGCGACCGCGTGACCGATAAGGACTCCACCATGTACAAGTCCATCGAGGATCTGCTCAGCAAGGCGCAGAGCGCACAGTCGGACAGCGCTTTTGCTTCCGATCTGGAGGAGGCGCAGGACTATCTGGAGGATGACAAGCTGGATGCGGCCTCCGGCAAGCTCGATTCGCTCGAGCAGGACTCCTCGCTGACCGACGAGCAGAGGAAGCAGGTCGAGGACATGAAGAACAAGCTCCAGTCCGCAAAAGACAGCGCACAGCAGCAGCAGGAGAACGAGCAGAAGAAATCCGAGCGCAAGCAGGCGTTCTCGAGCGAGATGGACGAGCTGGAGAGCGACGATCTCAAGATCTCCTCGGCGGCGAACGCAGAGGATGAGCTGGCCATGACGGCAAGCTCGTTCGAGCAGTGGGATGAGCTGCTGAGCGAAATGTACGATTATCTGGCGGGCGTGCTCAACGCAGACCGGTATGCGTCCGAAGAGGAAAACTACAAGAAGTGGGTCGCGGAGCGCGACAGCGGCGCGGAAAATGCCGCGAGTGCGACCGAGGACAGCACGCAGAAGCAGCTCGCGTCGTACAGCTTCAAGCAGAGCTATACCAAGGCGCGCTGCTACAAGCTGCTCGACATGATGTAAGAGCCTGTCGCGAAACTGACGTTTCGCCGACAGTCTTAAACCGGAGGCCTGTGCCTCCGGTTTTTTTCTATAAAGACAGATGTATTTTTATTGTGGATGTTGGAATTTCATTCTTATTGTGCTATAATCAAATAAAATATTGCTGATATATGCGAACATACGGCGTGCGGAAAGCAGCGATATTACAAAACTATGAGAGTGAGAGATGCACTATGAGTATCACGCGAGTATGGATCGCGGGTGCGGGCGGACGGCTCGGTTCTGCGCTTTATCACCGGTTCAGCGGCAACACCGACTATAAGCTCGTCACGAGCGACCGCGACGTCCCGATCGAGGACGCGCGCGAGGCCGGCCGCTTTGCCGACCTCAACCACCCGGACGTTATCATCAACTGCGCCGGTCTGACCGATGTGCGCGCCTGCGAGGAAAAGCCTGAGGAAGCGTACAAGATCAACGCCATCGGTGCGAGAAACCTTGCGGTCGCGGCGCGCCGCATCGATGCGAAGCTCATCCAGATTTCGACCGATGACGTATTCGGCGGCGACGATGACGCGGCGCTGTGCGAGTTCGACGACGCGCATCCGACCACCATGTACGGCAAGAGCAAGTATGCCGGCGAGAAGCTCGTTCGCGAGCTGACCGACAAGCACGTTATCGTGCGCTCCTCGTGGCTGTACGGCGTTGGTTCGTATGATTTCGTCGACCGCGTGCTCGACAACGCGAAAAAGGACGGCAAGGTCGTGCTGCCGGAGGACGAGATCTCCTCTCCGACTTCTGCGGACGCGCTGGCAGGCTTTATCGAGTGTCTGATGCACACCCGTGAGTTCGGCCTGTATCATGCCTCCTGCGACGGCTCGTGCTCGCGCGCGGAGTGGGCGCGCGAAATCCTGCGCCTGAACGGCATGGATCATATCCCGGTCATCTCCGCGGCGGAGAACACCGAGCTGCGTCCGCGCTTTACGCTGCTCGACAACATGATGCTGCGCATCACCGGTCTGTATCAGATGCCGGACTGGAAGACCGCGCTTGCGGACTATTTCAGCACGAAAAAGGGAGGTGCGCACAAGTGAGCGGAGCGAAAGAGAAAAAGAAAATCGGTCTGACGACGCAGATCTTTATTGCGCTGATTGTGGGCGCCATTCTGGGTATTGTGCTGCATGTCGCCGCGTCTGACGTGGAATTTGTGCAGAATGTATTGATAAACGGTGTGTTCTATGTCATCGGTCAGGGCTTCATCCGTCTGATGCAGATGCTTGTCGTACCGCTGGTATTCTGCTCGCTGATCTGCGGCGCGACCGCCATCGGCGACAGCAAGACCCTCGGCAAGGTCGGCATCAAGATCATCGGCTTCTATATCCTGACGACCATGATGGCAGTCGCGGTCGCTCTCGGCATTGGCCTGCTCATCAGGCCGGGCATCGGTCTGGATATGTCGCAGGTGCAGCAGGTCGAGACCGGCATCGAGGGCGGCCAGTCGGTCAGCTTCGCGGAGACCATCCTCAATATAATCCCGAAGAACCCGATCGGTGCGCTTGCGAACGGCGAAATGCTTCAGGTCATCGTGTTCGCGCTCATCGTCGGCATTATCCTCGCAAAGCTCCAGGATAAGACCCAGCTCGTCACGAACTTCTTCCAGCAGGGCAACGACATCATGATGGAGATGACCATGATGGTCATGCGTCTGGCGCCGATCGGCGTATTCTGCCTGATCGCAAAGACGTTCGCTGGTCTCGGCTTCTCCGCGATGGTTCCGATGTTCAAGTATATGGGCGCGGTTCTGCTCGCGCTGTTCATCCAGTGCTGCGGCGTATACCAGATTCTGCTTGCGCTGTTTACGCGCCTCAATCCGCTGCGCTTCCTCAAGAAGTTTGCTCCGGTTATGGGCTTCGCCTTCTCGACGGCTACTTCCAATGCGACGATCCCGATGAATATCGACACGCTGGAGGAAAAGATCGGCGTTAACCGCCGTATTTCGTCCTTTACCATTCCGCTCGGCGCGACCATCAATATGGACGGTACGTCCATCATGCAGGGCGTTGCGGTCGTATTCGTCGCGCAGGCGTTCGGCATTACGCTGACCCCGGCGGATTATCTGACCGTTATCGCGACGGCGACTCTCGCATCCATCGGCACCGCAGGCGTTCCGTCTGTCGGCCTGATCACGCTCGCGATGGTATTCGATTCGGTCGGTCTGCCGGTTGCCGGCATCGGCCTGATCATGGGTATCGACCGTATTCTTGATATGGCGCGAACTGCGGTCAACATTACCGGCGACGCGGTCTGCACCACGATCGTTGCACATCAGGACGGCGCGCTCGATAAATCTGTATTCAATAAAAACTGAGACAGCACCGCATAGGAAAAGCTCCGGCACTTTGCGGAGTTCGTGCGGCGCCGCGTGAAATCGTTTTTTGCAGCGGGCACGGTTTGACAGACCGTGCCCGTTCTGTTATAATAAGTACACGCCGCCATGGCGGAACTGGTAGACGCAGGGGACTTAAAATCCCCCGGAGTTAAACCCGTGCCGGTTCGATTCCGGCTGGCGGCACCAGAAAGCTCCTGTAATCTTTTGATGGATTGCAGGAGCTTTTGCTGTATTATCGGTATTTTTCTGAACTTTTCAGAGGTGTTTGAAAATAGGGAATAACTGTGAAATCAGTCGGTTTGACCGACTTCTCGCAGATTTCTCGCAGGCTTGCACCCAAAATGGTGCTTATTTTGTGCTTATTCGAGAGGTTAGTTAAGGTTTCAGCGCCGTGATTGGAACAACAAAAACACCATCGGCGCGCCGATAGGCGGCATTCGACATACCGCACAGAACGCAGAGCACCGCAGGCGGCTTGCCGCGAGGATCTTCTTCAATCTGACGCTTGATCTTAAGCAGATTTTCTGCGGCGGTATCGATCTGATTTGCACCGAGCTTGATCTCAAAAGCGCACCACTGACCGTCTGCCAGCTCAGTCACTGCATCGATTTTCCTCTACTATTACGTCAATAGTACGTGGTTTATAGTTTAAATGGTTCATTTGACTCACCTCAACATCTTGCTATTATTATATGCTAATCGGTCATATTTTACAATTACAATCGGTCAAATTTTGCAGTATCAACCGATAACATTTTATGGAACAAACGCTCGAGCCATTAAGAACTCGAGCGTTTTCTGTCTGGCAGTATATCCTGTTGGTTCGCATTATTTTTACCATTTCCAAGCAGATGCTCCATGCAGTTCGATGCCGCGATTTTCGAGGCAGCATCCAGATGCGCATAACGCAGTGTCGTCTGAAAGGTCGCGTGACCGAGATACACTTGAATTTCCTGCAGGGTATAGCCCTCATGCAGCAGCAGTGTTGCACAGGAGTGCCTGAGATCATGCACTCGAATGACTTTCAGGTTATTCCTTTGGAGAAGTTCCTTAAAGTGACGAGTAATATAATCTGGCTTGAACAGCGTTCCCATGTCATTGACAAACACGAAAGCCAGATAGTTTGTATCATATGATTTGCGGTACAGCTTCTGATTTTGCATTTGTTCCTCACGACGCTGAAGCAGCTCTTTCTCGATTATCGGGACCAGCGGAAGGCGGCGGCCGCAGCAGCATTCTTCGGTTGAGAGTGTACCCATATCACCGAGCATATATCGCAGACGCGGCTGAACATAATTGGTCAGATCAGTGATCGCAAGCACACCGCTCTGTCCGTTCAGCACCGGTTCATATGTGACAGGGTCAAGAACCTCTATGATACAGTTTTCTGCAGTGATGTGAATGCCGCCGGACGGACAGGTGTAGGCGAGGATACCGGCATCACGTGTACCGTATTCGTTTGCCACCGGACAGTCGAATACACGCGCGATCAAATCTTCCTGCCACTTTTCGAGCGTTTCTGAGGTGGAAACAACTGCTTTCAGGGAAAGCTGCGGTTTGATGTTTGCGTCATCAAGCATTTTTGCAAAAACAGTCAAAATCGTTGCGTAGCCGTATAGATATTCGGGCTTATAGCGCTCAAGAAACCGAACATGCTTAGAAAGGTCGCGTTCCGTCAGATTGTAAGCGGACAGGATACGGCGATTTTTCAGCAGACTTTCCTTGATACGGTTTTTCAGCTGAGCCTGATTGCTGAGCTCGATCGGACTGCCCCAGAGCATGACACTGCGGCTTCCCGGGGTGATGCCATACCAGCTGAGGCTGCGCCATCGTGCCGCTTAACGGCGAAAATGCATGTCAGCAGTATTTAAATCAGTGCTCGCTTGCTGTGCAGGCGAGCAAAACGGGCAGCATTGTTAATTTCTGCAGATGGCATATCAGATGCAATAATCAGACAATCCGCTTGCTCGAGAAAACCCCGGTTTCCCCACCTGTAAATTCAAAATTCCGCCATAAAACTGAGGTTTTTATCATTTTTCACCAAAACGACCAAAAACACGGCATGAATTTCATTATTTTCAACGCAATATTCCTTGTGACGCGGCACGGGAAATATGGTATAATATACAATATAAATAATGAATTTTTATGCACTTTCAGGAGGTGTAACTATGGATAAGGACGATTTTATGAACGATCTGTACGATTACCTCTGGATGCCGGAGGAAGAGCAGGGAGCGCTGTACCTGCATCAGAATATCCTGTTCGGCCGCGCGGCTGACGAGGAGAAAATTGCCTGCGCAACCCTTCCGTATCTGTTCCGGCTCGGCATCACGCCGCAGATGCGCGGTTATGAAATTTTATGCCGCGCCGTTATTCTGTACCTCCTTGACGGCATTCAGAATTCGACCCACCTTACCCTGCTCCTGACGATCGCTGTTGAGCGCGGCACCTCGCTTGCTTCTGTGGAGCGCGCCTGCGCCGCTGCGATCAGATATGCGTGGAACGAAGGGTATATGTCCGCAGACGATGAGGGTCCCGATGCCCTCGCATTCCGCGAAATGCCGACGGTGACACAGTTTATCGACCGTCTTGCAGCGGCTGTCCGGAGCAAGCTCGGCGACGAAATCAAGCTCTAAACGGGCCGTTCATCAGGTATTGCCGCGAAAACTGCGCTTTATCAGCAGGTAAAATCCGTCCGCTGCTCGCGCTGGCCCCATATCTCGGCATCGTTTTCATTTCGCAGCTGCTTTTCGGCAGCTGCTTTTTTGCGCAGAAAAGCAGCCACTTTGACGTAAAAACGGACGTTATTTCCTCTTTTTCGGCGCTTAAAGCCCGATTGCCGTGCCGTACACGAGCCGGATCATATCCGCAAACGCGGTGATGCAGCCCTTGTTTGTCGGCTTGCGGCGGAATGTTAGAAGCACCGTGCACGGGTCACCCTTTATGCCGCGCAGGCCGCCGTTGTTCCATGCCGCAGCGATTGCATGGCGAATCGCGCGCTCCACCGCACTGACCGTCGTACCGTGGTCGAGAGCAATCCGCGGATAAATCGTTTTGGTTATCTCCCGCATCTCCGACGGATTGAGTAAAAACTCGACCACCGCACTGCGCAGATAGCTGTATCCCGTAACGTGCGGCGGGATACCAAGCTGGTAAAGATAGGGCGTCAAGCGAAATTCAATCTCCCGCGCAAGAGCAGAGTGTTCTTTTTCGACAGATTCCGCTTTTTCCACAACAACTTCATCATCCATCATCAACATCATAACCACGACCTCCGATAAACAATTCTCTTGAATATGGTATGCAGGAAGAAAATTTCCTTCTTTGATTCCCATTATATCATGAGAAAAAACAGGAAAAAAGAAGAAAAATTCGATGAGTTATCCATAATCTTACTGCTGTGTCGAAAATCGAGGCGCTGAACAGCAGGTTGCACAAACAGACGCGGAAAATCTCTCTTTTCGCGTCAGGATTCCGTTAATCGGAAGAATTCAAGGCCGTCTGCGAATGAGCCCCGGCCGCCCTCCGACCCAACGGCAGTTTAACCTGTTTTTCACGCTGCGTGTCAATATTGTATGAGAATATTTCAAATTGCTGTAAAAAACGTCGAATGGCACGCTGTATGGTTTGAACGGCTCTGCTTTGTGAAATTTTATATAAAATGTACAAATTCGACATGAAACGACAGAATACGGCATCATCGGACCACCGGAGTGCGGCGCGCGAAGCCGAAACCGTTCTTGACCTTTACAGCGTTTCATCTTATAATAAAAGATGAATAGTTACCCTTTTAAAGCACCCGTTAAACGGTATCAAACTCTGGGGAGGACGAAATAAAATGGATATGAAAAAACTTGCAGGCGATAAGGCTGCCACTTATGTAAAGGACGGCATGGTAGTTGGTCTGGGCACCGGCTCGACCGCTTACCACATGGTAAACGCGGTAGGCGAAATGGTCAAGAACGGTCTGAAGATTCAGGCGATCCCGACCTCCAAGGCTACCGAGGCGCAGGCGCGCGAGCTGGGCATCCCGCTGCTCACCATCGACGAGCTCGACCATGTTGACCTCGCGATCGACGGCGTAGACGAGATCGACCCGCAGTTCAATGCCATCAAGGGCGGCGGCGGCGCACTGTACCGCGAGAAGGTTGTCGCTTCCATGGCCAAGGAAGTCATCTGGATCATGGACGAGTCCAAGCTCGTCGACAAGATCGGCGCATTCCATCTGCCGGTCGAGATCGCGCAGTACGGCTCCAAGCAGGCGATGGAGCGCATGACCGGCTACGGCTGGAACCCGGTTCTCCGCGTCCGCGACGGCAAGACCTTCGTCACCGATAACGGCAACTATATCGCAGATCTGCACCTCGGCGCAGGCTTCGATATTCAGGACGTTTACTCCAAGCTGACCGGTATGCTCGGCGTTCTGGAGCACGGTCTGTTCCTCAATATGTGCAAGCGCATGATCGTCGGCCACTCTGACGGTACGGTCGATGTCATCGAGAACCCGTCCAAGTAAGACGGGCGGCATCCCACAGCAGGAGGAATGAACATGGATTATAACGAGCGAAACGGTTCGTACAGCGACGACGAGCTGCTCAGCCGCTTTTCGCGCCCGGAGACGCCGCGCACGACCGTGCAGGACGATATCCCGGACGATCCGGCCGCGTTTCGCCAAGCCCGCGGCCCGCGCCCCGGCATCCGCATGGCGAGCGGCCGCCCGATGCGCGGCATGAAAAAGCAGCGCCCGACAGGACGCAAAGGCAGTCCGAACTACCGTGCGGCGCTCTGCGGCGCGGTTCTCGCGTTCTTCGTGATCGCCCTGCTGTTCTTCGTCCTGTTTATGTCGCGCGGCGGCAAAATCAAGGAGCTGAACAGCCAGATCGACACGCTGGGTCAGGACAAGCAGTCGCTTTCCGCGCAGATCACCTCGCTCCAGCAGCAGGTCGACACCCTGACCGCGAGCATGACGAGCGCTCTGCCTGACGCGACCGTGGCAGACACCAACACCATCGTGGACCTCATTCCGCAGCTTGCAGACGGCAGCACTTATGTCGTACAGAGCTCGGCCTCGCAGCTCCGCTATATCAAGGTCCCGGAGGGTTATCTGAGCGACAAGCTCGGCGAATACCGCGACAACTCGTCGGCTTACGCCGCAGCACAGGGCGACGCGCCGATCTGCACGTATTATGTGCTGTTCACCGACCGCGTCATCGGCCTTGCTGAGGGCAACGTCGGCTTCGTCAGCATGGACAGAGCCGCGACCGGCAGCACGACCACCACGCCGGACGGCTTCTACGATTTCGTCGCATCGTTCTTCAAGTAAACAGCAAAGGCAGCTGCTTCGCATCGGCTTTCCGACGCGGCGGCTGCCTGCCTTTTTCGAATAGAAGGGAGAAAGGGGCGATTTCTCATGAGAACACCGGAGGAACAGCTGGTGGATGCCAGTCTGGAAATAGGGAAGGCGCTGCTGCTTGCCGGGGGCGAGGTAACGCGCGTCGAGGACACCATCACGCGCATCCTGCACGCCTACGGCATGCGCGAGATCGGTGTATTCACCATCACCTCGCTCATCGAGGTGACAGCCTGCACACCGGACGGCGATGAGATCGTAAAGGCGCGGCGGATCGCCGGCAGCTATGCAACCGACCTCGACCGTGTGGAGCGGCTGAACGCGCTCTCGCGCGAGATCTGCGCGCAGTGTCCGCCGCCGCAGACGCTCGCCGCCCGTATTGAGGCGATCAGGCGGCCGCGTACCGAGGCGGCGTGGATCAGCTATGCCGGCGCGGTGCTGACCGCATGCAGCTTTGCGGTGTTTTTCGGCGGCTCAGCGGCCGATATCCCCGCCGCCGCCATACTGGCCTGCCTCATCTGCTGGATGGACCGCAGAGGCTTTTACAAGAAGGCAAATCAGCTGCTGTTCTATCTGCTCTGCTCGATGCTGACCGGCTTTCTCGGCTGCGTGCTCGTCCGCATGGGTGTAGGTGTCCACCTCGATAAAATCCTCATCGGCTGCATCATGCTGACCATACCGGGCATCTCGATCACCTACGCGATGCGTGATATGCTGCTCGGCGAGAGCATTACCGGCCTGTTCCGCTTTATCGAGTCGCTGCTCATCGCCGCGACCATCGCGGGCGGCTTTCTGCTGTCCACCGTAGTGGCAGAGGGGGTGCTGGGATGAGTCAGATCATTGCAAGCATAATCGGCAGCATCGGGTTTTCCATCGTGTTCGGCATCCGCCGGGCATATATGCTCCCCATCGCCGTCAACGCAGGCCTGTCCTGGGCGGTGTATCTGCTCGTGAACGGCTTTGCCGGGGACTTTGCCGCCAACATGGTCTCCGCCATGTTTTGCAGCCTTGTCGCGGCGCTGATGGCGCGGCGGCTGCGCGTGCCGACGGTCGTGCTGCAAATGCCGGCGACCGTCCCGATGGTACCCGGCGGCAGCCTGTACTACACCATCTACTACGTCTTTGCGGGCAATATGCCGACCGCAAAGAGCTACTTTTTCTTCACCGCACGCGCCGTTTTCGGCATGGCGATCGGATTTGCGGTCGTGAGCGTGCTGTTCAAGACGATCGACGCAAGAAAAACCGCACGCTGACACGGGATTTTCAATAAAAAAGCAGGGAAACCGAGGCAACTATCCCGGTTTCCCTGCTTTTTACTTTGTGTTAGAGGTTGTGCTGGAGCTTTGCCGCCTTGAGCGTATTCTTCATCAGCATGGTGATGGTCATCGGGCCTGCACCGCCCGGGACCGGGGTCATATAGGACGCCTTATCCATTACCTCGGGAGCCACGTCGCCGCAGACCTTGCCCTCGGCGTTGCGGTTGATGCCGACATCGATGACGACCGCACCCTCCTTGACCATATCCGGGGTGATGAAGCCGGCCTTGCCGACGGCCGCGACCAGAATATCCGCGCGGCGGCAGACCTCAGCGAGATCCTGCGTGCGGCTGTGGCAGATGGTCACGGTGCCGTGACGGTGCAGCAGCAGCATGGCCATCGGCTTGCCGACGATATTCGAGCGGCCGACAACGACGCATTCTTTGCCCTTGGGGTCGATCTGGTACTCGTCGAGCAGCTCCATCACGCCTGCCGGGGTGCAGGGCACGAAATCGAAATTGCCGACCATGATCTTGCCGACGTTGACCGGATGGAACGCATCGACGTCCTTCCGCGGGTCGATGGCGTCGATGACGGCCTGCTCCGAGATATGCTTCGGCACCGGCATCTGACACAGGATACCCGAGATCTGGGGGCTTTCGTTGAGCTGCGCGATCAGGCCGAGCAGCTCCTCCTGCGAGGTCTCCTCGGGCAGGGCGTACTTTTCGCTGTAAAAGCCGCACTGCTCGCAGGCGCGCTCCTTGTTGCGCACATAGATCTCGCTGGCCGGGTCGTTGCCGACGATAATGACCGCAAGGCCGGGCGTCACGCCCTTTTTCTTCAGCTCCTCGGTCTCCGCGAGGATACTGCCGCGCACCTTGGCGGACAGCGCCTTGCCGTCCATTCTTACTGCACTCATGCTGTTTCTCTCCTTATGATTATGATTATTCGCCCTTGTTTTCGTCCGTTTTCGGCATATAAAACGCCTTTGCTACCTTAATCCGGTGATACTGCCGCGCGAGCACTGCGATCGCCGCGACACAGCTGATGATGGCGAGCAGCTGCGAGACGCGGACCGAGCCGATATACAGGCTGTCCGTGCGCAGGCCCTCGATCCATGCGCGGCCGGCGCCGTACCATGCGGCATAGAGCAGCGCGATCTCGCCCTTGAACCTGCGTTTTTTCGAATAGAAATGCAGCAGGACGAAGCCGGCGAGGTTCCAGAGGGACTCATAGAGGAAGGTCGGGTGGACCATGCTCTGGCCGTCGATGGTCATGCCCCAGGGGAGGGTCGTCGGGCCGCCGTGGGCCTCGCCGTTGACGAAATTGCCCCAGCGGCCGATGCACTGGCCGATGAGCAGGCCGAACGCCGCCAGATCGCACAGGCTCGCGAGCGAGAGCTTTTTGACGCGGCTGTACACGAACAGGCCGATGAGCGTGCCGATGATGCCGCCGTAGATAGCGATGCCGCCCTTCCAGATGGCGATGATCTCGCCCGGGTGCTGCGCGTAGTAGCCCCATTCGAAAACGACGTAGTAGATACGCGCGCAGATGATGCCGAGGGGCACGCAGATGATGAGGCAGTCGGTGAGGTTATCCGAGGTGATGCCGAAGTCCTTCGTCCGGGAATTGACGTAGAGCGCGGCGAGGATAAAGCCGGCGCAGATGATGATGCCGTACCAGTAGATGTCCTTTCCGAGTACGGTGCAGGCCACGCGGCTGAGCGTGAATTCCAGACCGAGGTTCGGAAAACCGATAGTGTGTTCCATGTTTCGACCTTCCTTTAGGGGTATTGATGCGATGGGGGTGCACGGCGCGCCGCCGCGCAGGGTAAAGTTTCGCCTGTGAATATTATACATGACTCCGGCGCTTCGTGCAATGTAGATTGCGTGTATTTTGGACGGCGGAAGGCATAGGAAAACCCCCGAGGTTTCCCTCGGGGGTCTTGCTTTGCCTTATGGCAGGCTTAACGGAGAACCGTTAAGATTACCAAGCAGTGATGTCGTGCTGAACGTCAACTACGATAACAGTGATCTGGTCGTCAGAAGCGCTGTCAACGAATACGCGAACGTTCGGTACTGCATCCTCGGTCAGGGTGTTGTCCTTATCCTTTGCATCAACTGCATCCTTACCGGAGATCTTGATGTCGTCGATAGCCGGCAGCTTGCCCTTGCTCCAGAAGTCGGAGTCGAAGGTACGAGCCAGGTCGATATCAGCCATGGTGTAGCCAGTCTCGCCCTTGCCTGCGTCGGAGTCAACGAACAGGATTACGGTGTTCTTGCTGTCAACGACAGTGTAAGCATCCTTAGCTGCATCCTTGCCGCCTGCTGCGGTCCACTTGGTGTCCTTGTCATAGCTGTACAGGGAGATGTCACCAGAAGCGTCATCGTAAGCGGTTACGTAGTAGTCAGCCTGCTTGTTCTCGTTATACTCGATGTCAGCCAGGGTGTCGCCAGTTGCAGAGTAAGAGAAGATGTCGCCCTTGCTCATGTCAGCAGCCTTGGAATCATCGGTGGTAACGGTGATCTGCTCAGTGCCATTCCAAGCGGTGATGACGTAAACAGTGCCGTTAGCGGTGCCGGTCTTCTTCTCAACGTTCTTCAGAACAACTGCGTAGTTGTCGGAAGAGCCGCCGGTGGATTCCTTGCCAAGGTCGATGAATGCAGCCTGTGCGTAGTAGCTGTTGCCGGACTTGTTAGCAACTGCTGCAACTGCACGCAGGGTGCGGTCGTAGTTAGAAGCGGTCTTGCCGGAAACTACCTTGTAGTCGCCGTCGTCGCCGGTCTTCTCATCAGCCTTGGACTTAACGAATACAACGCCGGTTGCTTCGTAGTACAGACGGGAGATGGTGGAAGCATCAGACAGAGTTACAGTGCCCTTGATAGAGCCGTCGGTCTTAACGGAATCAGCAGTTACGTACTCGTCGTAGCCATTGGTCTCGATGTCCTTAGCATCCTTAACGTCGGTGTTTACAGCACCCAGACGGGTCAGGGTGTAAACGTCCTTGGATACCTCGTAGGAAACGAGCATCGGCTCGTAGCCAGAGTTCTTATCCAGATCCTTACCATATGCCAGAGCATAGTTCGGGTTGGTGTTGTTACCTTCATGGAACTCCTTGATAGCTGCGCCGTCGTCCTTGTCGTCCCACTTCTTCTCGATTTCGACAACCTTGTCGGTGCCGTCTGCGAAGATCATGCGAGCTTCCCACTTGGAGTTTACGCCGCCCTTAGGAGCAGCCTCAACCAGAAGTGCGATGTCGTCGATGGAGCCTGCGGTGGTGTCGGTGTAGTAAACGTAGCCGTTTACAACTACCATCTCAACGTTAGCGCCGGTGTTCGGGCGGGTAACCATATTGCCCTTCTTACCAGCCATGGTGTACCACTCGCCGTCGATAGCAACGCCATCGTCAGACTTGGTGCCGTTTACCTTGCCGGTAACAACGGTAGCCTTCTCAACGAGGCCGTTGCCGGTGCCATAGTTGCCAGCAGCAGTCAGAACAACGTAGTCGTTCTTCTTAACGCCGTCGTACCAATCCCAGTCATCGGACTCGAGCTTGGACTTGGAAGCGATGGTGTTGTCGCCCTTCTTGAAGGAGACGTTGATGTAGTCAGAACCAACAGCGGTAACCTTAGCTACTGCGAAGGTCTTAACGTTCAGGATGGAGTAATCGGTAGAGCCGTCGGTAGCGAGCAGCTTAACCTCGGTCGGCTGCATGTAAGCAGCGTTGGTGTACTTGGTATCAGAGTCGTTGCCGTAGGTATCAATGAAGCTCTTGATATTGTTCGAATCTTTTTTGTTTTCCGTCCAAGATTTGCCGTTTACATAAACGGTGTTCTTATCAGCCAGATCGTACTTGGTGTCGTCCAGCTTAGCCTTGTTGCCGTCCATCTTGAGGTTCTTCAGGATGCCGGTCTGCTGGGTGTTGTCCTTGGTAGCGTAAACGCCGTAAACCTTGGACTTGTCGTTGTTCTTGTACAGAACGGTAACCATCTGATACTTCAGGTCAGAGTAGTCCTTCTTCACGTTGGTGAAGTTGTACAGAGCCTTGCCCTTGTCATCAGTGGTCTTGTTCTCGTCAACAGTGGACTTGTCGAGAGTCAGCTCGAAGGTCTCCTTGCCGGAGGTCTTGGAAACGTCCTCCAGAACAGCGGTGGTCTTCTTGAGGTTCATGAACTTCTCGCCAACGGTCTTGTTGTCGTCGCCAAGCAGAGTTACGTTGGTGTAAGCATCGTCACGCCATACAACGGTCGGGGTATCGATTGCGTTGTAGATCAGCTGAGCAGCGTACTGACGCGGGCACGGACCGGTGA
>OIXH01002579.1_pt1 | contig 17694 bp, 20 predicted proteins | sample 1587741 | NCBI WGS metagenome assembly OIXH01 (sample SAMEA3888916, study PRJEB22519) | human gut metagenome | biome: human gut; feature: human-associated habitat; material: faeces | place: Denmark | collected 2011 | reverse complement strand
TTGAGTATGTGGACGGGCTGACCCATGCAGAGCTGGTGGAGCTGCTAATCCCCGGCGATGATGAGGAGGAAACGGAGGCTTTCCGCCAAAGAGTGCTGGACAGTTTCCAGTCCCAGGCCTTTGGTGGCAACCAAGCCGACTACCGGGAGAAAGTGCTGGCCATGCCCGGCGTGGGGGACCTCAAAATCCACCCCGTCTGGAATGGCGACATTTCCCCGGCCAGCCTCATCCCGGATGGGGCTGTGGAAAGCTGGTACACCAGCACCATCTCCACGGTGAGCGGCCCTGTGGCCGCATGGCTCACGGCAGTCTACATGGCGGCCAAGGAGAAAAAGCTCACGGTGGGCGGCACGGTCAAGCTGGTCATCATGGCCTCTGACTACAAGGCCCCCACGCCCACCCTGCTGGAGGAAATCCAGACGGCCATTGACCCGGAGCAGAACGCCGGAGAGGGCCTGGGCCTGGCCCCCATCGGCCATGTGGTCCATGTGACCGGCGTGACGCCGGAGGAGGTGGACATTGCCCTCCACCTCACCTATGCCTCCGGGTGGGATTGGGATGCCGTCAAGAGCTATGTGGAGGCCGTCATTGACGCCTACTTTGTGGAGCTGTCCCAGGATTGGGCCAGCTCTGATTTTTTGACCGTCCGCATTTCCCAGATTGAAAGCCGCATCCTCTCCGAGTGCTCCAACATGATAACGGACATTGGCGGCACCAAAATCAACGGGCAGGAGAACAACCTGGCCCTGGGCCCGGACAGCATCCCCGCCAGAGGGGAGGTCACCGATGGATAGACACCTTTTGAACTACCTGCCCCCGGTGCTCCGGGAGGTGCTGGAGTTTCAAATCATCAACGGGGCCAATGAGCCGGAAATCTCCCTTGCGTGGGACGCCATCACCAGAGTGCTGGCCAACCAATTCCTTGAGGACGCCGATGAGGACGGCGTGGCCGTGTGGGAGCAAGAGCTGCGGCTCTTTCCCAAGGACACGGACACCCTGGAGGCCCGCAAGGCCCGCATCAAGGCCAAGTGGAATTTGGAATTGCCCTACACCCTGCGCTGGCTGAAAAACTGGCTGGCGGGCCTGTGCGGCCCGGACAGCCACTCTGTTTCTCTCCAGGACTACACCCTGGACATCCAGCTTGACTACACGGTCCTGCCGGAGGCGGACCGGCTGGCGGGGGAAATCCTTGACATGCTGCTGACGGTCCGCCCGGAGAACATCCACATTTTGATGACCGCCCTTTTGCAATCCACCGGCGGCGTCCGGCTGGGGGCCTACACGGAGCGCTCCCTGCACATGGACCTGTGGCCCCTGCTGACCAATGAGCTGGAGAGCACTGGCGGCGTCATCGGAGCCGGGCCTCTGGAGTATCGTGCAACCCTTGAAATTTATCCATACGAACAGGAGGAAAGCGGAAATGCCTGACCAGGAAAGAAAGTACGGCACCAGGATAACCACGGCGGGGTCCACCCTCATCACCAACTGCATTTTGGCGGGGACCAAGCTGAAAATCACCCAGGCCGCCGCCGGTGACGGCGGGGGCAGTTACTACCTGCCCAGCACGGAACAGACGGAGCTTGTGAGGGAGCTGTGGCGGGGGCCCATCGTGTCCGCCGAGCAAAACGCCTCTGTCCCCAACATGCTGGATGTGAAAATCATCATTGATGACAGTGTGGGCAACTTCATTGTCCGTGAAATGGGCCTCTTTGATGAGGACGGCACCCTCATTGCCATCTGCAACACCCCGGACACGGAAAAGGTGGCCATCTCCACCGGCGTGGACGGGCGGCTCACCATGCTCATGCACATTGTTGTGGTGGACAGCTCCGTGCTGGAGTTTACCATCACCCCGTCCCTGGACACCGTGAGCCCGGAGGACCTGGAGGAGGCCATTGCCGAACACAACACGGACCCGGCCAGCCACCCGGACATCCGGCAGGACATCACGGACGCCGTGGATGACCACAACACTGACGAAACCTCCCACCCGGACATCCGTGTGGACCTCAGCGGCCTGGACAGCCGCCTCTCCGTGCTGGAGCTGAAATATGGCACCAATGTCACCGGCAACAGCTTTGAGGTGACCTTTGGAACACTCACAGGTGTGGTGGTTACCGGCGTCTGGAATGAAACTTATGCGAGGATTGAGTTTTAATGCCAAGTTATGACATCATCCCACTTGCCTCTGATCTGCTGGATTACACCATCCAGCGGGTCAAGCAGAAAGACCCGGAATACAGGCAGGTCAAAGCGTATGTAATGGAAAATGGCCAGATGGTAGAAAAGACCCTCTATGAGAGGCTGAAAGACAACGGAAAGCCTCATTTTCCAAAGAGTCAGGCTTTCCACCTCTGTGCAGAGCTCCAGTCCTGCGCCCTCCGTATTCTGAGGGGCTGCGTGGCCGCCAATGGGCGGTATTTTGAAACTGAGTATGAGGAGCGGTTGAAAGACCTTGACGGCGTGCTCATTGAGTGTGAAACCATGGGCCAGCTCATCAATCTCAGTTTCAAGCGCAAGTATATCACCGGCGATCAATGCCATTACTGGGCGGAACTTGTGCGCCCAGTCCGTCAAAAGGCTTTCAACTGGAGAAAATCAGACGGCAACCGTGCTGCCACTCTCCGGGAGGCCAAAACGGCCCAGGAGCTTGCCAAGATGGGGCAAATGGCTCTGCAAATGGCAGAGGCTCTGCGGCCTCAATAACGGATGCACCGGCCCTAAAGGCCGTGTATTTGGGTGTGACCTGTTTATTTTATGCTACCTCCCCGAACACGAACAACACCAACAACGCCATCTACCTGAACACCAATGGCAATGTCAACAACAACAACTGCACCAACACCAACGGGTCCCGCCCCGCTCTGATGGTAAGGCCCGACCGAGTAGGCCCAAAGCCAAAAGCAGCGCCATCCATCACATCAAAGGAGGTCACATCCAGCCTTGACACCAAGGCAAATACATTGCGCTGATGCCCCCAGCCGCACAAGAGGAGGCTGGGAGCTGCTGGTCCTGTTCCCTGCGGCACCTACACGGCGCACAAGGACAGGGAGGCCCGCCGGGATGAACAGGGGGCCGCCCGTATGTTAGGGGTATGAAACCCGTGCTTAAATTCTCCGAGATTTGCACCTTTGCGGTGCTTTACAAAGCCTACCTTGCGGCCAGACGGGGCAAACGCTCCAGAGCCGCTACCGCACATTATGAGGTCCACCTGCTGGCCAATATCGTCAACCTTGTCTATATCCTGCAAACTAAGATTTACCGCCCGGGGCTGTTCCGGGTGTTTTATGTCTATGAGCCCAAAAAGAGGCTTGTGCAGGCTCCGGCTTTCGTTGACAAAGTGGTCCAGCACGCTTTGGTGGATAACCTCATATATGAACGCATCACAAGAAGTTTCATTCTTGACAACTACGCATCCCAGAGAGGAAAAGGCCTGCACTTTGGGCTGGACAGGCTCAAGGGCTTTTTCACAGAATACTGGAACAAATACCGCACAGCGGAGGGCTGGGTCCTCAAGGCAGATGTGCGGCATTTCTTTGCGTCCATCGACCATGACAGGCTCAAGGAAAAGCTCAAAAAGCTGGACCTTGAGCCCGTTGTCTATGATCTGCTGTGTACCTACATAGACAGCACGGACGGGCTGCCGCTGGGCTATCAAACCAGCCAGCTTTTTGCCCTGCTGTTTCTGGATGAATTTGACCACTTTGTCAAAGAGCGGCTCCGCATCCGCTGGTATGGCCGTTATATGGATGACTTTTTCCTCATCCACCCTGACAAAGAATACCTGCAATTTTGCCTCAAAGAAATCCGGGCTTTCATGGCCAGTTTGGGGCTGGAGCTCAATGAGAAAACCCAGATTTTCCCGCTGAGAAACGGGATTGACTTTCTGGGCTTTCATACCTACTTGACGGAACAGGGCAAGGTCATCCGCAAGTTACGGCACAGCAGCATCAAGCGTATGCGCTCTAAGCTCCGCCGGTGGGAAAAAGACTACCCGGCGGGCCTTGTGAGCCGGGAGGTCATCCTGCAAAGCTGGCAGGCCTGGGACGCCCACGCTGCTCACGGCAACACCTGGTCCTTGCGCCAACAGGTGCGGGACCGTGTTCAAAACATTCTAAAGGAGGAAATCTAATGGCCACAACCACCCTTGGCAGTAAGGCCACAGGCTCCATCATCAAGCTCAAAGAAAACGGCAAGCTGGTGGAGTTTTATGTTGGCGTGCATAACTACGAAAGCAGCCTCAACGGAACCGGGAGGACCCTGGTTTTCCGCAAGGACTGCTATGACCAGCGGCAATGGCACACTTCCAATGTGAACGCCTACGCATCCAGTGCTATTGACAGCTGGCTCAACAGCACCTACAAAAACATGCTGGACGCTGACATCCGGGCGCTGATTGGCTCCACGAAAATCCGTTACACTCCCGGCAATGGTAACACCACAATGGGCACCCTGGACCGGGCGGTGTTCCTGCTGTCCGCCTATGAGCTGGGCAAGAACGAAAGCTGGTTTAACAAGGAGGGCACAACGCTGCCCAATGCAACCAATTATCAGATTGCCAAGCTGAATGGCTCCACCGTGGTCCAGTGGACCCGCTCCCCGAACACGAGCAACACCGGCCTCGCCGTCTGCCTGGACACCGGTGGCGATGTCAGCAACGGCGGCTTCTGCACCAGCACCTTCGGGTCCCGCCCCGCTTTCACTCTCCCCTCCAACCTCTATGTGAGCGATGACGGCACAGTGTTTCAGAACACCGCCCCCTCTACGCCCGCCAGCATTTCTATCCCCAGCAGCATCAACGGCGGCTCCTCCATCACGGTGAGCTGGGCGGCCTCCACGGACGCTGAGGGCAACCTTGAGGGCTATATTGTCGAGCGCTCCACCAATGGCGGCTCCTCCTGGTCCCAGATTTACCAGGGCAGCGCTACCAGCACCAGCAACACCGTGGCCTTTGGCACCGCAAGCGTGACCTATCGGGTCAAGGCCTATGACAGCGCCGGACTTGAGAGCGGCTGGAAAACCAGCAACACGGTGACCGTGACCAACAACCGGGCCCCCAGCGCCCCCGGCGGCCTGACTGTCCCAGCCATTGTGAGAGGCGGCAGCACTCTGGCCATTTCCTGGACGGCGGCCTCTGACAGTGACGGCAACCTCAGCGGCTATGAACTGGAGCGCCAGGTGGATGGTGGCGGCTGGTCCCAGATTTACAAGGGCAGCGCTCTGGCCTACACCGACACCATCACCGCCGGGTGGAACACCGTGGCCTACCGTGTGCGCTCCTATGACAGCTACAACGCCACCAGCACCTATGTGACCAGCGAAACCCGGACGGTGGACAACAACGCCATCCCGGTCATCACCAGCTCCACGACCTCCGGCACCGATCTGGGGACCAAGGAGGACGGCTTTGACCTGACCTACACGGTGACGGACGCTGACAGCGACACCGTGACGGTGAAAGAGTACCTGGACAATGTGCTCAAGCGGACCTACACCGCCACCCTGGGGCAGAGCAACACGGTCCAGTGTGTCACCGCCGCCAACTGGCAGAAAGTCCTCAACGGGGCCCACACCATCAAGGTGGTGGCCAATGACACCAAGGCGGACAGCGCCCCCTACACCGTGACCTTTACCAAGGCCGTCTATGAGGCCTCCATCACCCTGGCGGAGCCCATGGACGCCGATGACGCCATCACAGTCATGGTGCTCAATGTGCTGGGCTCTATTCCGGCGGACGCTGACCTGGAGGTCCTGGTGACCAACAACGCCAACGACACGGAGCCCGTCTGGGAGGACGCCACCCAGGATGTGAAGAACGGCAACAACCATGTTTTCACCAACCAGACCGCCGCCAACGGCTTTGCCTTTAACTTCAAGGTCAATGTGGGCCGGGGGACCAGCAACACCGGCGGCTACATCACCAGCATTGGAGGTGCTTTTCAGTAATGGCAGTTAAGAAAAAGACCACCAGCCTCAAAGCGCTGCATGAGGCCCAGCTCTACGCACAGCAGCAGCGGGACGCCGCCGCCATCGCCTTTGTGGTGCTGGCGGAGGCCGGGACCATTGACGCCGTGACTGCCTCTGAGCAATCCCTGCTCTTTGCGGAATGGGCGGCCAATGTCAACTACACGGTGGGCCAGCTCCGGCAGTACGGCGGCAAGCTCTACCGCTGTGTGCAGGCCCACACCTCCCAGACCGGCTGGGAGCCGCCCAACGCCGCCTCCCTCTGGTCCATCACCAGCGACCCGGCAGAGGAATGGCCGGAATGGTCCCAGCCTTTGGGAGCCCATGACGCCTATGCCGCCGGGGCCAAGGTGAGCCACAACGGCAAGCATTGGACCTCCGATCTGGACGGCAATGTCTGGGAGCCCGGCGTCTACGGCTGGACCGAGGCCAGCGAGTAAAGGAGGCGGACCCAATGGTTATTGAGCTTTCTGTGGGGAGCCTGCTCACCCTGCTGGGCATCCCCACAGCAATCACGGCCTTTTGTTCCTGGATGCTCCAGCGGCGTATCAGCAAGCGGGAGGCCGTCCAGGATGCACGGGAGGCCGCCCGTGAGCAAAATGAGGTCCTGCTGATACAGAACACCAGGGCGGCCCTGGCGCTGGCTGAGGCCACCGCCGTGGCCGTCCAGCGCATCCCGGATGCCCATTGCAACGGGGACATGCACGCCGCCCTTGAATACGCCCGCAAAGTCAAACATGCCCAAAAGGATTTTTTGACCGAGCAGGGCGTCAAGGCCATTTATTGAGGCCCGCCATGCGGCTGTTTTTCCTTGCCCTGCTGGGCATGGTGGAAATCCTCTGGCGGGACTGGAGAGGAGGGCATGAAAAATAGACACCTCAAAAAAGCTGCTCTGGGCCCATGTGACCATTTCCGTCCTGCTGTGCGTGGCCACCATCGTCACCAATTACCTGGGCTTTGATGTCACGGCCCTGGCGAGCCTGGCTGGGGCCTCCCTTTTGACCAACGGGGCCTGGGGCGGTTTCTATTTCTGGAAAGCCAAAAACGAAAACCGGGCCAAATATGCCCAGCGGTTTCTCAAGCAGTTTGCGGACAAGTACGGGGCGGATGTCGCTGTCCGTGTGGCGGAAATCGTGCTGAAAGACTGAGTAAAGGAGCGTTTTCAATGAGTAAAATGACCGCCAAGGTCTTTGTGGACAAGGCCGTGGACATCGCCAAGAACTACAAGACCTTGTATGTGATGGGGTGCTTTGGGGCCCCCCTCACCGGCTCCAATGTGAGCCGCTACTGCAACAACCACTCCTACAACAAGAACGCCACCCGCACCGCCATGATTAAGGCGGCGGCCAACCAGAGCCCGCCTGTTTTCGGCTTTGACTGCGTGTGCCTCATCAAGGGCATCCTCTGGGGCTGGGACGGGGACGCCTCCCGGACCTACGGCGGGGCGGGCTACGCCATCAACGGGGTGCCGGACATCGGCGCTGATACCATGATTACCAAATGCACCGGGGTGAGCACCACCGGCTGGGATGATATGGTCATCGGTGAGGCCGTCTGGATGTCCGGGCACATCGGCATCTACATCGGGGACGGCCTGGCGGTGGAGTGCAGTCCCAAGTGGGAGAACAAGGTGCAAATCACCGCCGTGGGCAACATCGGCTCCAAGGCGGGCTACAACACCCGCCGGTGGACCAAGCACGGCAAGCTGCCCTATGTGGACTACACCGGGGCCTCTACCGGCGGCGGGTCCCAGGGCACCACCCAGCCCAGCAAGCCCTCTGAGGGCACCGTGGGGGCCTGTGTGGGCGACACCGTGACCTTTACCGGCAACAAGCATTATGTGAGCTCCAACGCCCTCAACGGCTCCGCCTGCAAGCCTGGCAAGGCCAAGGTCACCGCCATGGCCGGGAACGCCAAGCACCCCTACCACCTCATCAAGGTGCCCGGCGGCGGCTCCACCGTCTACGGCTGGGTGGACGCCTCTGACATCCAGGTGAGTGGTGCCATCACCGTGGGTGCAAAGGTAAAGGTCAACAAAGGAGCCAAGACCTACACCGGCGGGAGCCTGGCCTCTTTTGTCTATAACAACACCTACACCGTCATGCAGATGGACGGTGACCGGGCGGTCATTGGCCAGAATGGCGTGGTAACTGCCGCCATCAACAAAAAGGACCTCACCCTTGTGGGGTAACATAAAAAAGGGAGGATAAACTCATGGAAAGCATTTTTGACTGGTCCGTTATTCTCAGCATCGTGGGCATCCTGGTGGTGGTCACCAACATCATCACCCAGGTGCTCAAAAAGCTCACCTGGGACAAGCTGCCCACCAACATCCTGGCGGTGCTCATCGCCATGGCCCTGACCCTGGCGGCATTTTTCGCCTACTGTGAAATCAAGGGCGTGGCTATCGTCTGGTACATGATTGTGGCCGCTGTGGTCCTGGGCTTTTTCGTGGCCTATGCGGCCATGTTTGGCTTTGACAAGCTGAAAGAGGCCATTGCCCAGCTTGACCAGAAAAAGATTGAATAAGTGCAAAAAAGCCGGAGAGGGTCAAACCTCTCCGGCTTTTTTTATTCTCTTTACAGGGTATAGTCCCCGGCGGCTGCCCCGATCTGGGCGGACAACGCCCGGAAAGCATCTCCGGTTTTGGGCTCAAGATACCAAAAAGCCAGCATCCGCTCCCCATCCTGGGCGGTGTAATGGAACACGGCAAACCACTTGACGGCCTTGCCATGCGCTGTGGTGGCTGCTGTGCCGTGATACCGGGCCATGAAATTGCGCTCTGGCATCATTTCAAGGCCGGTCACCTTTTCCAGCGGGAGCGTGGCAGCTGGGCCATTTACCTGCTGGAACACCAGCCCGGCCTCAGTCTGCTCCATAAAACACGGGCCATCCTGGGAAAAGCCTCTCAGGCCCTCATAGTGCATCATGCGGACCCCTGCGGGGAGGTCCTTTTTCTTTTTGCCAAACAACATGTGGCATCGCCTCCTTTGTATCTCCATTGTAAGGTTAGGCCCTCATTGTGTCAAGTATTAGAGCCTAAAGTGACAATGACATATCAAAAGAGCACAATATAATTGACATTATGGAGGTGATGCTGGTGATAGCAGAACGGATAAAAGAACTCCGGCAGGCACGGGGCTGGACGCAAGCAGACCTTGCCCGGCGGTTGAACATAACCAGGAACGGCGTCAACTCCTGGGAGCAAGGGCTCTCTACGCCGTCCCCATCCTCTCTGGTTGACCTGGCCAAGCTGTTCTCTGTTTCAACGGACTATCTGCTGGGCATGGAGCCTTTACATACCGTGAATGTATCTGGCCTGGATGAGCGGGATGTGGCCATCCTTGCGGAACTGGCGGACCGGCTACGGAAAAGCAAGACGGAGGACTAAAAGACGCCTGGAGCAATCCGGGCATCTTTTTTTTTCTTGACGATATACAACTAAAGTAGTATAATGAGAGCAACGGAGGTGAGCATGATGGACACCAAGAAAAACAGCAGACTGCAAAACACCCGCCTGGCCGCTGGACTTTCTCAATCCCAGCTGGCCGCCGCCACTGGGCTCAATGTGCGGACGCTCCAATGCTATGAACAAGGGGCCAAAGACATCAACAATGCCAAGTTAGCCACCCTCCTCAAGCTCTGTTTGGCGCTTGACTGCAAGCTGGGTGACATCCTGACGGATGAGGCCACGGTCAAGCTATTGGAGCAGTACATGGCAGCATAAACGGCAGATCAGAGCGGGGCGGCAGCGCCCCGCTTTTCTCATTTTTGGAGGTGCAACATGAACCACAAGGACGCAAAGCATTTTACATGGGACCAACGCCTGACACTGGAGCGGATGCTCAAAAAGGGATTTACCAAGGCCGCTATTGCCAGCGCTCTGGGCAAGTGTGAGCGGTCCATCTACTATGAGATCAACCGGGGCCTCTGTGTCCAGCAGACCTCTGGCTATGAGTTTATAGAGGTTTACTGCCCGGAGGTGGCTGAGCGGAGATACAGAGAGTTTCTAAAAGAAAAAGGCCGGGACCTCAAAATTGGAAAAGACCACGCCCTGGCCCGGAGGCTGGAGGAGCTGGTCATGGTCCATGGCTTTGCACCTGGAGCTGCCCTGGCGGAGATCAGAAACAACGGAGAGGTCTATGATACCGTGATATGTGAAAACACGCTTTATAATTATATCTACCGAGGAGATGTTTTCCTCCAGCTCACACCGGACCACCTGCACAATAAAGGCCGCCGTCATTATGCCGCAAACAGCAAACGGCAGGCCGCCAGGAGCTCCCACGGAAAAAGCATTGAAACCCGCCCCCAGGAGGTCAAAGGACGGGGCAGCTTTGGCCATTGGGAGATGGACAGCATCATGGGGTGCAAAGGCTCTAAAAAAGCCCTCCTGGTCCTCACGGAACGCCGGACACGAATGGGCATTGTGATGCTCCTGGAGGACCACACGGCGGCCAGCGTGGTCAAGGCCATCAACCGCCTGGAGCGCCGTTTTGGCAAGCTGTTCTATAAACTTTTCAAGTCAATCACTGTGGACAATGGCTGTGAGTTTCAGGACTTCGAGGGCATAGAGGCCGCCCACCGGCGCAAGGGCAAGCGGACCGTGGTGTTTTTCTGTCACCCATACAGCGCCTTTGAGCGGGGCTCCAATGAGAACATGAACAGGCTGATTAGACGATTTTTCCCCAAGGGCACCAGCTTTGACACCGTGACGCCGGAGGAAGTGAGGGCAGCAGAAAAATGGGTGAACAGCTACCCCCGCAAGCTGCTGGGGTGGCAATCTGCGGCCACGCTCTTTGAAAAAGAGCTCCTCTCCGCCTGACAGGGAATAAGAAAAGCAGCCGGATGAGATTTACCCATCCGGCTGGCTTGCCATGTTATTTTGTTGTGAAAACGCCCAATAAGGGCGCTTTTTATTTATGCGCTTTGCTGTTTTTTCTTGACTTATGCAAATTTCTATTGACTTTTAGCGTGCTTTCCTCCGAAAACCGCCTGCCGCAGTGAAAAGAAATATGCTTTATATTTAGAATATGTAATAGACTTTTTCCACATCTTCTGGTATAATTACAAAGGGTTTTTTCGCCCTCTTTACATAGGAGAGAAAACACACAGGATATGGAAAGGAGAGCTTCCTTTGAAATCACTGTCAGATCTGTGGGACAGCATACTCTCCCGCCTCAGCGGAGAGCTGTCCGACACCACCATCAAGACCTGGTTTGACGAGATCTCCGTGGTGACCATGGAGGATTCGGCGCTGGTGCTCCATTGCAGCAACGCCTTTAAGAAAAATACCGTGGAGGCCCGGTTCCTGCCGCAGATCAAGGCGGCGCTGAAGGACATCTTCTCCACGGATATGGAGGTCAAGATCCTCAGCGACGAGCAGCTGGCCGCCTATCACGGCGTAGCGCCCGACCGGCCGGGGGATCTGTTCGACTCCGACGCCTTCACCTTCGAGACGTATGTGGTAGGCCCTCAGAACAAGCTGGCCTACGCCGCCGCCAAATCCGTGGCGGAGAAGCCGGCGGAGAGCTACAACCCTCTGTTCATCTACGGCGATTCCGGCCTGGGCAAGACCCACCTGCTGTACGCCATCGCCCATCTGGTGAACCGGCGGCGGCCGGAGGCGCGGATCGTCTACATCAAGGGCGACGACTTCACCAACGAGCTGGTCAGCTCCATCCGGGAAAACCGGAACGCGGAGTTCCGCGAGAAATACCGGGAGGCCACGGTGCTGCTGGTGGACGATATCCAGTTCATCGCCGGCAAGATCCAGACGCAGGAGGAGTTTTTCCACACCTTCAACACCCTGTACGAGTCCGGCAAGCAGATCGTGCTGACCTCCGACCGTCCGCCCCGTGAGATGACGCAGCTGGAGGATCGTCTGCGTACCCGTTTCGAGTGGGGTCTGATGGTGGACGTGGCGCCGCCGGACTTTGAGACGCGGCTGGCCATCATTCAGAACAAGGCCGCCGCGCTGGGCGTCAAGCTGCCCGCCGAGGTTTCGGACTACATCGCCGAGAACGTCACCTCCAACGTGCGGCAGCTGGAGGGTACCCTCAACAAGATCCTGGCCTACCGGGATCTGCTGGGCGATCAGGTGGACGAGGAGGCCGTGGGCCGGGCTGTCCGGGATATGCTGCTCAAGAGTAACGAATATGTCCCCTCCCCCAAGATCATCATCAGCTATGTGGCCAAGTACTACCATCTGGACGAGGATACCATCCGCGGCCAAAGCCGCGGGCGGGACGTTGTCACCGCCCGTCAGGTGGCGATCTACCTGATCCGGCGGATGAACGGCCTACCTATGAACGACATCGGCAAGGAGTTCAGCAACCGCGACCACACCACCATCCTCCACTCCCTGCAAAAGGTGGAGCAGCAGATGCAGTCCGATCCGGTCTTTGCCGAGCGGGTCAAGGAGATCACCACCAACTTCAACAACAAGCGTTGAGTTTTTCCACAAATCCCGTGGAATCCACGGGGAAAAAGAGTGGACAACGTGAAAAAGGAAAAAACGGTGGATAATCCACGCCTGATTTTCCAAAAAGCGGTGGAAAAGAAACCGTTGGAAAAACAGGGAAAAACGGGGATTTCCACATTCCGTGACCCCTACGACTCCTGTTACTAAAAAAAGATTAGTTTATGTTTTGATTCTGAAAAATATGCCTGCCAATTACAGAAAGGATTGAAAACGAGATGCTGAAATTTTCCTGCGAAAAAACGCTGCTGCAGCAGGCCGTCAGTACCGTATCCCGCGCTGTGGCTGCCAAAAGCTCCATCCCCGCGCTGGAGGGCGTGCTGCTGGAGGGAGACACCCAGCTGACGCTGTCCGGCTACAATATGCAGACCGGTATCCGCACCGCCATCCCCGCCGAGATCCATCAGGAGGGACGCATCGTCCTGAATGCCCGTCTGTTCGGCGAGATGATCCGCCGTCTGCCCGACGATATCGTGGTTTTCTCCGCCGATGAGAAATATGTGGTCAAGATGGTCTGCGGCGACGCCAGCTTCGAGCTGCCCGGTCTGTCCGCCGACGATTATCCGGAGATGCCCACCGTGGACGATGAGTTCTCCGTGTCCATCCAGCAGCGGACCATGAAGGCCATGATCAACCAGACCAGCTTTGCGGTGTCCACCAACGAGGCCCGGCCCATCCATACCGGCGCCCTGTTTGAGATCGGCGATGCAGGGCTGACCATGGTGGCGGTGGACGGCTTCCGTCTGGCGCTGCGCCGCGAGCCGCTGGAGCGTATCGACGGCGGCGCGTTCCGCTTCGTGGCGCCGGGAACGGCTCTCAACGAGGTGGAGAAGATCTGCGCCGATACCGACGCGCTGCTGACGGTGGTGCAGGGCAAGCGCCATCTGATGTTCGAGGTGGAGAACACCCAGCTTATCTGCCGCCGTCTGGAGGGTGAATTTCTGGATTACCGCAACGCCATCCCCAAGAACAACCCCATCTGCGTGGAGGTGGAGACGAAGGCGCTGCTGGAAAGCCTGGATCGCGTGTCCGTGGTCATCAGCGAGAAACTGAAAAGCCCCGTCCGCTGCCTCTTTGATATGGACAAGGTCTATCTATCCGCCCGCACCGGCAACGGTGAGGCCAAGGATATCTGCCCCGTCAAGGGCGACGGCCGGGAGCTGGAGATCGGCTTCAACAACCGCTATCTCATGGACGCTCTGCGGTATGCGCCGGCGGACAAGGTCCATATGCAGCTGAACACCGGCATATCCCCCTGCATCATCACGCCGGTGGACGGCGGGGACGAGTTCCTCTACATGGTGCTGCCCGTCAGACTGAAGGCACAGTAAAAGGGAATATGCCGCGCGCTGCCTGCGTCCGGCGCTCCTGCCGCACACGGGGAGAACACGGGACTTCCCTTTTATACAAAATGGTATAAGGATATAATACAGCTATGGAAACGATTGAGATCACAACGGAATACATCAAATTACAGGATCTGCTGAAGTTCGCCGCGGCGGTACAGACCGGCGGCGAGGCCAAGATGGTCATTCAGGAGGGCGAGGTCACCGTCAACGGCGAGGTCTGCGCCATGCGGGGACGGAAGATCCGTCCCGGCGACGACGTGTACTTCAACGGCCAGCACTATACGGTCACCTATGCGGCTCGATAAGCTGACGCTGGACGGCTGGCGGAACTACCAACGGCAGACGCTGGCTTTTGACCAGCGATGCAACGTCATTTACGGCGAAAATGCACAGGGAAAGACCAACCTGCTGGAGGCCGCCGTGTACCTTTCCTGCGGAAAAAGCCCCCGCGCCCACGGCGACCGGGAGCTGATCGGCTTTGAACGGCAGGATGCTTCCCTTACCGGACAGATCTTTTCCCGGGACAGAGCGTTCACCACGGAAATACAACTTTTCCGCGGCAAACGGCGAAAGATGACGGTGAACGGCGTACCTGCCAAAACCGGCGCGGCGCTGTCCGACGTGCTGCACACCGTATTCTTCTGCCCGGAGGATCTGTTCCTCATACGGGCGGGGGCGGCGGAGCGGCGGCGGTTCATGGATCTGTCTCTGTGCCAGCTGCGTCCCCGGTATGCCGAAGCACTGGCGGAGTACACCCGGCTCCATGAGCACAAGACCCGTATTCTCCGGGACAGCGAGGAGCATCCCCAGCTTTTGCAGATGCTGCCGGATTTCAACGAGCGGCTGTGCCGTGTGGGCGCGGTGCTGATCAGCTACCGGGCGCGGTACTGCGTGTCGCTGGCGGAGTACGCACGGCAGGCGCATTTTGAGTGCTCCGGTGAAAAGGAGGAGCTGACGCTCCTGTACCGGACGGTGAAGACCGTGGAGGATCCCTTCGCGCCGCAGGAGCAGATATGTGAGGCGCTGCGGCGCCATCAGGAGGCGCATCTGGCGGCGGAGCGCGCCAGCCGGATGTGTCTGTCCGGCCCCCACAAGGACGATGTGGAGGTGCTCATCAACGGACGCAGCGCCCGGCAGTACGGCTCGCAGGGGCAGGTACGCACGGCGGCGCTGAGCCTGAAGCTGGCGGAGCGTGAGATCCATAAAAACGCCGTGGGCGAGTATCCGGTGATGCTGCTGGACGACGTGCTCAGCGAGCTGGACCCGCGGCGGCAGGAATATGTCCTGAACCGGATACAGGGCGGACAGGTATTCATCACCTGCTGCGAGAACGACCGGCTGGACACCATGCTGCATGGCCGGGTGTTCCATATCCGGAATGGGGAGGTTCTGTAATGGCGTACCTGCATATCGGACAGAACGTGATGCTGGAGGATAAGCGCATCATCGGCATCTTTGATCTGGACAACACATCCACTTCCAAAATAACAAGGGCATTTCTGGACGGCGCGGAGCGTGAGGGCGTGGTACAGACCGCCTGTGAGGACATCCCGCGGGCGTTTGTGGTCTGCGACCACCCCTACCACCGACAGATCGTTTATATATCCCAGCTGAATTCCCAGACGCTGCAAAAACGCGCTCAGGGGAAAGGAGAATAGTATATGGCAGATATGGAAAAGAATGTCGCGGGCAACGAGTACAACGCGGCGGAAATACAGGTGTTGGAGGGGCTGGAGGCTGTGCGTAAGCGGCCCGGTATGTATATCGGCTCCACCAGTGCCAGCGGCCTGCACCATCTGGTCTATGAGATCGTGGACAACTCCATCGACGAGGCGCTGGCGGGCTTTTGTACCGATATCCATGTGACCATCAACGACGGCAATACCATCACCGTCAGCGATAACGGACGCGGCATCCCCGTGGACATACAGGCCCAGACGGGCCGACCCGCGCTGGAGGTGGTGTTCACCGTGCTCCACGCCGGCGGCAAGTTCGGCGGCGGGGGCTACAAGGTCTCCGGCGGCCTGCACGGTGTGGGCGCCAGCGTGGTCAACGCCCTCAGCGAGTGGCTGACCGTGCAGGTACACAAGGACGGCAAGATCTACGAAATGCGGTTCTCCCGGGGACACATCACCCAGGAGATGCGGATCGTGGGCGAGACGGATCACACCGGCACTACCGTCACCTTCAAGCCCGACCCGGAGATGTTCGACACGCTGGACTACGAGTATGAGACGCTGCACACCCGTATGCGGGAGCAGGCGTTCCTCAACGCCGGTCTGCATATCACCATCACCGACGCCCGCCCCGGCAGAGAGCAGTCCGAGGCCATGTGCTATGAGGGCGGCATCCGGGAGTTCGTCACCTTCATCAACCGGAACAAGACCCCGCTCCATGAGGAGGTCATCTACCTCTCCGGCGCCAAGGGCGACAGCACGGCGGAGATCGCCATCCAGTACAACGACGGTTATAACGAGACCATCGTCTCCTTTGCCAACGACATCCATACGCCGGAGGGCGGTATGCACGAAACGGGCTTCAAGGCGGCGCTGACCCGCGTGCTCAATTCCTACGGCCTGAAATACGGCATGATCAAGGAGGGAGACAAGGTATCCGGCGAGGACGTCCGGGAGGGCATCACCGCCGTCATCTCCGTGAAGCTGACAGAGGCCCAGTTCGAGGGTCAGACCAAGGCCAAGCTGGGCAACGCCCACATCCGTACGTTGGTGGACAGCATCGTCAACGATCAGCTGGCGGTGTATCTGGAGGAGCATCCCGTGGTGGCCCGCACCATTCTGGATAAGGCCATGACCGCCAACCGCGCCCGGGAGGCGGCACGCAAGGCGCGGGAGTCCATCCGCCGCAAGACGGTGCTGGGCGGTGCGGCCATGCCGGATAAGCTCCGGGACTGCAACGAGAATAACCCCGAGCTGACAGAGCTGTACATCGTGGAGGGCGACTCCGCAGGCGGCTCCGCCACGGCGGGACGGGACAGCCGTTTTCAGGCCATCCTGCCCCTTTGGGGCAAGATGCTCAACGTGGAGAAGGCCAGGGTGGACAAGGTCTACGGCAACGACAAGCTCCAGCCCGTCATCATCGCGCTGGGCGCCGGTATCGGCGAGGAGTTCGACGAGAACAAGCTGCGCTATCACAAGATCATCATCATGGCCGATGCCGATGTGGACGGCGCCCATATCCGCACCCTGCTGCTGACCTTCTTCTTCCGGTATATGCGGCCCCTCATTGAGGAGGGCTATGTCTACTCCGCCGTGCCGCCGCTCTATAAGCTGACCCGGGGCAAAACCTCCCGGGTGGCCTACTCCGACGAGGAGCGGGATCGTATCTCCGCGGAGATGCGCGGCGGCAATCCCAACGTGACCATCAACATCAGCCGGTTTAAGGGTCTGGGCGAGATGGACGCCCACGAGCTGTGGGAGACCACCATGGACCCCACTACCCGCACCCTGCGGCGCATCACGCTGGATGACGCGGTGAAGGCTGACGCTACGTTCACCGTCCTCATGGGCGAGAAGGTGGAGCCGCGCAAGGAATTTATCGAGCGCAAAGCACAGTACGCTGTGAATCTGGATTATTAAGGAGGGCTGGAATCTATGAGCAAAAAGCCCCAATACGACCCTGCGGAGATCCGCTTCCCCGACCAGCATATCGTGGAGTCCCCGCTGGTCCCGGAGATGGAGAAGTCCTATATCGAATATGCCATGTCCGTTATCGTGGGCCGCGCCCTGCCCGACGTGCGGGACGGCCTGAAGCCCGTGCACCGGCGTATTCTCTACGCCATGTACGAGGACAACCTGACCTCTGACAAGCCCTTTAAGAAGTCGGCCACCTGCGTGGGCGACGTGCTGGGCCGGTATCACCCCCACGGCGACGCCTCCGTGT
>OIXH01002577.1_pt1 | contig 17702 bp, 15 predicted proteins | sample 1587741 | NCBI WGS metagenome assembly OIXH01 (sample SAMEA3888916, study PRJEB22519) | human gut metagenome | biome: human gut; feature: human-associated habitat; material: faeces | place: Denmark | collected 2011 | reverse complement strand
GTGCACCAGTTGACGGGCATGGTGGTCTTGTAAGCAAGCCCCTTCTTGAACATCTGGAGGAATATCCACTGCGTCCACTTATAATACTTCGGGTCGGTGGTATCGACGGCGCGATCCCAGTCGAAGCCGTAGCCCAGCATCTTGAGCTGGCTGGTGAAGTTTGCGATATTGTCCTTGGTGACTATCGCGGGGTGGATGTGGTTCTTGATGGCGTAGTTCTCGGTCGGCAGGCCGAAAGCGTCAAAGCCGATCGGGAACAGGACATTATAGCCCTCCATGCGCTTTTTGCGCGTGACGATGTCCATCGCGGTGAATGGGCGCGGATGGCCGACATGCAGTCCCTGACCGGAGGGGTACGGGAACTCGATAAGGCCGTAGAACTTGGGCTTATCGCTGCCGGTGACGGCGGCATAGGGCTTGGTCTCCTCCCATTTTGCCTGCCATTTCTTCTCTATCGCTGTAAAATCGTATTTCATAATGAATCAGTCCCTCTTTATTTATAGAATCTGTTTCCGGAAGCCCCTGTAATCAGGGGCGCGGAAGGGATGAGGGATCGACCTCCTCCGCGTCACTCCAGAGGCGCTCAAGATTGTAGAACTTTCTGGCCTCGTCGGTGAACACATGGACGATGACACAGCCGAAGTCCATCAGCACCCATATATCGGAGCGCAGACCCTCGCGGCGTATCGGCGGCTCGCCCGCCTCGGACAACTGCTTGTCCACCTCATCGACCAGCGCCTTGATATGCGTGGACGAGGTGCCGTTGCAGATAACGAAGTAATCGGCCAGCACGGTCTGCTTATCGGTCTTCAGAACCTTGATGTCTCTTGCCTTTTTATCGTCCAGAGCCTTTGCGGCAATGGCGGCTATTTCAGCGGAAGTAAGCATATTTGTTTTGCCTCCTAATTAAAATCAATCAACCAGCGCGGCGTACCATTCGCAGGCCTCAACGCTGTCCTTATACGGCTCCGCGCCGCTGGAGCGGATGAACTCAAGGCTCATTTCCAGCCCCTTGGCCATGGCCGCGTCTATATCCTCAAAGCACAGCTCGCGCAGCTCCTCAACGCCGGGGAAATTCCGCGTCGGCTCCACGAAGTCGGCAAGATATATTATCTTCTCCAGAAGCGTCATGTCCGGCTTGCCGGTGGTGTGCCAGCGGATCGCGCCGTATATATCGTCCTCGATGCCGAACAGCTCCCGCGCGAAGGCCGCGCCGGTCTTGGCGTGCAGCAGCTTCGGGTTTGCTACCTCGGCGGCGTCGTTGATGATACCATACTTTTCGCACAATTTCAACTGTTCTTCGGCGCTGAGCTTCTTCGTGATATCGTGCAGTATTCCGGCCACTGCGGCGCGCTCCGGATCCTCGCCCCAGCGGTTTGCGAGACTGACAGCCTCGTTCTCACAGCCGAGGACGTGCGCGATGCGCTTCTCGGTGAGATACGGCATCACCTTTGCTCTCAGCCAGCTGAGTTCTGGGAGGGCGTCATAATAATGGCGGCGGATTATTTCGGAATACACGCTGTCTGGCAGCAGCTCAGACCCGATGCCGAAGCGAAGCCGCTCGCGGATATCGCTGGAGCTTGCGGCGACGGGGTCGTGCTTCAGGATTATGACCCGCGCGCCGTACTTCTCCGCGAGCGCATCGCGCTGGCGGCGGAGCTGAACGTCCTCGTCCTCGTCGCGCGCAAGCACCGCAAGAGTGCAGTTTTCAAGCAGGTATTCAAAGCGGTACCATGTTTCAAAGCTCAGGAACATGTCCGTCCCCATGACGAGTACCAGCTCGTCATCCGGGAAGCTGTGCCGAAGCTCCTCCACGGTCTGCGCGGTGTAGCTCTTCCCCTCGCGCTGAAGCTCCATATCCGATATCTCCGCACCGGGGATATCTGCAAAGGCGAGGCGGCACATCTCAAGCCGTGCCCGCGGCTCCGGGCTGCCCTCGGCAAGCATCTTATGGGGTGATACGTTCGTCGGTATTATCAGAAATTTATCCGGCGCAAGCTCTGCGCTGACGGTTCTGGCCGCCTCAACATGCCCCAGATGCGGGGGGTTGAAGCTGCCGCCGTACACGACAATTCTCATTTTTCTGTCCTTATTGTGATTACTAGGCTTTCTTTTTGCCTTTGACCAGAACTATTTTCGGCTCTTTCTCGTTGCGCTTATACAGCACGAATTTTGTGCCTATGACCTGCACCTGCTCGGCCTTGCAGGCCTCGGAGAGCGCGTCGCAGGCTTCGCGGGCGGTGAGCATGGAGTTTTCCAGCACCTTGCCCTTCACAAGCTCGCGCGCCGCAAGAGCCGCGCTGACGGATGCAACCAGATTTTCGTTTATGCCGCCCTTGCCGACCTGAATTATCGTGTCCTCCGCTGCCGCAAGGCCGCGGAGCTGGGCGCGCTGCTTACTTGTCAATGCCATTATAATACCTCTTAAACTTCTCTATAAATTTCCTCATCGCCTTGCCGCGGTGAGATATCGCGTTTTTCTCGTCGGCGCTCAGCTCCGCCATGCTGACATCGTAGCCCAGCGGGCGGAAGAGCGGATCATAGCCGAAGCCGTTGCTGCCGCGCGGCGCGTCAAGTATCTCGCCCTCGCATTCGCCTCTCGCGGTTATCGTATTGCCGTCCGGCAGGCAGCAGCACACACAGCAGACGAAGCGCGCGCGGCGGTTCTTCTCGTTGCCGAGCTTGCCGAGCAGATATCTGTTTCTCTCCGCGTCGTTCGCGTCGTGGCCGAAGCCGTACCGCGCGGAGTATATCCCCGGCTCGCCGTTGAGCGCGTCGACCACCAGACCGGAATCGTCCGCGACGGCGATGCATCCGGTAGCTTTCAATACCGCGTCCGCCTTCAGGAATGCGTTCTCTTCAAAGGTCGTACCGGTTTCATCGACCTCAAAGTCACAGCCCGCGTCGCGCTGGCTGATCGGCTCCGCGTCCGTCCCGGCAAGAAGCTCGCGGAACTCGCGCATCTTGTTTTTATTATTGCTCGCAAGGATTATCTTCATTTGAACAGCGCCTCCGCGAAGGTCTTTGCGTCAAACGGGATGAGGTCGTCTATCCCCTCGCCCACGCCGACATACTTGACCGGAATGTTCAGCTCGCTCGTGATGGCGAACACTATGCCGCCCTTGGCCGTGCCGTCAAGCTTCGTGAGGACGATGCCGGTGAGGCGGGAGCTGTCAAGAAACTGCTTGGCCTGCAAAAGTCCGTTCTGGCCGGTCGTCGCGTCGAGCACCATCAGCGTCTCGACGTCCGCCTCAGGCAGCTCGCGGTCGATTATGCGGCGGATTTTGCTCAGCTCGTTCATAAGGTTGGCCTTATTGTGCAGGCGGCCGGCGGTGTCGATGATAATTACGTCGCTGTTTCTCGCCTTGGCGGCGCAGATACCGTCATACACGACGGCGGCGGGATCGCTGCCCTCCTCGTGGCGGACGATGTCCACCCCGGAGCGCTCCGCCCAGATGCCGAGCTGCTCGGCGGCGGCGGCACGGAAGGTATCACCCGCGCAGAGAAGCACGTTTTTGCCCTCCGCCTTGAGCTGGGCAGCGAGCTTGCCGATGGTCGTCGTCTTGCCGACGCCGTTGACACCGACCATGAGGATGACCGAGGGCTTGGTGTCGAGCTTCAGCGCCGTGTCGCCGACGTTCAGAAGCTTTGTCAGTATCTCGATAAGTCCCTCGCGCGCCTCGCCGCCATAGCGGAAGCGGCGCTCCCAAGTCATCTTCTTGAGTCCCTGCACGACCTTCGCCGCAGTTGCCGCGCCGACGTCGGACATCACAAGCAGCTCTTCAAGCTCGTCGTAGAAGTCCTCATTGTCGGGCTTATAGCTCTGGAATATCTCCTCAAGCTCCTCAAGATTGCGGCGGGTCTTGGTCAGGCCGCCAAATATTTTATCGAAAAATCCCATGTATTTACTCCTCTATTGTTTTCTGTGCGTTTTCGAGGTCAAGCTCTATCACGGTGGACACGCCCTTTTCCTGCATCGTCACGCCGTAGAGCATGTCGGCCTCCTCCATGGTGCCGCGGCGGTGCGTGATGACGAGGAACTGCGTCTTGTCGGACATGCGGCGCATATACTCGGCATAGCGCGTGACATTCGCCTCGTCGAGCGCGGCTTCGATCTCGTCCATGACGCAGAACGGAGTCGGGCGCACCTTCAGAATCGCAAAGTACAGCGCGATTGCGACGAAGGCCATCTCGCCGCCGGACAGCAGGCTGATATTTGACAGCGCCTTGCCGGGCGGCTGAACCTTTATCTCTATGCCGCACTCAAGGACGTTGCTCTCATCCTCAAGCACAAGCGCCGCCTTGCCGCCGCCGAACAGCTCCAGAAACGTCTGCCGGAAGCACTCGTCTATCTGGCGGAAGTGCGTCAGGAACACGTCCTTCATCTCGGAAGTGATGTCGTTTATTATGCCGAGCAATTCGCTCTTGGCCTTGTCAACGTCGTCCCGCTGACCGGTCAGGAACTCGTAGCGGGTGTTGACGCGCTCATACTCGTCTATTGCGCCCAGATTCGGGTTGCCGAGGGAGTTTATCTCGCGGCGCAGTTCGTTTATCGCCTTTGTCGCCTTCTGAAGATTCTCCACCGGCTGGCGGACTGCGTTCGCGGCGCTGTGACTCAGCTCATAGTTATCCCAGAGCTTATCAAGCAGCTGCTTCTCCTCCATCTCGGCGGCGAGCTTGCGCTGCTCTATCTTCGCGGTGCGGCGCTCAAGGTCGATGATGTCGCTGTTGCGCTGCTGTGCGTCCTTCTCGGCGCGGGTGCGCTTCCCCTCCAGCTCTATTTTGCTGGCGCTTATCTTCGCTATCTCGTCCTTTATCGCGCGGATATCGGCGTTTATCTCCGCAAGTCTCGCGTTTTTTTCTTCGAGTCTCTGCTCGAACTGCTCTATCTGACGCTCGTGCGCCGCGACGGCGTTCCGCCGCGCCTCGCTGTCCCCGGTCAGGCTGTCAAGCAGGAGGGAGAGCTGATGCACTGAGTTCTCGGTCGCCCGCTTCTCCGACTCGTTTGAGGAGACGCCGCTGCGCAGTTCCGCCTGATCCTCCAGCGCCATATCCAGCTGATAGCGGACGGCGGCAAGGTTCGACTTCGCCCGCTCAAGCTCCGCGTCGCAGGACTTCACCTTTTCGGCGAGTCCGGTGCGCTGCTTTTTCAGCTTCTCAAGCTCGTTTGCGCGGGAGATTATGCCGCTGCCCTTGGCGCTGCTGCCGCCGGTCATCGAGCCGCCGGCGTTTATCAGCTGCCCGTCCAGCGTAACGATGCGCAGGCGGTTCCCGCTCGCCTTCGACATGCGCACCGCGGCGGCGAGAGATTCCGCCACAACGGTTCTGCCCAGCAGGTTCAGGAATATCTGTTCATATTTATCGTCAAATTCCGCAAGCTCGCTTGCGATGCCGACGAAGCCCGGATCGTTTACCGGCGCGTCGCGCATCACGCTGCCGCGGATGGTGTCGACGGGCAGGAACGTCGCCCGTCCGGCGTCCATGCGCTTTAAAAGCTCTATCGCACTGCGGCCGTCGTTTTGCGTGTCGACGACTATATTCTGCGCCGCAGCGCCCAGCGCCGTCTCTATTGCGAGGGCACATTCGTCGTCCGTACGGACGAGGTTTGCAACGGGGCCGTGAATGCCGCGCAGGTTGCCGCGCTGAGTCTCGCGCATTATCGTCTTGACAGCGCGTGAGTAGCCGTCATAGTCCTTCTCCATCTCGGAGAGCATATTTATGCGCGAATCCATGCTTCGCGCGTCGATATTGAGCTTCGTCGAGCGCTCGGAAAGCTGGTTCACTATCTGCTCGCGGCTTTGCAGCTTCATGCGGCAGCCGTCGAGCACGTTGTTATTCTGCGCGGTTTTCTGCTCAAGCTCGCGGAGCGCGGCGTTTATTTCGTCAATGCGCTTCTGCCCCTCGTCCATGCGGCCGCGTATCTCGCTTACGCGGTTCTCCTGATCCGCGATATCGTCGAGCATACGCTGCATACTCTCCTTGCTGCTCTGGACGTTGGCGCGAAGCACCGCGGCGTTCGCCTCACATTCGGATTCCGTCGCCTCGGCGGCGGACAGGCGCTCGCGCGCATGCTCCGTCTCGACGTCCTTCTGGTGCATACGCTCGGTTATGCTCTCGGACGAGGAATACAGCGCCTGAAGCTCCGCCCTAGCCTGCTCCAGCTCGGTTCTGGACTGCTCATACTCGGTCTTGATATTGTCCGCCTGAGAGCGAAGCTTGTCCAGCGTCTCCATCCAGACGGATATCTCCTGCACGCGCAGTTCGTCGCGCAGTTTCAGATATTTTTTTGCGGTCTCGGCCTGCTTTTTCAGCGGCCCTACCTGAATCTCAAGCTCTTCTATCTTGTCGTTCACGCGGAGGAGATTTTCCTCCGTTTTTTCGAGCTTGCGCTCCGCCTCCTCCTTGCGGTAGCGGAAGCGGGATATGCCCGCCGCTTCCTCGAAGACCTCGCGCCGGTCGGTGCTCTTGGTGGAGACGATCTCCGCGATGCGCCCCTGACCGATTATCGAATAGCCGTCGCGGCCAAGGCCGGTATCCATGAGAAGGCTGTTTATATCCTTGAGCCTGACCGACTCGCGGTTGATGTAATACTCGCTGTCGCCGCTGCGGTAATAGCGGCGGGTCAGCATTATCTCGCTGCTGTCATAGTCGAAGATGTGGTCGGAGTTATCAATTATCAGCGACACCTGCGCAAAGCCCAGCGGACTGCGCTTCTCCGTGCCGCCGAAAATGACGTCCTCCATTTTCGAGCCGCGCAGAGCCTTTGTCCGCTGCTCGCCCATAACCCAGAGTATGGCGTCGGATATGTTCGACTTGCCGGAGCCGTTCGGCCCGACAATGGCGGTTATATCTTTTTCAAACGTAAGCCGCGTTTTATCGGCGAAGGATTTGAATCCCTGTATCTCCAGTGCTTTTAAGTACAAATGAATAACCTCTGATTTTAAAACTTAACAAGTAATTATATTATATATCTCAGGCTTTTTCAATGGAATCTATGGAAATTTCATCTTTTTCCGCGTCAATTCCGCGTATTTTCAGCTCCTTGAGGCCGAATTCAGCCGTCAGGCGGGAGATATTTTCCCGATGCTGGCCAACGGCCTGTGAAACGCGGCTCTTATTCACGCCGAGCGTGACCCGGCTTCCCGCAGGAATGCCGTTCAGGGTGCCGCGCATTTTGTAGAGCATAAGGCGGCTTTTCACCAGCTCGCCCAGCGCCGGATGATACGCGCCGCCCGCCGCCGCGCCGCCGGACAGCTCGTCCGTCGGGTTCAGGCCGAGGCGGATTATCGGTATCCCCGCCGCCTCAAAAAGCGGCACTATCGCCGCGCAGTATTCCACCGCGTCGGCAACCGTGTGCTCCTTATATTCCCCCGCCTGCCACAGATCGTAAAGCGCGGTGTCGCGCACTATGACGGTCGGGTATATGCGCACGCCATCCGGGTGCAGAGCGATTATCTTCTTCGCCGTGTACACTGTGCGCTCCACGCTGTCGCCGGGGAGTCCGGTCATCATCTGGAGTATCAGCCGGAAGCCTGCGGCCTTTATCTGCTCCGACGCATTTACAACGTCCGCCGCCGTGTGGCCGCGCCCGGACAGCAGCAGTATCTCGTCGCACAGCGACTGCGCGCCAAGCTCTATTGTCTCCACGCCGTATCTCTTCAGCCGCGCCAGCACTGCGCCATCTATCGCGTCAGGCCGCGTGGAGAGCCGTATCGCGTCTATCTCGCCGCGGTCAAGATACTCCTTCGCCGCGCCCAGCAGCGCCTCCTGCTGGCAGGATGGGATAGCCGTGAAGCTGCCCCCATAAAACGCCAGTTGCCGCTTCGCCCCGTTGCGGGGCAAGGCGGCTGCTGACTCTATCGCGTTTTTCACATTTTCGACCCCGGCAGGCTCCTGCGCGCCGGATATGCGGCGCTGATTACAGAACACACAGTCGTTCGGGCAGCCGAGATGCGGCACGAAAACGGGGATGATGCTTTCTCTCGCGCTCACTCTCTCATCGCCTCCAGCGCTCTTCCGGCGGCCTGCTGCTCGGCTTCCTTCTTCGTCCTGCCGCTGCCCTCGCCGACGGGAAGCCCGTTGACGCAGACCTGAAAGGTAAAGGTCTTGCAGTGGTCAGGGCCGCTCTCGCCGATAAGCTCATAGCTGATATGCTGATTACTGCGGCGCTGCACAAGCTCCTGAAGCTCGGTCTTATAATCCGCCGTGCGGTGGCTATCGTCGATCTTCGCGTCCTTGAGAACGCGGGTCATTATAAACTCGCGCGCCTGCTCCATGCCGCTGTCGATGTACATGGCGGCGATGATCGCCTCGACCATGTCCGCGAGTATCGACGGGCGCTGCCGCCCTCCGGTGTGCTCTTCGCCGCGGCCAAGGCGCATATATTCGCTGATGCCAAGCTCAAGCGCAACCTTGTGCAGGCTCGTCTCGCAGACAAGCTCCGCGCGCAGACGCGTCATGCGCCCCTCCGGCAACTCCGGCTCACGGTGATACAGGAAGTCCGCCGTCACGATGCCGAGTATCGAGTCGCCCAGAAACTCCAGCCGCTCATAGCTCCGGCAGGCCGGAGAATGGCGCTCGTTGGCATAGGAGCTGTGGGTCAGTGCCGTTTCGAGAAGCTGTGCATTTTTAAACTGATAGCCGATTTTTTCTTCCAGACTGTTCATTCCGCTTTTGCCTCGGTTCTGAGCTTCATGTATTCGATGTTTGCCTCTATGTCGGAAATTATGCCGGACTCGGCAAAGCTCTGCGCCTGACGCATCGCGGAGAAGATGCAGGCGGCGTTGGAGGAACCGTGCGCCTTGATGACGGGCTTGCTGATGCCGATCATCGCCGTGCCGCCGACCTCGTTGACGTCCATTGACTTCTTCATAACGCCGAGATCCTTTTTCAGCACCGCCGCCGCGAGCTTATTGGCGGTGTTCTTATAGAACACGCCCTTGAGCTGCTTCATCATGTATTTGATAACGCCCTCGGTGCTCTTGAGAAGGACGTTGCCGGTAAAGCCGTCGGTGACTACTACGTCCGCCGCACCGGCGAAAACGCCCGTGCCCTCGACGTTGCCGACGAAATTGATGCGCCCCTCTTCGTGCGCCTCCTTCAGCAGCGCGAAAGCCTGATGCTGAAGCTCGCCACCCTTGGTGTCCTCGGTGCCGACGTTCAGAAGGCCGACGCGCGGGTTCTCACAGCCCATGAGCTTCTTGGCGTAGAAGCTGCCCATATACGCAAACTGAAGCAGATACTCCGCCGTACACTCGACGTTCGCGCCGCAGTCGATGAGCATGACGCCGTGCTCCCCGCTCGGAAGAACGGGCGCCATCGCAGCGCGGCGGATGCCGCGGATGCGCTTGACGGTCAGCGTCGCCCCGGTAAGGAGCGCGCCGGTGCTGCCCGCGGAAACGACCGCGTCGCCCTTGCCGTCCTTGAGCATCGTGAGCGCGACCGCCATGGACGAATCCTTCTTACGGCGGGTTGCGGTGCTGGGGTCGTCCTCCATGGTGATTATCTCGCTGGCATTGACGACCTCAATCTCGCCGTCGGCACTGCCCTCGGCCTTGAGGCAGGCTCTAACCTTGTCCTCGATGCCGACGAGGGTGACGTCCACGCCAAGCTCTCTCTTCGCGCGCACCGCGCCCTTTACTATTTCCTCCGGTGCGTTATCGCCGCCCATTGCGTCAACGATTATCCTCACAGTGGAAAACCTCCTTTGCCATAAGGCCGTCGATAACGCCGAGCGCGCGCTCGGATATCGCGGCGTTTTTGTTTCTCTTACCCTTGACCCTGTAACCTAGGGGGCTTATTATGCCGAAATTTATATTCATCGGCTGGAAATCGCCGACGCTGCCGCCGGAGATGTACAGCCCCAGCGCGCCTATCGCGGTCTCCTGCGGGAAGTCCACCGGCTCCATGCCGAGTACGCGCGCCGCAGTCTCGATGCCGACGAGCATACCGGAGGCGGCAGACTCAACATAGCCCTCGACGCCGGTCATCTGCCCGGCAAAGCTGATGCGCGGGTCGCTTCTCAGCCGGTAATAGCGGTCGAGGAGCTTGGGGCTATTCAGATACGTATTACGGTGCATGACGCCGTAGCGCACGAACTCCGCGTTTTTCAGCGCCGGTATCATCGAGAACACGCGCTTCTGCTCGCCCCATGTGAGGTGAGTCTGGAAGCCGACCATGTTATATATCGTGCCGTCGGCATTGTCCCGCCGAAGCTGGACGACCGCGTAATTTTCATGTCCGGTGCGCGGGTCGATAAGGCCGACCGGCTTCAGCGGGCCGTAGCGCAGAGTGTCCACCCCGCGGCGCGCCATGACCTCAACCGGCATACAGCCCTCGAATACCCCGCCGTCGTCAAAGCCGTGCACCTCGGCCTCTTTCGCGCTGACAAGCTCGGTCACGAAGGCGAGATATTCCTCCTTCGTCATCGGGCAGTTTACATAATCCGCCGTACCCTTGTCGTAGCGCGAAGCGAAGAACGCGTTATCCATGTCGACGCTCTCAAGCGTGACTATCGGGGCGACGGCGTCGTAAAAGTGCAGATCGCTGTCCGGGCAGAGCTTTTCTATCTCCGCCGCTATCGCATCGCTGCTGAGGGGGCCGGTTGCGATGACGACCTCGCCGTCGGGTATCTTATCCGCCTCGGCGGTTATGAGTTCAATGTTCTCATGCTCCTTGAGCGCGCGGGTTATATACTCCGAAAAGCCCTCGCGGTCAACGGCAAGCGCGCCGCCCGCGGCCACGCGGTTTGCATCCGCGGACTCCATGATGAGCGAACCCATCTTCCGCATCTCCGCCTTGAGAAGCCCGACGGCGTTGCTCAGCTCGTCACTGCGCAGTGAATTTGAGCAGACAAGCTCCGCAAAGCCCGCGGCCTTGTGCGCGGGGGTATATTTCTCCGGCTTCATCTCGATAAGCCTGACCTTTATTCCGCGCTTCGCAAGCTGCCATGCGCACTCGCTTCCGGCAAGTCCGGCGCCCAAAACGGTGACTGTTTCCATTAATATTATTCCTTATCCTTTGCTTTTGCGGCGGTTTTCTTCGCCGTTGTCTTTTTTGCCGTTGTCTTCTTGGCGGCGGGCTTTTTCGCCGCGGCCTTCTTCGCGGCCGGCTTCTTTTCCGCTTCCGCCGCTTCGCCGGCAGGCTCTTCCCCGCTCTTCGCGGCGGCCTTTCTCTTATAGCCGCGCTGATCCTCCGGGACGAAGTTCGGGCAGGATTCGTTTATGCAGAAGGGCTTGAGCGCGCCGCGGCCGCTGCGCTTGAACAGCGTCTTGCCGCAGGCCGGGCAGAAGTCCTTCGTCGGCACGTCCCATGTGATGAAGCCGCATTCGGGGCCGCGCTCGCAGGCGTAGAACACATAGCCCTTCTTCGAGGTGCGCTTGAGTATCTTACCGCCGCACTTCGGGCATTTGCCTGGCATTTCTATCACGATCGGCTTTGTGAACGTGCACTCCGGGAAGCCGGGGCAGGCGAGGAAATATCCGAACTTGCCCTTCTTCACGACCATCTGCCGTCCGCAGACCTCGCAGTATTCGTCGCTGAGGACGTCCGGCACCTTGAGCTTCACACCGTCCATGGCCTGTTCCGCGTCGCTCATCTCCTTGCTGAAATCGCCGTAGAACTCGGCCAGCACGTCGCGCCACGCGGCCTTGCCCTTCTCGATCTCGTCAAGCTCGGCTTCCATGTGATTGGTAAACTTCAGATCGACGATGTCCGCGAAGTGCTCCTTCATAAGCCCCGTGACGACCTCGCCGAGCGGAGTCGGGCGCAGGTACTTCCCTTCCTTGATAACATAGTCATGGGAGGTTATCGTGGATATCGTCGGCGCGTATGTCGAGGGACGGCCTATGCCCTTTTCCTCCATCGCGCGTATCAGCGTCGCCTCAGTGTATCTCGCGGGCGGCTGAGTGAACTGCTGGTCGGAGCTCATTTTCTCAAGCGTCAGGACTTCGCCCTCGTTCAGCGACGGGAGCGGATTGGATATCTCCGCACTCTCCTCGTCCTTCGCTTCCTCGTATACCGCGGTGTAGCCCGCGAATTTCATCTCGGAATACGTCGCGCGGAAGCTGCATCCGGCGGAGACGACGTCGACGGCGACGTTATCATACACGGCGTTCGCCATCTGGCAGGCCGTGAAGCGCCCCCAGATGAGGCGGTAGAGCCGGTACTGCTCCTGCGTCAGATCCTTGCGCACAAGCTCCGGCGTAAGCTCCACGTCGGTAGGCCGTATGGCCTCGTGCGCATCCTGCGCGCCGGCCTTGGTCTTGAAATGGCGCGGCTTGCCGGGGTAATACGCTTCGCCGTAGCGGTTGATTATATAGCCGCGCGCGGCTGCCAGCGCTTCTTCAGAAAGGCGGAGCGAGTCGGTTCTCATGTAGGTTATAAGGCCGACAGTGCCACGGCCGGTAATATCCACGCCCTCATAGAGCTGCTGCGCAATAGACATCGTACGGCGCGGGGTCATGCCAAGGCGGCGCGAGGCCTCCTGCTGGAGCGTAGAGGTGATAAAGGGGGGCGCGGGGCTGCGCTGCTTCTCGCCGCGCTTCACGGAATCGACGGTGAAGGGCTCATCCTTCGTCAGGTCAATTATTGCGTTGACCTCGTCCTCGCTGTGAAGCTCCTGCTTTTTTCCGTCGCGGCCATAGAATCTGGCGGTAAATCCGCCGCCCTCACCGCGGCTGAGATGCGCATCGAGTAGCCAGTATTCCTCGCTGACGAAGCTCTTTATCTCCTCCTCGCGGTCAACGACCATACGCGTTGCGACGGACTGAACACGCCCTGCGGACAAGCCGCTCTTGACCTTCTTCCACAGCAGCGGCGACAGCTCGTAGCCGACGATGCGGTCGAGTATGCGGCGCGCCTGCTGTGCGTCGACCAGATCCTGATCTATGTCGCGCGGGTGCTGGATGCTCTCGGTAACGACCTTTTTGGTTATCTCGTTGAAGGTGACGCGGCGCGCCTTCTCGTCCGGCAGGTCAAGCAGCTCCTTAAGATGCCACGATATGGCTTCGCCCTCGCGGTCCGGGTCGGTTGCGAGGTAGACTGTCTTCGCCGCCTTGGAATCCTTCTTCAGCTGGTCGATAAGCTCTTTCTTATCCCTCACCGGGATGTACTTTGGCTCAAAGCCGTGCTCTATGTCAACGCCCATCTTGCTCTTAGGCAGATCGCGCAGATGTCCCATCGAAGCCGTTACCTTATAACCGCTTCCCAGATATTTTTCAATGGTCTTTGCCTTAGCCGGAGATTCGACTATGACAAGATCCTTCGCCTTTGCCATTATGTTTCCTCACTTCTTTGCTATATTAAGCGCCACACGGCGGCCGGGATCACGGCGCACATAGCCCTTTATCTCCAGAACCGTGAGCTGCGACAGAACTCTCGCCGTGCTCAGTCCCGTGCTCGCTATGATATCGTCAATATGGCTTGCGGACTTCTCGATCGCCGCAATGATCTTCAGCTGATCCTCATTGAGCCCCTCAAGCTGTTTCTTCAAGTCAATATAATCGCTGTCTTTTGGCTTGTCAACAGATTTTTTTGCCGGAGTGTCCGCATTCTGCGGTTCCTCCTCGTCCGTGAGCTCGCATTCCGGCAGTTCGTGCAGCTTTCCGCCGAAGCGTGATTCGAACTCGCTCAGCACGTCCCAGCCGCACACGACGGGCTTCGCCCCGTCCTTTATCATCGCAATCGTTCCGACGCTGTTCGGTGCGTCCGCGTTGCCCGGAACCGCGAAAATCTCTCGCCCCTGCTCCATCGCCGTCTCCGCGAACAGCCGCGCGCCGCTGCGCTCCGGAGCCTCGACCACCGCCACGCCAACGGACAGCCCCGCGGCGATGCGATTGCGGTCACGGAAGAAATGCTTCTCCGGCTTCGTCCCCGGCGGATACTCGCTTATCAGCGCGCCCCGCGCGGCAACCTCGGCGGCAAGCGTTCCCGCCTCGCACTCATGCGGCGTACCCAACACGCCGACACAGCTGCCTCCCGCAAGCAGCGCGCCTCTGGCTGCCGCCGCGTCTACGCCGCTCGTGAGCAGCGACACGACGACTCCGCCGCCCCGCACTATCTCATACGCGAGCTTTCTGCCCATTTTCAGGCCGTACGCGCTGGCCTTGCGCGTCCCGATGACGGCTATCGCCGCCTCATCGTCCAGCGAGTGAAGCCGCCCCTTCAGATATATAACGACCGGCGGCGCGAAAATATTCTTCAGGCGCTGCGGATAGTCCGCGTCCTGCATCGTCACCGCCCGTATGCCCTGCCGTGCACAGGCGGCGAGTATCCGATCCGCGCAGCGTATATCCCGCTTTTCAAGGGTCTCGGCTTCCTTCTTCGACACGCCCGTCAGCGTCTCGAACTCCCCGGCCGGGGCGTAGAACGCTTTCTCTGCGTCGCTGTATTTATCTATAAGAGCCGCCTTGGCCTTTGGGCTGACGGCAGCCGCGGAAAGCCAAAGCCAATATTTTATTGCCGACATTCCAAGCCCCGCCCCCTACGGTGTTTTTACAGGCTGCCCCTGCTCATTTCCCACATGATTACCGATGCCGCAACGCCCGCGTTCAGCGATTCGCTGTCCGGCCGCATCGGGATTATCAGCTGCCCATCGCACATTGCAAGCAGCTCTGCGCTCAGGCCGTTTCCCTCGCTGCCGACCGCAACCGCAGCGTTATCCAGCGGTATCTCTCTGAAATCCCGCGCCGTCTCGCTCAGCGCCGCGCCGTACAGCGGCAGGCCGTTTTCATCCAGCGCCGCGCGCAGCTCCGCGAGCGGCAGCTCCAGCACGCGCTGGCGGAATATTGCGCCCATCGTGGCGCGCACGGTCTTAGGATTAAATAGATCGGCACATGCGCCGGTGAGTATCACGGCGTCCACGCCGAAAGCGTTCGCCGTGCGGATGACAGTGCCGACGTTGCCGGGATCCTGCACGCCCTCCAGCACGATGGCGTTTTTCAGCCGCGCCGCGCCGGGCTTGCGCATACGGACGGCGAACAGCGGCCCCGGGCTGTTTTTCAGCGGGGACGCGTAATCGAACAGCTCCGCCGGGGCGGCGTATTCCTTCGCTCCCGCAAGTCCTTCAATCTCCGCCGCCTGTTCCCTCCACAGCACCGAGACGATCTCCGCGCCGAAGGTGACGGCCTCGCGCAGCGTTTTTATCCCCTCGCACAGGAACTGCCCCTGCTCGCGGCGGTACGCGCCGTCTGACGCGAGTGCCCTGACATGGGCGATATATGTATTCTTTCTTGAGCTTATGATTTCAATACTCATTAGTGCTTACCTATTATAATATAGATTCCGGAATTATATATTATCATAATCCCGCCCGTTTTCAAGCCCCGATTTCGCCAAAAATTACCTCTGTCTCGCCTTCGGTGCGCGAGCCGATGAGATAGACCTCCCCTCCGGCACATTCCACGAGCAGGAACGGCGGGCAGTTCGGGTCAAGGCACAGCTTAAGTCTGCCGTATTCTGCGGCGCTGAAATCGCCCTTCAGCAGGTTCTCCGCGCCGGTGCCGACTCTGCGGACAAGATGCTCCGGCAGTTCGTCCAGCAGCTCCGCTCTCTCAATATCCGCCCGCTCTATGCGGTATGCACTCTTGTCCCCGCAGTAAGCGACAAGCTCCGTGTCCGTAAGCTCAAGCGAGGTTGGCCGGTTCGTCACCGCGTCTATCAGCGCGCCGGTGAACGGCATAGCCAGCAGGACAAGCGCGGCCATGCCCGCAAGCACCCTGCCGCCGGTGTGCGCGAGATTGACGGTCGTGCTGCTGCCGACGCGGCAGTTGACGACCGTGCGCGTATCGTGCGGGTCGTAATACGCCACGCCGCCGAGCCACTTATCATCCTCGTCGGCATACCAGTCTCTTCCGCTGCTCTCGGTGAGCCGCGCCTGCAAATCGCGCGTTTTAAGCTCAACTCTCAGTACCGCGATGACAACTATCGCCGACGCGAGCAAAATTCCGAGCACCGACCGGACCGGAGCGCCGTCTGACAGCCACACCGCGAGACTCACGAGCGCAAGCCCGTATGCCGCGGCCAGCCATATCCGCTCCCAACTGCGGCGGCGGATGCGCGTGAGGGTGTTGGTGAGGTCGGTGTCCGCGTCCACAAGCTCCGCGCGGCGGCGGAACGCCCAGCGGAAGCAGGCAAGGCACACAGCCGCGCCGACGGCATTGGCGGCATAAATTGCCCACATTCCGCGCTCAAACGCCAGAGGCAGCAGCGCAAGCGCTATCGCCGGGACAAAGCACCACGCCGATATGCCGCGCGGCTCCTGAACAGCCTTCAGATCCACCGTGCGCGTGTCGCCGTGCCCCGCCGCCCAGCCGCGGCTTCGCTTGATGCGCTTCAGATCGCGGTTGCAGCGCAGGTACGGTATATACGGGAGCACGATGCAGACATCCGCCCATGTGAGATACAGCGTCATTGAAAGACTGACGCTGCGGATGAATATGCACGGCACGACAGCAGCGGTCAGCACGGCACAGACTATGCCCAGTTCTTTTTTGAATTTTGCGAGCCGTTGGCAGACCTCCGCGTCCTCTCGCCCCTCGAAGGGCATCGTCACGCCGACGGCGATATTTTTCGTGAACTTCGCCTCGCCGCCGAGCACTCTGTACATCAGATACGGCAGCCATATGAGACTGCCCCAGAGAATGATTCGCCAGATCATTTCGTCTCCTCCTTGTCCGCTTCGCCGTAAAGCTTATCGCACAGCTCCAGCGCCTCGGCGCGGTCGAAGCCCGCAAGGTGCAGTTCCGAAAGGCTCAGTCTCAGCGCGGACAGCGTTTCTTCCGAAATGCTCCCCCGCTCCCCGCGCGGCGCGACTTCCGCGCCGCTTCGCCGGTCGGTCGTAATGTAGCCCTCCTGCTTCAGAAGCTGGTAGGCCTTGCTCACGGTCATGGTGTTTATGCCGCTCTCCTCGGCCAGCGCGCGCACCGTCGGCAGCTTCTCCCCCGGAGTCAGCCTGCCGTTTGCGATGCCGACGACTATCTGGTTGCGGAGCTGCATATACAGCGGCGTATCACTCGAAAAGTCGAAGGTCAAAAGCATATAAAACGTCTCCTTTGTATTATTTATATTAATACAAAGGAGACAAAATGTCAATACCTATAAGCCGCGGATCATTCCTTTCTGCCGGGCTCCGCAGGCTCCTGCACCCATGTGCGCTCGCTGATTATATAGCGCGGGCGCTGCTTTGTTTCAAGATATATCTTGCCGATATACTCGCCTATGATGCCAAGGCAGATAAGCTGCACGCCGCTGACGAAGCAGATTATGCAGGTCATGCTCGCCCAGCCTGCGACGGCTTTCCCGGCGATTGCCGTCACCAGCGCCCAGATGACGCCGATGAAGCTGATAAGCGCGACGGCCGCGCCGAAGCCTGTTATCATTTGCAGCGGCTTGACAGAGAGGCTTGTTATCCCGTCAACCGCGAGGGCAATCATTTTTTTCAGCGGATAGTGGCTCTCCCCCGCGATGCGCTCCGCGCGGGAATAGCTGACTGTCGTACTCTTGAAGCCGACCAGCGGCACAAGGCCGCGCAGGAACAGGTTGACCTCGCGGAAGTTTGCAAATTCCTTCAGTACACGCGCGCTGATGAGCCGGTAGTCCGCGTGGTTATACACGACCTCCGCGCCCATCGCGGAGAGGAATTTATAAAAGCTCTGCGCGGTGAAGCGCTTGAAGAAGGTGTCAGTCTCGCGGCTGGAGCGCAC
>OIXH01002576.1_pt1 | contig 17712 bp, 14 predicted proteins | sample 1587741 | NCBI WGS metagenome assembly OIXH01 (sample SAMEA3888916, study PRJEB22519) | human gut metagenome | biome: human gut; feature: human-associated habitat; material: faeces | place: Denmark | collected 2011 | reverse complement strand
TCGCCCTGCCAGACCGGCGAGCCGCGAGGCCTTCCGCCGAGCGGCGGTAGTTTCACGGCCAAGCCGCATGTCCCCCGAGCACCCTGCGCGCCATAGGCGCGCAGTCCGGGGTGCAGGGGTACTACCCCTGCCCTGCCCTGCCTATTTGCCGACGCAGAAGCGGGAGAAGATGTCGTCGAGAAGCTGCTCGTCTACGCTGTCGCCGGTGATGCGGCCCAGTAGGTAGAGGGCTTCGTGCAGGTCGATGGCGGCAAGATCGAGGGGTGCGCCGGTGGAAAGGCTGGATTGAGCCTGACGGAGACGGTCCGTCGCCTGCCGGGCCAGAGCCATGTGCCGCTCCTGCACCAGCTGCCATTGGTTGGGCTGGCTTAGGAAGCCGCGAAGAAAATCCCGAACAGGGGTAAGCCCTTCGCCGGTCAGGGCGGAGATCGGGAAAATGGGACGGCCTGCGGCAAGAGAGGCCAGATCGGCCGGACGAACCGTTTCACCGGCATCCTGCTTGTTCAGCAGAATGGCGCAGGGACAGGGGATGGGCTGGCGCAGCAGGGCTTCGTCCTCCGGGGAAAGGCGCTGGGAAGCGTCTACCAACAGCAGCGCGGCGTCCGCACGGTTCAGCGCCTTGCGGGCCCGCTCCACGCCGATGCGCTCCACCTCGTCGTCGCTTTCCCGCAGACCGGCGGTGTCGGACAGGATCACGTTCACGCCATCCAAGGAAAAACTCTCTTCCAGTACGTCCCGGGTGGTGCCCGGAATGCTGGTGACGATGGCCCGGTCTTCGCCCAGAAAGGCGTTGAACAGCGTGCTTTTGCCCGCGTTGGGGCGACCGCAGAGGGCTACCCGCAGGCCCTCCCGCAGAATGCGGGCGCCGCGCTCGTCCACGGCGCTTTCCAGACGGAGGATCAGGGCGTTCAGCCCGTCGGTCAGCCCGGCCAGCGCTTCGGCTTCGTCGATCTCTTCCGGGTAGTCGATGTGGGCTTCCAGCCCGGCCAACAGGCGGGTCAGGTCTTCCTGCGCCTGACGGATAAAACGGCTGGGGCCGCCCTCCAGCTGGGCCTCCTGCGCCCGCAGGGCGGCGGCGGACTGGGCGGAGATCACCCCCATCACCGCCTCTGCCTGAGACAGATCGATGCGGCCGTTCATAAAGGCACGGCGGGTAAATTCGCCCGCTTCGGCGGGCCGGGCCCCCAAGCGGATCAGAGCCTTCATCACCAGCGCCGCCGCCACCCGGCCCCCGTGGGTGTGCAGCTCGCACACGTCCTCTCGGGTGTAGGTGTGGGGCGCGTACATGACCACGCCCATACATTCGTCTATCATTTCGGCGCCGTCCACCGCGTGGCCATACATCAACCGGTGACTTTCATAGGGCGGACGGCGCTTGCCCGCAGGCCGGAACACCTGCTGGAATAAGTCCGCCGCACCGTCTCCGCTGATGCGGACGATGGCGATGCCGCCTTCCCCGGCGGCGGTGGCAATGCCCACAATGGGATCTGACATGGCTTGTCCCTTCCTTTCCGTGGTGCTATCATATCATGAAGAACGGCGGAATGCCAGAGCTTTTGATTTTTGAAAGGAGGTTTGCCTGTGGCGGAGAAGGTTCGCATCCTGACGGCCCGGCCGCATCGACTGCTTGCGCCGTTGATTGAAGAACTGGGTCGGCTGAACCGGCAGGAAAAAAGTGTGGTGCTGCTGGTGCCCGAGCAGCTGACCCTGCAGACCGAACGGGAAATCTTTCGCCAGCTGCAGCTGGAAGGCACCTTTTATATTGATATTTTGAGTCCGTCCCGGCTTTATGAACGGGTGCTGGAAAGCGGCGGGCGGGATCAGCGGGAACCGCTGAACAGCGCCGGGCGGCGGATGGCTGTGAGCCTTGCGCTGGAACGGCTGGAAGATAAGCTGGGCTACTATGGGGCCATGAGCCTGCGCACCGGCTTTGTGGAAAAAACAGCGGCGCTGATCACCGATCTGAAGCGGGGTGGCATGTCGCCGGATATGTTGGCGGAATATGCAAAACAGCTGCCCGCGGGAATCTCCCGGGAAAAGCTGGGCGATCTGGCGCTGATCTACGCCCAGTATGAAGAAGTGCTTCGGGCACGGTTCAGCGACAGCGAGGATCAGCTTCGCTATGTGGCGGGACGGCTGGAGGACAGCGGCTTTCTGCGGGAAAAGTATGTGTACGTGTATGGCTTCGATACGCTGCCTGACCAGATGATGCGTCTTTTGACCGCAGCAGCGCCCCTGTGCGAAAACCTGAGCGTGGCGCTTTTATGGGAGCATGAGGACGCGGCCGACGGCGAGCTGTTTCTGCCCATTCGGCAGGGCGTGGGCCGCTTTACGGAAATGCTGCGGGAGGCGGGGATGGATACGGAGTTCGTGGCCTATCCTCGAAAGGAACTGGACGCGCCGGAGGCGATCCGCTGCCTGGAACGGGGGCTGTTCACGCTGCGCCCCCGGACCATGGAAGAAGAGCAGAACAGCGTGTTCCTTTCCTCCGGGCTAAGCCCCTACGAGGAAGCCACGCTGATGACACGTCAGGTGCTTCGGCTGCTGGCCGGGGGCATGGATATCGAAAAGATCGCCGTGCTGTACCCGGACGACGGCGGCTATGCCTTTGCCGTGTCCGCCGCCCTGCGGGACAGCGGCATTCCCTTTTACACCGATGAAAAATTAAGTGCCCTGTCCCATGGGCTGCCCCGGTACCTGCTGTGCGCCCTGAAAGCGGCGGCGGGCGGATGGCAGAACCGGGACGTGCTGGGCATGGCTAAGAGCGGCTATTCGCCCCTTACCTTTGAAGAAAGCTGCGAATTGGAAAATTACGCCTTCACCTGCGGCATCAACAGGGCGCGCTGGCTGGCTCCTTTTACCCGGGGAGAAGAAGGACTGCGGGAACGCTGCGAGGGCTACCGGCAGCGCCTGATGGAGCCGGTGCTGTGGATGCGGGAGGGACTGGTGCAGGCCCGGGACGCGGCTGCGTCCATGACGGCGGTGTTCGGCCTTTTGAAGGATGTGGGCGCTTACGAGCGCCTGCAGCGGGAGGAAACTGAGCTTTTGGAAAAAGGACTGGCTGTTCGAGCGGGGCAGAACAGTCAGGTATGGCAGACGACATTGACTTTGATGGATCAGATGGTGCGGCTGAGCGACCGGCAGAGGATCCCCCTCAAGCACATCGCCACCCGGATGGAGTGCGGATTTTCCGCGATCTCGCTGGCGGCTCTGCCTCCGGCGGGAAAAATGCTCCATGTGGGCGTACTGGGTCACGCTTTGTCGGAAAACATGGAGGCCGTATTCCTGCTGGGCCTGAACGACGGCGTGCTGACCCGGGAGACACAAAGCCTGTTGAGCCCGGAGGAGCGGCAGGACGCGCAGGAAAAGACCGGCTGCTTTCTGGGCGTTACGGATGAAAGCCGGAACCTATTCGCCAAACTGGACTTGAAGCGGGCCATGACGCTGCCCTCCAAGCTGCTGTTTTTGAGCTATGCCAAGACGTCGGTGGAGGGCAAGGCGCTTCGGCGGCTGAACCTGCTGGATACGGTGGAAAAGCAGCTTTTACCGTCGCTGTCCCAATCCCCGGAGCCGGAGGAAAGTCTGCCTCAATCGGCGGTGCAGGCGTTGGCGGAGTTGAGCGTGCAGCTGCGGGCCCATCTGGACGGAAAGGGCGGCAGCGAGCTGACCCCGGACATGGCGGAAAAGCTGCGGAAGCTGCTGCGGAGCCAGGAGACCGCGCCTGCCACGCTGGGACTGCTGCGCGCCCTGCGTTACGATGGCAGCGCGCAGCCCATTGCCCCGGAGACGGCCCGGGCGCTGTACGGCGGGGAAACACTGTCCGTCAGCCGGTTGGAGCAGTTCGCGGGCTGCCCCTTTCAGCATTTCCTGAACTATGGGCTTCGGCCGCAGGTGCTTCGGGAATGGAAGGTAGACCCCATCGAAACGGGCAATTTTTATCACGCGGCGCTGGACGGGTTTTCCCGGCTGGCCCGGCGGGAGAAGGGCTACCCGGCGGTCTCGCCGGAACGGGTGCGGCAGATGACGGAGGAAGCCATTGCGCCGCTGTACGACGAACTGATGAGTGGCCCCATGGGGGACGGCGACCGCAGCCGCGCCCGGTACGATCAGGCCAAAAACGCGGTCTGCCGCGCCACGGAGGTCATCACCCGGCATCTGGCGGCGGGCAGTTTCCGGCTGGATCGGACGGAAGCCGCCTTCGGTACGGAAAAGGGATTGCCGCCCATTGTGCTCTGCCTGCCCAATAGGCGGGAGATCATGCTGCGGGGTCGTATCGACCGGATCGACCGCTGGGATCATGAGGGGACGGCCTATTTCCGGGTGATCGACTATAAATCGTCGGAACAGGCGCTGGAAGCGGCCAAGACCTGGTGGGGACTTCAGCTTCAGCTGCTGCTATATCTGGAGGTCTGTACGGCTTCGCTGCCCGGCTCCAAGCCCGCCGGGGCGTTCTATTTCTACGTGGCCGATCCGCTGGTGGAGACCGCCACCGACGCGGCGGAGGCGGTAGAGAGCGAAATGCGCAAGCTGTTCCGGCTGCGGGGCATCACCCTGTGTGATGTGGAAATTCTGGAAGCTATGGACAAAGGCGAGGAGGCCTTCGTGCTGCCTCCTGTCCTGCAGAAAAGCGGCGAACTGCGCAAGGACGCAAAGGCGCTGACCTTGCCCCAGATGAAAGCCCTGATGGAGCACGCCCGGCAGACGGCCGCGGCGCTGGCGCAGGAAATGATGGACGGCAAGACGGACATCTGCCCGGTACGGGACGGCGGACAGGCCTATTGCAGCCGGTGCGATTACCAGAGCGTATGCCATTTTGACCCGGAAAGCGCCCAGGCCAAGGTACGGGAGCTGCCCAACCTGTCCATGCAGGAGCTTCGGGACCTGCTGGAACCGGGCCCGTGACGGGATTTTCCGTTTGTTCACGAAAAAAGCGCTCGGGCAAGTTGCTATTCCATGGGGAATCATGTATAATAGAAACGTAAGGGAGCGCCGGACGGCGCTCACGGACAGGGAAAAAAGTAAAGGAGGCGTTACCCTTGATTCAGGTGATTGCCGGAAAGAAAGGCTCGGGTAAAACCAAGCGCATTATTGACATGGCTAATGTGGCCAGCAGAGATTCCAAGCACGATATCGTCTTCATCGACGACGACGCGCGTTATATGTACGACCTCCGGCATGAGGTCCGTTTCATCAATGCCGGCGAATACGAACTGGCCAGCGACCAGATGTTCATGGGTTTCCTGTGCGGCATCGTGTCCCAGAACTTCGATTTGGGTCTGGTTTTCGTCGACGCGTTCAAGAAGCTCTTCAAGGCGGATCTGTCCACCTCTGAATGGCTGTTTGAGCGTCTGGAGACCATCAGCAAAAACCACAATGTGGACTTCGTTCTTTCCATCAGCGCTGATGTGGAAGAACTGCCCGCGTTCATCCAGAAGTACGTGCAGCAGTAAACAAGTGCATCCAATGAAAAGCCGCGGCAGCCATGCCGCGGCTTTTTACTGCCCCAAAATGCCAGACCGTCAGCTGATACGGAACTGTAAACTGGGAACGAGAAACACTGCCTTGTGCCGTTAGAGCGCCGATACGCCCGGACGGCCCTGCCCTGTACGCTCCACCCGGTAAAAGCCGATTAGATTGGTGGGGCGGGTATGGTTGTAGACCTCCTCCACGGCGGAAAAATCCTCCAATTCAAAGCGGATGCTCAGGCCGCAGCCAACGGCCACGTCCCGGGGCGTGGTGATGATCTGCACGCGTACGCCCGCCCGGCGGAGGGCAGCTTCAAATTTCATCACCTGCTGCCGGGAGCGGAAGGACGCGATGCCGAATGTTTCCTGCATAGGTTCATTTCCCCCTTTCCTTCTCATACAGTATACGGCGCGGGGCGCGCAAGTGTGAGAGGCGGAAATGAGGAAGAAAAAAGATGATCTATCTGGATAACGCGGCCACCTCCTATCCCAAGCCGCCCATGGTCGTCCGGGCCATGGCGGGCACGCTTTCCCGTCTGGGCGGCAACCCGGGACGGTCGGGGCACAAGCTGTCCCTTTGCGGCGGGCGGGTGATCGAACACTGCCGGGAAATACTGGCGGAGGAGCTGGAAGCCCCGGCAGCGGAGCAGATCGTTTTTACCTCCGGGTGTACGGAGGCGCTGAATCTGGCCATTCGGGGAAGTCTTTTCCGGGGAGACGAGGTGCTGTGCAGCCACGCAGAGCACAATGCCGTGATGCGGGTGCTGAAAGGACTGGAACAGCAGGGCGAGATCACCGTGCGGGTGGCGGAGCCGGACAGCCGGGGACTGCTTTCGCCGGAAGCTCTGCGGCAGGCGACGACCCCAAAAACGGCGCTGTGCGTCTTGAACCACGCCAGCAATGTGACCGGCGTTGTCCAGCCAGTGCGGGAACTGGCGGACGCGCTTCGCCCCATGGGTATCCCCGTTCTAGTGGACGCGGCTCAGACGGCGGGGAGCCTGCCGGTTTCGCTGAAAAAACTGGGGGCGGATATGAACGCCCTGCCGGACTGCTGGGCCCCCATGGCACCGGGGTGCTGGCGCTGGGGAGGGGGATGCAGCCCCGGCCGCTGCTGGCGGGCGGCACGGGTTCCCAAAGTGAGAGCATGGTGCAGCCGGAGTCGCTGCCCGACCGTTATGAAAGCGGTACGCCCAATTTGCCGGGAATTGCCGGGCTGCTGGCCGGGGCGCGGTTTGCCTTCCGGCACAGAGCGGAGATCGAGGAATACGAACGCGGGTTAGCCCGGCGGATGCGGCAGGGTCTTGGGCAAATTCGGGGATTGCGGCTGCTGGGAAGCGATGGCGCGCCTATGGTGGGCGTGGTGAGTTTTGTGCCCATGAGACGGGACGCGGGGGAGGTGTGCGACCGTCTGTCGGAGGAAGGCTTCGCCCTGCGGGCGGGGCTGCACTGTGCGCCGTCCATCCATCAATGGCTGGGAACACTGGAAACCGGCGCGATCCGGGCCAGCGTGGGCATTTACAACACGGAGGAAGAAATAGACCGTTTCGTGGAAACGGTGGAAAAATTGGTTCGATAAAAAATGCCCCGGCATTCGTTTTTCTGACGAATGCCGGGGCATTGGAATGAAACGGGGTTATTCCTCCTGCGGAAGGAGATCCGTCCAGCCGAAGGGGTCGGGCAGGCGGCCCCACTGGATGCCGGTCAGGTTGTCGTACAGGCGCTGCGCCGTCTCGCCGATCTCAAAATGGTTGATGATATACGGCTTGTCGTTGTAGTACAGCTCGCCGATAGGGCAGATGACCGCCGCGGTGCCCACGCACCACGCTTCTTCCAGCGCGCCCGCATCGGCGGCTTCCGCCAGCTCGTCGATGCTGATGAGCCGTTCTTCCACCGGCAGACCCCAGCTTCGCATCAGTTCCAGACAGGACATACGGGTGATGCCCCGCAGGATGGAGCCGGTCAGCATGGGCGTGACCACCTTGCCGCCCAGCTTGAACATGACGTTCATGCCGCCACCTTCCTCCACGTATTTGTGATGGATGGCGTCCATCCACAAAACCTGCGAGAAACCCTTGGCCGTGGCGCGCTCTCCGGCCCGGTTGGCCGCGCCGTAATTGCCGCCGCATTTGGCTTCGCCGGTGCCGCCCCGGACGGCGCGCACGTCTTCGGTCTCCACCATGATTTTCACCGGCTTCAGGCCGCTGGCAAAATAGCTGCCCACCGGGGAAAGAATGATGACGAACATCGCGTCATGAACGCCATGCAGCCCCAGCTTTGGGTCGTTGGAGAACAGGAAGGGACGGATATACAGGGACGTGCCCGGCGCAGTGGGCACCCAGCGCTGGTCCAGCGTGACCAGCGTGCGGATGGCTTGCAGGGCATCATCCGGGTTCAGCTTGGGCAGCCCCAGCCGGTCACAGGAGCGATTCAGCCGGGCTACGTTTTCCCAGGGACGGAACAGCTGCACCCGTCCGTCAGGACGACGGTAAGCCTTCAGCCCTTCAAAAACCTCCGTGCCGTAGTGCAGCACGCTGGAGGCGGGGGACAGGGTCAGGGGGCCGTAGGGTACGATGCGCGCGTCATGCCAGCCCCTGCCCTCGGAATAGTCCATGAGGAACATATGGTCGGTGAAATAGTTGCCGAAGCCCAGCTTTTCAGGCTCGGGGAGAATGCCGTGAACGGGAGAATGAGTGATTTTGATTTCCATAACGCAAGGCTCCTTTTGAATGAATTTGAAGTGACTGCGGAAACGGGATCACAGCTCTTTCAGGTGCTCCATGTTCTGGCGAATGCCCTCGCAGCACTGGTGGAAGGTATGTTTTTCTTCGGCGGTCAGGGGCAGCTCGATCACCTGCTCCACGCCGTTTGTGCCCAGTACGCAGGGAACGCCCGCAAACAGGCCGCTTTCGCCGTATTCGCCGCACAGCTCCATGCTGGCGGGCATAACGGCCTTTTCATCGTGAAGGACGATGGAGGCCATCCGGGCCGCTGTGGTGGCGATGCCATATTCCGTGCAGTACTTGCCGGAGAAGGTTACCCAGCCGCCGTGAATGGCTTCCTTCGTCAAGGCTTCCCGGTCGAAGCGGAAGCGCTCGTCCCGGCGCGCCCACTCCTCCAGCGACATTCCCCGGAAGCTGACGCAGGACCACGGGGCAAACTGCTGATTGCCGTGCTCACCGAGCATATAGCAGGTGATGGACTTATGATCCAGCCCTGTCTGACGGGCCAGTGCGCTGAGCATCCGGGAGGTGTCCAGCCCGGTGCCCGTGCCAAAGACTCGTCCCTTGGGCAGCCCCAGCAGCAGGGCCAGTTCCCGGGTCACGATGTCGCAGGGGTTGGTGATGTTAATGATCACCCCGTCAAAGCCGCTTTGACGGATCTTGTCCGCAAAGCCCCGGACGGCGGGAATGGTGAAGTCCATTTCCGTGACCCGGTTGTGATTGCCGCGCAGCAGTTCGATCTTGCCGACGCTGTTGACGATCAGATCGCATTCGCCCAGATCGGAAAAATCTCCGGCACGAACGGTGACCCGGTGCTCAAAATAGGCGACGGAATCCCGGAGATCCTGCACCTCGCTGGCGACCTTCTGTTCGTTCTGATCCACCAGGATCAGCTCGTCGGCAATGCCCTGCACCGCCAACGAATAGGCGACGTGCGCACCTACGTGCCCCAGCCCCAGAATTGCGATGATGCGTTTCTTTGCCATGCTTGCGACCTGCCTTTCTCTGTCTTTACGGAGGATAGGATGACCAGAATTCGGCGCGGAATTTCTCCTGAAAAAAGGAAAAGCGGCCCCGCCTGCTTTGGCGAAGCCGTTGAGAAAGTCCGCAGTCTTAGCGCAACCATTTGCGGAGACTTGCGAATATCAAACGGTACGTCGTGATGAACTTCCCGGAGGAAAGAAAACCCGGAAGAAGGACGGGATATTCCCTGTTCCCAGAATGCGACTGGCAAGCATCCGTTCATCCTCCCCTTCGAAAAGATTGGCGTGATTATAGCACGGCGCAGGGGCAGTGTCAATTAGGGAAAAAAAGCCAGAACACAGGAAATACAAACGAATGGAAGAAAGGGGGAGTCGGCTCGAAATCAGATCAGCACGCCGTTGCAGTGGTCGATCTCGTGCTGGGCGATTTGCGCCGTCCAGCCTTCCAGCGTTCGAAAGCGGACGCGGAAGCGCTCGTCCTGATAACGCACCTTGATCTTACGGAAACGTCTGGCCTTTCGGGTTCCCGTCAGGGAAAGGCAGCCTTCCTCGGCTTCGTAAGGGCAGGAGGACTGAACGATCTCCGGGTTGAACATCAGACAGGGTTTGCCGCCGTCGTCAAAAACGATGATCCGTCGGCTGACGCCGATCATGTTGGCGGCAAGGCCCACGCAGGTCTCTCGATGGGCGTGTAGGGTATCCAGCAGGTCAAGCCCCACCGGAACATCGGCCTCCGAGGCGGGCGCAGACTTCTGTTGAAGAAAAACGGGGTCTTTGACGATCTCACGAATCACAGGGAACCCTCCTTGGAAAAATTTTGGATGGGCAGGGGAAGAACCGAAAAATTTGCACTGTCGGAAGAAAGCGGCACAGACTGTTTTCGAAAGACTCCCGGAGAAACGCCGAAGCGTTTTTGGAAGCAGCGGAAAAAGTGAGGCAGGGAGGAAAAACCGGCTTCGTAGGCCGCTTCGGTCACGGGAACGGAAGAAGCGGAAAGCAGCGCGCATGAATGGCGCAGACGGCATTCAGTCACGTAATCCGTGAAACGGCAGCCCACTGTTTTGGAAAACAGCGAACTGAAATAGCAGGGGGACAGACCGCAGGCCCGGGCTGCGTCCTCCAGACGAAGCTCGGGGTCAGTATGATGAGCCTGCACATATTTGAGCCCCGCCTGAAAGCGTCGCTCCGGCTTGCGCAGCTGCATGGCTTCGCCCTGACGAAGCAGACGAAGCAGCAGCGGGAGCAGGAGAATGAGTAATTCCTGTTGGTAAAAGAGATCGGTCGCGGCAGAAGGCTTCGCCAGCGGGGACAACCGGGCGGCGAACTGGGCGGTTTCTTCCGATGAAATTTGGGTATGCCGTGCCTCCTGCACCAGTGAAAAGCCGAGCTGCGCAGCGTATTCGGGCGTAAAGTGGAAACTGAACACGTCCAGAGAAGCGTTCGGCTCCAAACGGTGAAAATCCGCAGGAGAAAGAAGATACAGGCAGCCCGGATCCATGGAGAGGGCTTCGCCGTTGAGCCACTGCCGTCCGCTGCCCGACACGACCAGTTCCAATTCGAAATAGTCGTGCCCGTGGGCGGGATAGGGTTCGGTGAGCCGCCGCTGCAGCAGGGAAACCGGCTGGGCGGCGCTGGCCTCCCAAAGATAGGGAACAATGGGAAAAGACATGGCCAATTACGCTCCCTTCTTTCGGCCTTTTTCGTACCTGCCGTCAAATTGATTATATAAAGAATCGAAAGAAATGCAATCTTTTTCGGAAGATTCGATACGACAAAACCGGCATTTGGCGCTATGCTGAAGAAGACGAAAGGACATTGGATGGAATCGGAAAAGGAGTTTGAGGGGGAAAGGAAGAAAACTTTCAGAGAAGTTTTTGGGACAAACGCCCGCAGAGCCGGGGCAAATAGAAACAAAAGAAACAAGGAGAAAGGCAAAATGAAACCCTATTGGATGGGATTAGACATCGGGGGAACCAAATGTGCCGTGCTGCTGGCGACGGTGGACGGCGGCATCCATTTGAAGGACAAGCTGCGTTTTGAGACGCAGTCGGAACGGGGTTTTGAGTCGGTGTATGCCCAGCTGACGGAAACCATGGACGAAATTTTGCGGAAAAACGGCCTGACTTACGCCGACCTGAACGCCGTGGGCGTGAGCTGCGGCGGGCCGCTGGATTCCCGCCGGGGCATGGTGCTGTGTCCGCCCAATCTGCCAGGCTGGGTGAATATTCCCCTGAAAGCCATGCTGGAGGAACGTTGCGGCGTACCGGTCTACCTGCAGAACGATGCGAACGCCTGTGCGCTGGTGGAATGGAAATTGGGCGCGGGCAGAGGATGCAGCGATATGATCTTCCTGACCATGGGCACCGGCATGGGAGGCGGCATCATCGCCGAGGGAAAGCTCCTTCGGGGCTGCACGGATATGGGCGGCGAGATCGGCCATCTGCGGCTGGAAAAGGACGGCCCGGTGGGCTTCGGAAAGGCAGGCTCCTTTGAGGGCTTCACCAGCGGCGGAGGCATTCAGCGGCAGGCTCGCGCCCTGACGGAAAAAATGGTGCGGGAGGGGCGCACCCCCGCATGGGTCAGGGACGGACACGGCCCGGAAGAAGCGGACGCGAAGCTGCTGGCGGCCTATGCCCGGACCGGAGACGCGGACGCGAAAGCCTTCTTTGACCATATCGGAACCATGTTGGGCAAGGGACTGGCCCTTTTGACGGACACGCTCAACCCGGAAAAGATCGTCATCGGCAGCATTTTTGTGCGCTGCGAAGACCTGCTGCGTCCGGCGATGGAAGCGGAATTGAAGCGGGAGGCGATCCCTTTTTCGCTGGAAGGGGTGCAGGTCGTTCCGGCCCAGACGGGAGAGACACTGGGCGATCTGGCCAGTATTATGGCGGCACTGTACGGCTGTGACGTGGACCCCATGGAAGAAACCAGCGAGCGGGAACCCCGCGTGTTGGAGCAGTATGAGCGGCTGTTCCACCGTTACCCGGCGCTGGATGGGCTGCGCGGCTCAGTGATGGAGGCTTATCTGCTGCTGCGCGGGTGCTACAGCCGGGGCGGAAAGCTGCTGATCGTGGGCAACGGCGGCAGCTGCGCCGACGCGGGGCATATCGTAGGCGAGCTGATGAAGGGCTTTTACCTGAAACGACCTTTCCCGGAAGAAAAGCGCGCCGTGATCGCCGCTCAAACGGAAAGCCTGCTGCCGGGGACGGCTGAACTGCTGCAGCAGGCGCTGCCCGCCATCGACCTGACCCAGCACGGAGCGCTGTCCACCGCTGTGCAGAACGATCTGGAACCCCTGCTGACGGCGGCTCAGCAGGTGGCAGGATACGGAAAGCCCGGCGACGTGGTTCTGGGCATCAGCACCAGCGGTAACGCCAAAAACGTGGCGCTGGCCGTTGGGGTGGCTAAGGCGCTGGGCCTTTCGACTATCGGCCTGACCGGCGGCAGCGGCGGACAACTGAAGGAGCTGTGCGACTGCGCTATCATCGCTCCGGCCCATACGCCCGCCGACGTGCAGGAATACCATCTGCCCATTTACCATACCCTGTGCGCCATGCTGGAAGAAAAGTTCTTTGGGGAAACCGAAAAATAAGCAAGTTTTTCAGCCCGGGCCGGTCGAACCTGTCCGGGCTTTGATTTGTGGTTTCAAACGTGCTAAGATGGGGTATCTCCATGAGGGGAGAAACCTCATTTTCGGCTTGGGAGGAAAGAACGATGAAGCCTACGCTGCTTTGCTATAATCTGTCGGGAGAAAAAGCGTCGAAAATTCGCTTTGCCGCCATGCGGCTGCGGGTCCTGCTGCGGGACGTTCGGCCCGATGAATACGGCCTGACGCTGAACGACCTGTGCGGACTGGAAACAGGCGGGGAAAATGTTCCCTGCGAAGAAACCTTTCCTGACGAAATGCTGGTGATGGCGGGCTTTACGCCGATGCTGATGAACCAGCTTCTGCAGACGTTCCGGCAGATGAAAATCCCGCCGGTGCCGCTGAAAGCCATGCTGACCGAGACCAACGGTCAGTGGGATTCCTGCCGTCTGTACCGGGAAATCAGCGCGGAGCATGAGGCCATGAGCCGGGGCGGCGCGTCTATGCATCAGGGGCCGCAGGCATGATCTACGAAAATATCCTGCCGGCGGTATTTGTGGACAGGCCCAACCGTTTCATTGCCCATGTGGAGCTGAACGGAAGACTCGAAGTCTGCCACGTGAAGAACACAGGCCGCTGCCGGGAACTGCTGATTCCGGGCTGCCGGGTGTATGTGCAGCATCAGCCGTCGCCCACACGGAAAACGGCCTATGACCTGATCGCCGTGGAAAAGGGAGAACGGCTACTGAACATGGACGCCAACGCGCCCAACCGGGTATTCAACGAATATGTACGGGCGGGACGATTCCTGCGGGAGTGGCCGGTGATTCGGCCCGAGACGACTCACGGGGATTCCCGGTTCGATTTTTATCTGGAATCGCCGGGCCACAGGCTTTTTGCGGAGGTAAAGGGCGTGACGCTGGAGGACGACGGCGTGATGCGCTTCCCGGACGCGCCCACAGAGCGGGGCGTAAAGCATTTGGAAGGGCTGGCTCGATGCGTTCAGGAGGGCTACGAGGCGTGGGCGGTGTTTGTGATCCAGACGGAGGACGTTCGCTGGATGGAACCTAACCGGCGCACCCATCCGGCTTTTGCCGACGCGATGCGGCAGGCCGCGCAGGCGGGGGTGCATCTGCTGGCGCTGGATTGTCATACGGAGCCCGACCGGCTGGAAATTTGCCGGCCGGTGGAGATTCGTCTGCGGTAAGAACGGATAAATCGAAAAGAAAAGTTTTGACACATAGAAAGTTTTTAATGTCTAAAATGCAAGCGTTTTCATTATTTTCAGGTTGCTGAAAAAGTGGAGGCGCAGGAGGCACTGCCTCCTGCCGGGGGTTAGGGGCAGAGCCCCTGATCCTTATGCCACAGCATTTTCAACGCGAACCAGCGAAGCGCCGTTCGCGGGCTATGGCGGACAATCGGTTTTTTTCGACAGTCTGATTATTTTGCGGCATTTTTTGTTCCTGGTCGAAAAATGAAGGATACAAATAAGCACATTGCATTTTACGGCCAGAAATGAAAAAGGAGCGCGTAACATACGATTTTTTCCCGTGTTTGGGTATGGCTTTTTAAGAAAAAATCTATATAATAAGAAATAAGGTTTAAGAAATAAGGTTTAAGAAATAAGGTTTGCCGTCAAACGACGAAAGGAGCCGAAGCATGGCAGTCAGTCTTCAACGTGCCGGGATGTGGAAAAGAATCTCCGCGTTTCTTTTTGATGCGATTCTTTTAGGCATTCTGGCGGTTTTATTTGCGTTTCTTTTCTCCTCGATTCTGGGGTACGACCGGTACGTAGATACGCTGAACCGCGCCTACGAAACCTACGGTGAAAAATACGGCGTGGATTTTCAGACGTCGCTGTCCCAATACGACAGCATGACGGAGGAAGAACGGCAGCAGCTGGAAGAAGCCTACCGGGCCGTAGGACAGGATGAGGAAGCGGCTTATGCCTACCAGATGACCATTCGGTTGACCATTCTGATGGTGTCGCTGGGCATTCTGCTGGCCTGCCTGATCTGGGAGGTGCTGATCCCGGCCCTTCTGAAAGACGGGCAGACGGTGGGAAAGAAAATTTTCAGTCTGGGGGTCATGCGGTCGGACGGGGTACGGCTTGGCGGCGTGCAGCTGTTTGCACGCTCCATTCTGGGCAAGTACACCGTGGAGATCATGATCCCCGTATTGGTTGTGATGATGCTGTATTTCGGCAGCGTGGGTCTGCCGGGAACGCTGCTGATTCTGGGACTGGCGCTGGTGAACGGCTGCCTGTTCCTGTTCACCTACGCCCATACGCCCATTCATGATCTGCTGGCGGGAACGGTCACGGTGGACCTGCCCAGCCAACGGATCTTCGACACCCGGGAGGACATGATCGCCTTCAAGGAAAAGCTGGCTGCGGAAAAAGTAGCCGAAAAAACCATCTGACCCTTGGCATGAGCCGAAAAATCAACCCACGCAAAAGAAAGGGGACGCCCATGAAAATCGTTCTTGAAAAACTGACGAAAATCTTTCCCAGCCGCAACAAAAAATCCGGCGAAGAGGTGGTCGCCGTCAACAACTTCAATTTTGAAATTCCCGACGGCAAGCTGATCGGTCTGCTGGGGCCCTCCGGCTGCGGCAAAAGCACCACGCTGTACATGATCAGCGGTCTGCAGAAGCCCACCTCCGGCAAAATTTTCTTCGGCGAGGACGATGTGACCGAGCTTTCCACTGAAAAGCGCGGCATCGGGCTGGTGTTCCAGAACTACGCCCTGTATCCCCACATGACGGTTTTGCAGAACATCCTTTTCCCGCTGCAGAACCTGACCGGCGCGGATAAGCTGTCCAAGGAGCAGATGCTGGACCGGGCCCGGGAGGCGCTGGAGGGCCTGCTGGCCACCTATGACCGGGGGCGGTATATCTGCGGCGGCGTGCCCTGCGTGCTGGCGGGGCGGCCCAATGCGGGGAAATCCTCTCTGCTCAACGCGCTGGTGGGCTACGAGCGGGCCATCGTCACAGACGTGCCCGGCACCACCCGGGATACGGTGGAGGAGCGCTGCCGTCTGGGCGGCGTGGTGCTCCGGCTCATCGATACGGCGGGACTGCGGGAGACGGAGGATACGGTGGAGCGGCTGGGCGTGGAGCGCAGCCGCTGCGCCCTGGCCGCTGCGGAGCTGGCGCTGCTGGTGCTGGACGGCTCCGCCCCCCTGACCGTGGAGGATGAGCAGGCCATGGAGCAGGCGGCCGCGGCGCCCCGGGTGATCTGCCTGGTCAACAAGTCCGACCTGCCGCTGGCGGTGGATCTGGAGAGGCTGAAGCGGCGGTTCGGCCGCGTCTGCGTGGTCAGCGCCGCCACCGGGGAAGGGCTGGACCGCCTGGCCGGGCAGGTCGCGGAGCTGTTCCCCACCGGCGGGGATCAGGGTGCGGGAGAGCTGCTGACCAACGCCCGGCAGGCCGCCGCCGCCCGGCGGGCACTGGAGAGCGTGGAACGGGCGCAGACCGCCTTGGCGGCGGGCGTGACGGCCGACGCCGTGCTCACCGATGTGGAGCAGGGCCTTTCCGCGCTGGGAGAGCTTACCGGCGCCAGCATCCGGGAGGATGTGACCGCGCGGATCTTCGAACGGTTTTGTGTGGGCAAATAGGGAACATGTCTGGAAATAATTTTCACGTTCACAAAATATTCAAAATATATTGACAAAATTTTAACAATGGATATAATAGGATCGTAGCTTTTTTCATCCAAACATGTGAAAGGCAAGGGGGAGTATTATGTTCAAGAAATTCACCAATGGCTGCGTCCGTATCGTCAACCGGTGGCTGCCGGACCCGTTCCTGTTCGCCATTATCCTGACGATCGTGGTGTTCATCGCCGCCATGATCGGCACGCAGCAGGGGCCTGTGGCGCTGGTCAACGCCTGGGGCAACTCCAAGGGGTTCTGGGGCCTGCTGTCTTTCTCCATGCAGATGGCGCTGGTGCTGGTGCTGGGTTCCGCCATGGCTTCCGCCAAGATCTGCAAACGGGCGCTGGGCGCCATTGCCAGCCTGGCCAAAGACAAGAAGAGCGCGATCCTGATCACAACCTTCGTCTCCACCATCTGCTGCTGGCTCAACTGGGGCTTCGGCCTCATCGCGGGCGCCCTGCTGGCCAAGGAGGTGGCCCGCCGCGTCCGTGACGTGGACTATCCGCTGCTCATCGCCTCCGCCTACTCCGGCTTCGTGATCTGGCATGCGGGCCTGTCCGGCTCCATCCCGCTGCAAATGGGCGCCGAGACCGGTACCGAGATCCTGGGGGTCGTGTATCGGGCGCCTACCAGCACCACGATCTTCCACCCGATGAACCTGCTCATGGTAGCCGTGATCCTGCTGGTCATGCCGTTGGTCAACTACGCGATGCATCCCGACACGGCCCATACCATTACCGTGGACCCCTCCCTGCTGGTGGAGGACGAGGAGCGTACTTACGCGATCGACACGCCCGCCGAGCGGATCGAGCACAACAAGGTCCTGTGGTTCATCACTCTGGTGCTTGGCTTCGCCTACATCGTGTATCACTTTGCGACCAAGGGCTTCAATCTGGACCTGAACATCGTCAACATGATCTTCATGTTCCTGGGCATCCTGCTGCACGGCGACCTGCGCAGATATGTGGACGCCATCGCCGATGCCGCGGGCGGCGCCGCGGGCATTTTGCTGCAGTTCCCCTTCTATGCCGGCATCATGGGCCTGATGGTGGCCGAAAACCAGCTTGGCGTATCCCTGGCCGGTATTATCGCCGACTTCTTCACCAACATCTCCAACAACGTGACCTTCCCGGTGCTGACCTTCCTGTCGGCCGGCATCATCAACTTCTTCGTACCCTCCGGCGGAGGCCAGTGGGCGGTGCAGGCCCCCATCGTTATGCCCGCCGCCACCGAAATGGGCGTGGAATACGGCCGCGCCGCCATGGCCATCGCCTGGGGCGACCAGTGGACCAACATGAT
>OIXH01002575.1_pt1 | contig 17719 bp, 12 predicted proteins | sample 1587741 | NCBI WGS metagenome assembly OIXH01 (sample SAMEA3888916, study PRJEB22519) | human gut metagenome | biome: human gut; feature: human-associated habitat; material: faeces | place: Denmark | collected 2011 | reverse complement strand
GTCGGTCTCCGGCTGCAAGCTTAGCTTGCAATAACTCCCCGATAAACTATAATTTGAATTGGGCTGCTGTATTTATTAATTACAGCAGCCTCTTCTGCTTAATATTATATTTTATCTCACCAACATCATATTATTCTCACTATGTCAAGTGCCTGCTTGACGTTATACGTTGAAATATTTCTTCATATTTTTGATGAACAGCTGCCATACGTTTATTTTTTCTACTGTTTCCATAACGGTTATATCAGTCTCAGCGACCTTTGCGCCGTCTATCTTGAATATTACGTTGCCCACCTTCTGACCCTTTTGTACCGGTGCAACGCATGACGACTCAATATTAATTTCAGTTTCTACCTTGTCCTCATTGCCCTTTTTGACAATGAAGTCCGACGAACCGCTGAGTTCAACGGGTACATTGTCGCGCACACCGCTCTGAACCTGTATATTCGGTATCATTTCGATTTTCTCCGCGCCTCTGACTAAGCTGTAGTTGGCAAATCCGAAGTCAAGCAGCTTTGTTGCGCTGCCGAAACGGTCGGCTGTACTGGGCGCGCCGAGGACAACTGCGATAAGCTCCATACCGTTCCTTTCGGCGGACGCTGAGAGGCAGTATTTCGCCTTTTCGGTCGAGCCGGTTTTGAGTCCGTTGGCTCCGTTATAGGACTTAAGCAGCTTATTGGTGTTCGAGAGTCCGAAGGCTCCGTCACGCAGTGTGTCCATCCATGTAGTTGTATATTTGAAAATATCCGTGTGCTTTATCAGCTCGCATGATATTTTTGCTACGTCTCTTGCTGTGCTGTAGTGGTCGTCCGGTTCATCAAGTCCGTTGCAGTTGCAGAAGTGCGTGTTCTCACAGCCGAGAGCGGCGGCCTTTTTGTTCATCATTTCCACAAACGCCTCCTCGCTTCCGGCGACAAATTCCGCCATGGCAACAGCTGCGTCGTTTCCCGATGATATGGCGATTGCCTTGAGCATATCGTCAACGCTCATCTGCTCGCCGGCTTCGAGAAACACCTGCGAACCGCCCATTGACGCCGCGTGTTCGCTTGTGCTGACCATATCGGTATAGCTTATTTTTCCGTTGTCAATCGCTTCCATTATCAGGAGCATTGTCATTGTCTTTGTGACGCTTGCAATCTGCAATCGTTCGTCCGGGTTGAACTCATAGAGTACTGTTCCGCTGACCGGTTCCATGAGAATAGCGGACTTAGCGTTTACAAGCGACGCCGAGACCTCCGTGTCTACCTGAGTATCTGTGTTTTCTGCTGATACGCTGAAAGGCGATATGCTTAAAATAAGAGTTACTGCTATTAACAGCGCTGTTGTTTTTGTTTGCTTTATCATATTTGCCTCCATTTTATTATTTGCTTCTTTGTTATTTTATTATTTTGCTTCCCTCCGTGAGGGAGGTTTTGTATTATAAATTCTTTTTCATGTTTGCGAGTGCGTTCTTTTCAAGTCTTGAAACCTGTGCCTGAGAGATGCCTATTTCTTCGGCAACCTCCATCTGAGTTTTGCCCTGAAAAAACCTGAGGTTGATTATATGTTTTTCTCTGTCGCCGAGGCGGCTTATCGCCTCTTTCAGAGAGATGCTTTCAAGCCATGAGTCATCGATGTTCTTTTCATCTTTAATCTGATCCATTACAAAAACGGCGTCTGCGCCGTCGTGATATACAGGCTCGTGCATGGATACCGGATCCATGATTGCGTCAAGAGCAATGGATACATCCTCCGGCTTCATTGACAGCTCTTTTGCAATTTCGCCTATTGTCGGTTCTTTGCCGTTCTGATTGGTCAGGCGTTCCTTGATTGACAATGCTTTGTATGCCGTGTCACGCATTGAGCGGCTGACCCGAATTGAGTTGTTGTCTCTGAGATAACGCCTGATTTCGCCTATTATCATAGGTACGGCGTAGGTGCTGAACTGTACTCCGTGGTTTGTGTCAAAGTTCTCGACTGCCTTGATAAGTCCGATACATCCAATCTGAAATAAGTCGTCTATGTTTTCGTTTCGGTTCCCGAAGCGTTTCAGTATGCTGAGCACAAGTCTGAGGTTGCCGTATATGAATTTTTGACGTGCGTCACGGTCGCCCTGTTTTATTTTTTCAAAAAGCTCTTGCTTTTCTTTTGCGGAAAGTATCGGAAGCTTTGAGGTATTAACGCCGCAGATTTCCACTTTGTTGTTTCTCATGACTTTGCCTCCTTAATTGTTTTGGGTTGATTGGTTGTATACAGTATTTGCAATCAAAAGAATTATATTCAACCGCTGCCGAAAATTTGAACAAAACAATTTGCAAAGTGCATATACTTGTGGTATAATAATTTATAAGTATTTTAAGTTCTGAGGTGTTGGTATGAAATACAGAAAAATAAAAGATAAAGAGGTTTCCGTGCTCGGTTTGGGCTGTATGCGTCTTGAGACAAAAACAGTAAACGGCAAGGAAGTCATTGACAGAGACGCATTTGAAGAGATGATAAAGTATGCGGTGGATAACGGCGTCAATTATTTTGACACAGCGTATATGTACCACAACGGAGAGAGCGAGATTGCCCTCGGCGATGTGGTGAAAAGACTCGGTATCCGTGATAAGATTTGTATTGCCGACAAGCTTCCGCACTGGAACTTAAACTGTGAGGCTGATGTCGAGCGCCTGATTAACGAGCAGTTTGAAAAGGTTCAGACGGATTATTTCGATTTTTATCTTCTGCACGATATGTCAAGAAAGATCTGGGACGAGAAGATTGTAAAATTCGGCGTTATTGAAAAGCTCCTAAATTACAAGGAGGCCGGAAAGATAAAATACTTCGGATTTTCGTTCCACGATGATCTGGACGCATTTAAATATATAGTAGATTCGTCAGACGGCGTGTTTGACTTCTGCCAGCTCCAGATAAACTATGCGGATGCAGCGGCAGGACATCAGGCAGGGCTTGAAGGTCTTGAATATGCCGAAAGCCATGGCCTCGCCGTGGTTATCATGGAGCCGCTCAAGGGCGGTTATCTGGCTAATACAGCAAAACATGTAAAAGAAGAACTGCCCAAAGGAAAATCCGAGGTTGAATACGCGCTTGACTTCTTGTGGGACAGAAAAGAAGTGACGGTTATTTTGAGCGGAATGGGCAATATGGAGCAGCTTAAGCAAAATATAGAATACGCAAGCCGCAGTGATATCGGAATGCTTTCGGAGGATGAACGGAGCATGCTTATAAGAGCCGGAGAGGTGTTCAATAAGGGTGCGAATGTTCAATGCACCGGCTGTGCCTATTGTATGCCGTGTCCGGCGGGGATTAAGATACCTGAAGTGTTTAAGCTGTATAACCTATGCGCTTCGGTCTATACATGGGAAACGGGGCCGAAGCAGAAGTATGCCAAGCTGGATAAGCACGCAGATGACTGCTTAAAGTGCAGAAAGTGCGAGGGTATGTGTCCGCAGCATTTGAAAATTTCAGAGATAATGGACGAAGTTGCCGAAGCTATGAAATAAGAATAAGTATAAAAATATAATTAACTCAAGATATATATCGCAATTACAAGGAGTGATTTTATGTATTGTAATAATTGCGGAAAGCAATTACCTGACGGTGCAAGATTTTGCACCTCCTGCGGGAAAATGGTGAATAACGGAGCAAGCTCCGGAGTTAATGCGGGATATACATCAGGTCAGACCGTCAACGCCGAGGTTACAAGCGGAGAAAAGAGACTCTGGAAAAAGGAAATCGCATATGCAATAGGTGCGGCAGCGCTTGCGGTGACGATTGTAATATCCTGCGTCAACGCTTTCGGACGTTATACTCAAAGCAAAGAGTCAAGAAATACGCATCAGAGTATAGACGAATACTTCAGTGATGATTATAACGGCGCACAGCCATGGGAATATTTTGATGATGATGACGATTTTTACGGATATTACGGCGGTTACGGAATGTACGGCGGCGGTCAGAGCGGAGGCGGCAGTCAGACTAAACCAAATGTATCGCCTGCGCCCAAGCCGACTGCGGGACCGTGGTGGCCTGCGGACGAAAACGGAAAGTATCCGACCGACGAGGGGTATAAGTGGCCGTCAGGCGATGGAACATATGAGTATTATGCAAATTCGACGATACCCAAGTTTGAGAGTGTGACCGGGGTAAGCCTTAAAAAGTCTGAAACTGAGGACGGAAACACATATTATACCTACGAGATTAATAACGACGCATATAATAAGTATATAGAAGTCCTCAAGGAAAAAGGCTTTAAGCAGTCGGAGTTTGAGGTTAAGGGTCAGAATTCATACGAGAAATATACTCTGGGCGACAGCAATTTCTATGAGTATTTGATTATATATCATATGAATTCCGATAATGAGCTGGTTATAATGGCGTGATCATTTTGTAAATACGTTTGAGCTTTTTACACCTCAATTTGTGCGCACACTTCAATATTATTTGCAGCAAGGGGTTTTAGGGGACAGTGTCCCCTAATTGGCTTGTACCCAATGGGTGCAATGAACAGCGCTCGGGGCGGAGGCGGCTGTGACCGAACCTGAAAGGTTCGTATGCGTAAAACTGAGTGTTGTTATCATAGCGGCCAAAGTCAATAACACTCGTTAGTTGTATAACAGAGCGCAATAGGGTGGGCGAATTAAATTTAAATTACATCTATTGACGTATCAGCATAAAAATGATATTATATTAAAAATATTTTTGAAAGATTATTTTTGGAGGAAAGATTTATGTCAAATTATTCAAATTCAGACAAGGTACTCGATATTCTTCACAATAATTGCAAGCTTTCTCTTGAAGAGATTGCTACAATGGTAAATATTCCTGTTGCCGAGGCCGCCGCCATTATCGATAAGCTCGAAAACGACGGAACAATCTTAGGCTACGGCGCAAAAGTCAACTGGGATAAGGCATCGGGTCCCGAGTCGGTTACCGCATATATCGAACTCCGAGTTACACCGCAGCGCAATGAGGGATTTGACCGTATTGCGGAGCGGATATACCAGTATCCCGAGGTCAAGGCTGTCAATCTTATGAGCGGAGCATATGACTTCGGCATAACCGTTGAAGGCTCAAATATAAAAGAAATTTCTCTGTTTGTTTCTGAGCATCTGGCTCCGATGGAGTCGGTTGTCGGCACGGCGACTCACTTTGTGCTTAAACGCTATAAGTACGACGGCGTTATCTGCGCTAAGCCTGCGCCCGATGAAAGAGAGGTAATTTCATTATGAGTTTAAACGAAAGCACGGGCTTTTGTCCCGAGAAGATGATAAATAATACGGTAAGCAGTATGCCTCCGTCGGGCATCAGACGATTTTTTGACATTGCGGCAGAGATGAAGGACTGCATTTCATTGGGCGTCGGCGAGCCTGATTTTGTTACGCCCTGGCATATCAGAGATGAGGGAATATATTCTCTTGAAAAGGGTCATACGCATTATACGTCAAACGCGGGTCTTAAGGAATTGAGACAGGAAATATGCAATTACATGAAGCGCCGCTTTGATTTGACCTATGACCCGATGAGCCAGGTGGTTGTGACAGTCGGCGGAAGCGAGGCTATAGATTTGTTTATACGCTCAATCGTTGAGCCGGGCGACGAGGTGCTGGTGTGCGAACCCAGCTTCGTCTGCTACAAGCCGATTGTTCAGCTTGCCGGCGGTGTTCCGGTAATTATCGAAACAAAGGCGGAAAACGAATTCCGTCTCACACCTCAGGAGCTTAAGGCGGCGATAACGCCGAAAACTAAGGCGCTGGTTCTGCCGTTCCCGAATAATCCGACCGGAGCGGTGATGACAAGAGACGACCTTGAGGGAATAGCAGAGGTCTTAAGAGGGACTGACATTATGGTCTTGTCCGATGAGATATACGCAGAGCTTACATACAGCAGTAAGCGTCATGTGTCGATTGCGGAAATAGACGGAATGTATGAAAGAACTGTTATTGTCAGCGGATTTTCAAAGGCGTATGCCATGACGGGCTGGCGTCTGGGCTATGCGCTCGGGCATCCTGCGCTTATAAAGGCTATGACAAAGGTTCATCAGTATGCGATAATGTCCGCGCCGACAACTGCGCAGTATGCGGCGATTGAGGCGCTTAAAAACGGTGATGAAGATATCGAAATGATGCGGCGTGAGTATGATTACCGCCGTCAGGTAATAGTCAAGGGCTTTAACTCAATGGGTCTTGACTGCTTCGAGCCGAGAGGCGCGTTTTACTGCTTTCCGTGCATAAAGAGTACAGGTCTTGATTCAAATTCGTTCTGTGAAAAGCTGCTCTATGACAAGAAACTTGCGGTCGTACCCGGCAGCGCATTCGGCGAAAGCGGAGAGGGCTTTATCCGCTGCTCATATGCGTATTCGATAGAGAATATAAACGAGGCACTGAGCAGAATGGAAGCGTTTATCAAAAGCTGCAAATAATGGGTTTCAGGGGACGAAGAGTCCCCTGATTTTTTATTTATAAAGCTCCCCTATATTATTCTTGTATTCCCTGGGCGTCATGCCGTATATTTGCTTGAACGCACGGTTAAAGGTACGCTGACTTGTGAAGCCCGAACAGCCGCAGATGTTGGTTATGCTGTCGCTTGTGCTTCGTATCAGTCCTGCGGCGTATTCTGCCCGTATAAGGGCAAGATAGTTTCGGAAGTTTATCTTTATTTTGTCTGAAAATATGTGTGAGATATAATACTTGCTGACCGAGAATTCCTCAGCAAGAGTGTCAAGCGTTATGTCCTGCTTGAAGTTCTGTCCTATGTAATGCACCATCTTTTGCGTCAGATGTTCCACCGGCGCCCCCGAATTCTTTTTAAGCTCAAGCTTGTCTATCAGCTTTGAAATTATAACAATAGACCAGCCGAGCTTTTCGGCGAAGGCTGAGCATGCTGCAATCTGACGGAACGCAAAGTCTGTCGCTTCGTCAATTCCCGTAATGACCGGAGTTTCGGACTTCATTTCGTTGAGGTCGGGAAAAACTCCGCCGTACAGCTTAGGACTGCTGATTATAAGAACCTCTTCAGTAGAGCGCCGCTCGTTTCTGTAATAATGATGCACGGTGTCGGGGAAAATAATCGCTGCTTGACCAGCTTTGATTTCATAATCCTTACCGTCGATATTCATGTGCTGTCCGTCGGAAAATACATAAACAATCTCAACTTGATCGTGCAGATGCGAGTGAAAGTACAGCTCGCGTGTGTTATGTATAACTGTCAAATCCGACGTCTGAAATTCGTAAAACGGAATCACTTTAATCCATCTCCTTAAATACAAAAAAATACACAGCAATTTTTGACTACTTTTTTTATCATTATGACTTTTATTATAATTCACAAGATGATAAAATACAAGTATTAAATAATTAAATTTAAATTCTAAATAAAGGAGAAATTTTTATGAAAAGCAAAAGATGTCTTGCGCTTATCTTAGCGATTGCGGTTGCAATGTCATGCGTTTTTATTCCGGCATATGCAGCGACCGGCGACGTTAGCTTAAGCGGAGATGATTACGGCACAGTTACGGATAACGCCGACGGCTCAAAGACACTGACCTTCGGAGCTGATTCGATTACAACCAGCGGCGGCGGTGCATTTGGCGCAGACTCGGATAATCCGGGTTATTCAAGACCGGATAACCTCAAGACTGACGGCAGCGGTAAGGCGGTTTTAACCATGCCCGCTGTTGATTTAAACGGATCCGGATATGACAAGATTGACCTTTATGCCGCATGTCAGAAAGATATGGCAATAAGCGTTAAGGTAGGCGAGGTTGAAATCGCAAGCTTTGCAAATGTAAACAACAGTGAGTGGCATACTTACAGAGTAAATACAGAAACACTCAAAACGACGGAAGCAAGCGGTAACGTAACTCTCAATATTACAGGTGCGGCAACTACATGCTGCGGTAACTACGTATATGTAAAGCTCTACAACAGCTCAGCACCTGCGGTTACCAATCCGCCGGCGACAAGTGCGCCTACGGCAACGCCCAAGCCGGTTCCCACTGCTGACCCGAACCTGTTTTATACCATTACAGACACTAAGTTCGGAGCTGACGGAAAGCTGAACGTTACATACTTAAAGAACGAGACCGCACCGCAGAATGCAGTGCTGCTTGCGGCTGTATATTCAGACACAGGCGAGGAGATAATGACAGAATCCAAAAATGTTGCAGTTGACGGCAGCGGTTCTCAGACGCTTGATATTGCACAGCCGGAGAGAGGAATTGTAAAAACCTTCATCTGGGACGGTACCGATTCAATCGTTCCGCTCAGCAATACAAAGAAGATATCGATAAATATCTCAAACGGAGACCCGATATATATGGATACAAGCTATTCGTTTGAAGAACGTGCAGCAGACCTTGTTTCAAGAATGACGCTTGAAGAAAAGGTTGCCCAGCTCGGCTATCAGGCTCCGGCGATTGAAAGACTGGGCGTTAATGCGTACAACTACTGGAAAGAGGCTCTTCACGGTGTTGCAAGGCAGGGTAAGGCAACCTCATTCCCGACAGCGCTTTCACTTTCCAATACATGGAACCGCGACTTGATTTTCAGAGCGGCAGATATTATATCAACCGAGGCGAGAGCCAAGAACAGCAGATATAATCTTTCATACTGGAGCCCGACGGTCAATATGGCACGTGACCCGAGATGGGGCAGAAACGAGGAGACCTACGGCGAGGATCCGTACCTCACAAGTCAGCTCGGCGCTGAGTTTGTAAAGGGTATGCAGGGCGATGACCCGACATATCTCAAGACAATAGCCACACTCAAGCACTTTGCTGCAAACAATAACGAGAAAAACCGCAGCAGCGGCTCGTCTCTCATGACCGAGTTCAATATGAGGAACTACTACGCAAGAGTATTCCAGAACATCACTGAGGAGGTTATGCCCGCTTCGGTAATGTCCTCGTATAATGCAACAACGGTTACCAGAAACGGCTCATACATTTATAACTTTATCCCGTCACTTTCAAACAAATATCTGCTTCAGGATTTGCTCAGACGTAACTGGGGCTTTGACGGATATGTAACAAGTGACTGCGGCGCCGGCGAATATATGCTTAACAACGCTGCATTCAAGACAGGAATGCTCGGCAGCTCTACTTTGCCAAGCGAACAGTATATAGCAGAAATCTATAAGTCCGGTCTTAATGTTGAGTGTAACTTGGGCGGCGGAAACAAGTCTACACTGTACGGTGTTGCCGCTGTTGAAAACGGCTATATGACCGAAGAAGAATTAGAGCATGCGGTATACGAGCTGTTCCTCCAGAGATTCAGAACAGGCGAGTTTGATGACGGGGCAACATATCAGGATATTACATCAAGTGTGCTTGAAAGCGATGCAAATGTAGCTGTTGCGGAGGAAGCAGCAGAGGAGTCATGGGTTCTCCTTAAGAACAACGACAATATACTTCCGCTCGGCAGCGATGTAACTAATGTTGCTGTTGTAGGTAATATGGCGAACACACTGGCTCTTGGCGACTATGCCGGCTCGCCTACCAAGAACACAAAACCGATTGACGGCATCAGAGAGGAGCTCGGCAGCAAGGGTACAGAGGTAAGCTACCTCGGCGAAGTTACCAATGACGAAAAGCTCTTTAATGTTAAGAGTGTAACGCTTGTATTAAGCAACGGAAGCACCAGAGCGGTTGACTTGTCCAAGGCAGAAAATGTATCGGGCATGACATTGTCAGGCACAAGCCTTACAGATGTGACACAGAAAGCCTCAGCAGTAATCAGAAACGTCAACTTCCAGGATGTAGCGACTGTCAGGGTTGAGATGTCAACAGGCAGCAGAATAGGCGGTTCGTTTAACATTGCATACGGAAACGGCGGCCCGACGGTTGCGGCAGTTTCAACTCAGGCAACGGCAGACCTTGACACATATGCAGTATGCAGCGCTGATTACACAGGCGCAGACGGCGGATACAACGGCACAGCTGATATGTATATTTCAGCAAGCCCGACAGTTCTTGACTTCTCAGTTGCAAACTATAAGACGCAGCTTGACGCAGCTGATGTTATCATCGCATACGCAGGAACAGTTCCGAAGCAGGACGGTTTCGGAACAGCTGACGCATCAGAGTCGAAAGACAGAACCGATATAAACCTCCCGACATCACAGGCTCATGTTCAGGCAATCTGCGACGCTTATCCCGGCAAGACAATAGTTGTAATGTCAACGGTTGGCCAGATAAACGTAGAACCGTTTATGGATAAGTGTAAGGCAATCCTCTGGACGTCATACAACGGACAGACGCAGGGTACTGCACTGGGTAAGGTTCTGACCGGTGAAACAAATCCGTCAGGTAAGCTTACTACAACATGGTATAAGAACGCTGATGTAAGCAAGATGGAGCTTGCCGGCGGAACCAAGACCATTAACGGTATCAGCGGAGCTTATACGGATTATAATATTCAGGCAGACGGCACAAATCCGGGTCATACATACCAGTATTACACAAATACACCGGTTTATCCGTTCGGCTACGGCCTCAGCTACACAAGCTTTGAGTATTCAAATGCTGCAATTGATAAGACAAGTGCTGACGCAAACGGAGCGGTTAAGTTCACAGTTGACGTCAAGAACACAGGCACAGCTGCCGGCAAGGATGTTGTACAGCTCTATGTTGCACATCCGGGCGCAGGCACAGGCACAACTCCGGCAAAGCAGCTTAAGGGTTTTGTAAAGACTAAGCTTCTGCAGCCGGGCGAAACAGAGAATGTCACGATTGAGCTTAATGTGAGAGACATGTATCTGTTCGATGAGACAGCTCAGAAGGATATTGTTCCGACAGGAACATACACAGCATATATCGCAAAGAACGCAAGCGATACAGCCATTTCAAAGACATTCAGTGTGACAGGTACACTTGCCTCAACGCTCAAGACAGTAAAGGCTATACCTGACGGTGTATCTCTTAACGGTCTTATATGCGAGGACGGCACGGAGCTTGAATCTGAAACACAGATAAAGGCTAACCTGTCAGCCGTTATGAGTGATGAGGTTGTTTATGACCTTTCAAAGGCTGATGTTAAGTATGAAAGCTCAAATACTGCCGCTGCAACAGTTGACGCAAACGGTACGGTATCATCGGGCGAATATGAGGGTGTTGCAACAATCACCTGTACCGTTACTATTAACGGTGTTTCGGTTTCCGACTCGTTCCCGGTAGTGAACAAGCTCGAAATCAAGCCGAGCGCAAGCGACATCGAGGCTGCACAGGCACAGCTCAAGGCAGCATATGACAAATTGCCCAGGGCTGCATACTCAGACACAAACTGGGCAGAGATAGAGAAGATTTACAGTAACGGTGTCAGCGGAATCAACAGCGCAAGAACCAAAACAGAGCTTGAAACATTGGTTGCTCAGAAGATAAACAACATGAACTCGGTAGTTATGGATAACCTGACACCGAAATACACATTGAGCTCAGTAAATCCGCTGCATATTGACAAGGGTACTATAGATTACCGTGACGGCGGAATACCGATGTATGACGACGCAGTGGGAACCATCACCAATGTAAGTCCGTATACCGGTATTCAGATGCAGGCGTTTGATGAAAACGCAAATCCTGTTGACAATTCAAAGATTGTATGGCAGATTAAGAAGTTCGACAATTCAGTTCGTAAGGTTGCCGATATCGACAGCGAGACCGGCGTGCTTACAGTATACGGAAACGGTATCATTCAGATAACAGCCGCAAATATTGAAGAACTGACCTGCAGAACACTTATGGTTCATGTAAATATGCAGATTGAAGGCGAGTATGCCGACAATGCAAACGGCGCAGACTTGACAGACGCTCAGAGCGGTTCCAGCGGCGGCAATGACGCAGGAAGCACAGGCACTGCATGGATGGAATATAAGTCGGTTAAGCTGTCAAATCTTGAAAGCATTGTTGCAAGATATGCAGGTAAGAATCCGGGCATTATAAATATCAGTCTGGATAAGAATTCAAATTCCGAAAACCTGATTGCAAGCGTAAACGCAGCAGCGACAGGCGCTTGGAATACATGGTCAAGCGCAGAGCTTACCCTGAATTCTGAGACATTGTACAATGCACAGTTAAACGGCTTGCTCGATGAGTACGGCTGCGCAACAATCTATGTTCAGACCAATGGAACAAACCTTGACTACTTCAGACTGAACTATATCGAGAACAACGATGAGGAGCCGTATACAATCAACAAGCTGCTCAACAAGACCGACGGCAGAATTAAGGTTACACTCGGCTACCGCGGAAGTACACTGCCGACAGATGTTACTCTTACAGCAACCATAGCCGGCAAGACTCCTGTGACAACAACAGTCAAGGGTCCGGGCGAGTATGAAATTTCAGCCGGTGCAGCTGAGGGCGAAACCGTGAGCCTGGTTGTAACAGACGCGTCCGGCAAAGCGATTTCACAGACTGTGGATCAGGTATGGTATGCCCCGGTTGACAGTGAGATAGTTGTATATTCGCTCAATAGTAAATATTATGACTATTCGGTTCTGACAGGCGGAAGTGACGGCGTTGCATATACAGATACAGTGAACGGACTCAGCGGCTATGGCTCTTGGGTAAATGCAAACAGTTCGGCTTCGTATGTCTACAGCGATGTAAATGAAAAGACATACTCATATGCCTTTACAAAGGCTTGGCAGGCAGGTGCCGGAAGCACATCAAAACGCTGTCTGTACTTTACGCCGAAAGCGCCGTGTAAGGTAACAGCACTGTTTACCGGCGGCGAAGCTGTCCGCAGTATGACGATTTATCAGAGTGCGGATAATCAGATTACACAGCCGGGTACAGGCTCATTGAAAGACTTCAGTCTGGAGATAACAGACACAACAAAGCCGGTATATGTATACGGCGGAAGCAAGAACAAGCAGCTGTATGCAATAATCGTTGAGTATTACGGTGCTAATCCGTCGGCACAGAGCGATGACAGCGCCGAGGATTATGACAGACCTGTTCAGTTCACAACCTGGAACGGTACGGACGTTGTCCTCACAAAGAACGACCTCACGGGCGAATCAAAGGTCTGGAGGGCGAATATAGACGGCTCACGCACACAGCTCAGCACAGAATATTTCTACGAAGCTGATGTTTCGTATAGCTACAATGACAAGTACACTATCAACAAGCTGGCAGAGTACAAGGACAGACTTTATGCGGGCTGTGACAACGGCTTGGTAATCGTGTTCACCGACTGCATGAAGTGCTACAAGCTCAAAAAGGCAGCCGATATTGACATCAAGGACATGAGCATAGTCGGCGATGTTATGTACGCAACGGACGGAACAACAGATGTTCAAATCCTGATGAGCACAATCGGCGGCGACTCAATCGAGGCTGACGAGGCAAGCGTTCTGGTACAGAACGGCGCAGTTCTGGTCGACGTTCGCTCGGTCGAGGAGTTTGCCGAGAAGTCAGTTGAAGGCTCGGTCAATATCTCGGTCGACACAATCGAAACGGGTCTTGCCGGATATGACAAAGACACAGTTTTGATTTTCTATTGTGCCGCAGGCGCCAGAGCCGCAACAGCAGTAGAAAAGGCAAAGGCAATGGGCTTCACGAACGTATATAACCTCGGAAGCATAGATAAGTTAATATAAGCTGAGGCTCCCGCATTTGCGGGAGCCTTTCAAAATAGGCTCCCACTCCGGGGGGAGCTGAATGTGTGACCGCAATCTTTGATTGCGTATGCACGACCGAAGCGTTTGTGCCATAGTAACCAAAGTCAATAACACACCTAAGTTGCGCTGAATATGTGACCGAAGCGTTTGATTAACCGTAGAGGCGGATACTATCCGCCCGCGGGCGGCTTTGCGGTTAAAAATTGCGGTCGCAATACTTGACATATACCCCATATGGGTATATAATATAAATACCCCACAGGGGTATACCAAGCAAAGAAAGGTGAAAATCATGGAAAATTGCAGAGAGTGCTGCAAAAAGACAAAAGAGCGCTCCGAGGAGGAATACAAGAGCCTGATTAACCGACTGAACCGAATAGAAGGTCAGATTCGGGGGATAAAGGGCATGGTTGAAAAAAGTGCATACTGCACGGATATAATTATTCAGGTTGCTGCGGCAAATGCGGCGCTTAACGCCTTTAACCGAGAACTTCTCGCCAATCATATCAGAACCTGCGTTGCCCGAGATATACGAGAGGGTAAGGACGATGTCATTGACGAGCTTGTTGACACAATGCAGAAATTGATGAAGTAGCCTGCAATGAGCTTATAATAATTCAAAAGGAAGCGCAGAATAAAACAAAAAATATGGCTTAAGGAGCAACAGTAAAAATGGAACAGTATAATATAACAGGCATGAGCTGTGCGGCGTGCAGCACTCGTGTTGAAAAGGCGGTGTCAGAGGTTCCCGGAGTGACTTCGTGTTCGGTCAGTCTGCTGACAAATTCGATGGGCGTTGAGGGGATCGCCTCCGCCGCTGAAATAATCGCTGCGGTTGAGGCGGCGGGCTACGGCGCGTCAAAAAAGGGCGCAGACGCTCAAAACAGATCGGGCTTAGCTGATGACGATGCGCTGACCGACCGTGAGACCCCTGCGCTAAGGCGCCGTCTGTTTGCGTCGCTCGGCTTTTTGATAGTGCTGATGTACCTGTCGATGGGACACATGATGTGGAACTGGCCTCTGCCGGCGTTTATGGCGGATAACCATGTTGCTATGGGCTTGGTTCAGCTTCTCCTGACTGCTGTAATAATGGTTATCAATCAAAAGTTCTTTATCAGCGGCTTCAAGAGCCTGTGGCACAGAGCGCCGAATATGGACACTCTTGTTGCGCTCGGCGCAGGAGCAGCGTTTGTGTACAGCACATACGCGTTGTTCGCAATGACTGACGCGCAGGTGAAGGGCGATATGACTTCGGTCATGATGTATATGCATGAATTCTACTTTGAGTCCGCGGCAATGATTCTGACCTTGATTACTGTCGGAAAGATGCTTGAGGCATACTCAAAGGGCAAGACGACAAACGCGCTTAAGTCCCTTATGAAGCTTGCACCGAAAACCGCAACGATAATTCAGGACGGAGCTGAAACAGTTGTCCCGATTGAGCAGGTCAAAAAAGGCGATGTGTTTGTAGTGCGTCCGGGTGAAAATATCCCGGTCGACGGTGTTATCATAGAGGGCAGCAGCGCAGTGGACGAGTCCGCACTGACCGGAGAGAGTATACCGGTCGATAAGTCGGCAGGCGACAGCGTATCGGCTGCAACGACCAACCATGCAGGCTTTATCCGCTGCGAGGCAACCAAGGTCGGCGAGGATACTACGCTGTCGCAGATTATACGTATGGTGAGTGACGCTGCTGCAACCAAAGCACCTATCGCCAAGGTTGCGGATAAGGTGTCGGGCGTTTTCGTTCCGGCGGTTATAGCTATTGCTGTGATAACAACATTAGTCTGGCTGCTGACAGGTCAGACTATAGGCTTTGCCCTGGCGCGGGGCATATCGGTGCTTGTTATAAGCTGTCCGTGCGCGCTCGGACTGGCAACACCTGTGGCAATTATGGTAGGCAACGGAAAAGGCGCAAAGACCGGTATTTTGTTTAAGACCTCCGCTTCGCTTGAGGAGGCCGGAAAGGTCAGCATTATGGCACTTGACAAGACCGGAACCATAACGGTCGGAGAACCAAAGGTAACCGATATAATAACCGCAGAGGGCATCTCTGAGGACGAACTGCTCAGGACAGCGTACGCTCTTGAAAACAAAAGCGAGCATCCGCTTGCCGGGGCGATTATTAATGAAGCCGCCGAAAGACTGCCAAGTACGTACGATATTTCAGAGGTTTCGGAGTTCAAAGCGCTTCCGGGCAACGGTCTGACAGCAGTGCTTGACGGAAAAGAGCTGTGCGGCGGTAATTTTGAGTTTATCAGCGGCAAGGCGAAAATTCCGCAGTCGATAAAAGTTAAAGCGGAATCGCTTGCGGAAATGGGAAAAACTCCGCTGTTTTTCAGCAGAGACAGTGAGCTGATCGGTGTTATCGCCGTTGCTGATGTGATAAAGAAGGACAGTCCGCAGGCGGTCAGAGAGCTTGAGAATATGGGAATTCATGTAGTCATGCTGACCGGTGACAATCAGCGTACCGCCGAGGCGATAGGCAGACAGGCAGGCGTGCGTGAGGTTATTGCCGGCGTATTGCCGAGCGGTAAGGAGAGCGTGATACGGTCGCTTAAAGAAAGAGGCAGGGTTGCAATGGTTGGCGACGGCATTAATGACGCGCCGGCGCTTACACGGGCAGATATAGGTATTGCCATAGGCGCCGGAACGGATATTGCAATCGATGCGGCGGATGTTGTGCTGATGAACAGCCGTCTGAGCGATGTTCCGGCTGCAATCAGACTCAGCCGTGCCACGCTTAAAAATATCCACGAAAACCTGTTCTGGGCATTTATATATAACGTAATAGGTATTCCGCTTGCTGCCGGAGTGTTTATAGGTATATTGGGCTGGAAGCTGAACCCGATGTTCGGCGCGGCGGCAATGAGCCTGTCGAGCTTTTGCGTGGTGACAAACGCTTTGCGTCTGAACCTTGTCAATATACACGATTCAAGAAAAGACAGAAAAATCAAATCAAACAAAACTAAAGATAAAAAGGAGAGCAATACAATGCAAAAGACGATCAGAATTGAAGGAATGATGTGCGGTCACTGCGAGGCGAGAGTCAAAAAGTGCCTTGAAGAACTGCCAACTGTCACTCAGGCGGAGGTCAGCCACGAAAAAGGTACGGCAGTAGTCATGCTGAGCGCAGATACTCCCGATGAAGTATTAAAGAACGCAGTAGAGGAACAGGGTTATAAGGTGTTATAAAATTTAGTAAAATTGTTTTTAAAGAAGACGGCTGTTGCAATTAATAAAATGCAGCAGCCTATTTTTATGGATTACAGTTTCCGCAAGGCAAATAACCGGTGCTTATAGCTCCATCACGGCTTGAAAACTCAATACGGTTTTTAATTGCCGGCAGCGTCCGGCAATCAAAGCAGTGAAATATTTTTGAAGTTTTGTTTGCGATGTATTTCGTGTATTCAGCTCCTGTTTCTGAATATATTTCTTTAGTCTGTATGTCCGCATCATTTTCAGTAATGCTTTCTGATGTGTCTGTTATTACTTCACTTTTCGCAGTCGCAGGCGGCAGATATTGACTTTTCTGATCTTGCTCCGCCGCACAACTTGTAAGAAGAAATGCGCATATTAGTATTAAGTATAGTATTACATAAATTTTCTTCATTGGAAATCTCCCGTATTGGATAAAGTGTTTATAAATCATAATATGACTTATTCTTTTGTTTCATAATATGATTATACTCAATATATTGAGTATTGTCAAGAATATAAGTATGATAATATATGTTTGGTGATAAAGATGATTAGCTACAAGCCGTTTTATGATACGCTCTTGAAAAAAGGGATAACAGAATATCATATGATTTTTAAAGAGGGGTTTTCGGCAAACACACTCCATCGTATAAAACACGGAAAGGCTATAAGTACAAAAACATTAGACGCTCTTTGTTATGTGCTTGACTGCGAAGTTGCGGATATAATTAAACATGTAAAGGAATAATATATAATCGCCTTATGCTTGGTTAAAATCAAGCGTAAGGCGATAGTTTTATTCTGAATAAACAGATGTTTTTAAGATTACAAATTATAGTTTAAATTAATAAAGCCAGACCCAGTTCCGCTTTTCACAACACATCTTAGGCGTGTTATTGACTTTACTAGCTAC
>OIXH01002569.1_pt1 | contig 17762 bp, 18 predicted proteins | sample 1587741 | NCBI WGS metagenome assembly OIXH01 (sample SAMEA3888916, study PRJEB22519) | human gut metagenome | biome: human gut; feature: human-associated habitat; material: faeces | place: Denmark | collected 2011 | reverse complement strand
CGGCGGAAAGAATGCGTCGGATATTCCGGTGGCCACCATAACCGAGCCGAACAACTACTACAACAGCACCGTTTGCAAGGCGCTCGGTCTGACCGTTCCCACCACCGTTAAGGCGACCGACGTTGCCGCCTGAGCGTCCGGAGAACAGAAAAAACCTATTAAATAAACTGATGAATTTTATGCCGTGCGGAGAAAGCATTTTCCGCACGGAGAAATGAGGATAAAGGCTGATATGTTGTTTTTTGCTACTACGATAGACGGTTTGCAAATGGGCTTGTGCTTTGCGGTGCTTGCCCTCGGCGTTTATCTTTCCTATTCGATACTGGATTTCCCCGATCTGTCGGTCGACGGAACATTTCCGCTGGGCGGCGTTTGCTGTACCATTATGATGCTGAAGCTCGGTATGCCGCCGATACCGGCGGTGCTGCTGACCTTTTTCGTGGGCTTGATTGCGGGAACGGTTACCGGCGTGCTTCATGTTAAATTCAATATTTCAAAGCTGCTGTCGGGCATCATAGTCATGACAGCGCTGCTGTCTGTTACGCTGGCGCTGACCACACTGCTGACCGAAAACGGCCAGACGACCACCATTTTCTCGTACCGCAGCCGCGATCTGGAGAGCATCTTCAGCGGCAAGCTTGCCAACCTGTTCGGCAGGGGCGGCAAGGACTACATGATACTTGTTATTTTGCTTGTTATTGCGATTATTGTAAAAATACTAATCGACCTGTTTATGAAAACCAAGCTGGGTTACATGCTGAGAGCCACCGGCGACAACGAAAAGCTGGTCGTCTCGCTCGGCAAGGATGTCGGCAACTATAAAATTCTCGGCATTGCCCTTGCAAACGGCTTTGTCGCAGTGTCGGGCGCGCTGTACGCTCATCTGTATATGCAGTACGACAACACAAGCGGCAGCGGCAAGGTGGTGCTTGCCCTCGCGTCGGTCATAATCGGACTGGCAATATTCTCACACCTGCGTATTTTCAAGGACACTACTGCAGTCATATTCGGCGCGGTAATATATTCGCTGTGCCTTAACTATTTGGTGCTTGTTGACCCCAACGGCATATATTTGAAACTGCTCAACGCAGTTCTCTTTGCTCTGATACTCGTACTCAATGACAAGACCGCATCGTTCTTTTCTGCGCGGTCAAAGCTGAGAAGGGGGGCGAAATAAGCATGATAAAATTACAAAGTATCGACGTTGTATTCAACGCCGGCACGGTAAACCAAACCAGGCTTTTCGACCGTTTTGATTTTTCAGTCAAAAAGGGCGATTTCGTTTCCATCGTCGGTTCCAACGGCTCCGGCAAAACAACCATGCTCAATGTCATCAGCGGAACCATTCCGATAAGCGGAGGAAGTGTGCTGCTTGACGGCGAGGACATCACCAATATGCCCGAATTTCGCCGTTATCGCCGTATCGGCCGCGTCTTTCAGGATCCGTCGGTCGGTACAGTACCGAGCATGAGCATAATCGAAAATCTGTCGCTCGCCGAAAATAAGGGCAAACCGTATTTGTTCAGCTTTGCGGTCGATAGGCATGCGCGCGACCGCTTTCGCGAGTCGGTGAGCAGTCTCGGACTGGGGCTGGAGGATAAAATGGATATTCCCGTCGGACTGCTTTCGGGCGGCCAGCGCCAGGCGCTGGCATTGCTTATGAGCACCATGACACCAATCGACCTGCTGTTGCTTGACGAACACACGGCGGCGCTTGATCCGCACACCGCAGAGACGATAATGGAGTTGACCGACCGCATCGTTCGGGAAAAGCAGTTGACCGCCGTGATGGTGACTCACAATCTGCGTTACGCCGTCGAGTACGGCAATCGCCTCGTTATGATGGATAAGGGCCATATCGTACTGGATAAGGCGGACGAGGATAAGCGTGACACCTCCACCGACGACATTCTGCACATATTCAATCAGATCAGTATCGAGTGCGGAAACTAAAACGCGCGCTGACGATTGAGCGAGCAGGTTAATAAAGAAATTCCTTTAGAAACAGAACGATCCCCTTAGCGGACTCTCGAATTGCTGTGCTTTTCGAGCGCCTGCCAAGGGGATTTTTGTGTTGTTGTAGGAGATTTTTGTGTCGTACCGGTCACCGGGCAACATCCGACGTCGGTCTCAGCGAATTGCTTTGCACCGCATGTTTTGTACCTGTTGCCGTTAACACGCGCCGTAAAATCGGCGCCCGTTTGGGAAACTGCGAAGCTCTGTGACTGCGTGTGCGTTCAGCCAAGAGCCAAGTTTATTTCGGCACATGGGACATAATATCCGGATTTATTTTGCACGGCTATACCCTCCGCATTTTGTACTCATGCAGAAGTCGTAAATTTGCGGTACTGTTTTTGATTACTGCGGAAAAAGCCACGGATAGTCAGTATTACGAATGACGCGACGGCAAGGTAATAAATAGGCAAGGCAAATGTCCACATGCTTTGAGGACAAAGCTGCCTGACAACGGCAGCGTCCAACAGAATGTAAATCAGAAGCCGATTGCTGCCAACAACGAACGGTCGGAGAATTGCAGCACGGAAAGCCACCAGCGCAACGCCCAACACCAGTTTCGGCGAATCCTTTGTGTTGCACATTTCTGTCCCGATCGTCACAAAACCGCAGAAATAAATTATGCCGTGACAGAACAGTGATATGAACACATCGCCCGGCGCGTAAGTTGCATATAGCGGCCCTCCCGCAATGATCATTGCCATGTAATAGAAAAAGCCTGCCATCAGCCCGGAGTATGCCGCCCAACTGTGCCACTGTCTTTTGGATATCAGTAAAATAATCGGAACTGCGAAATAAGCAACTGTTGAAAACTCCACGGGGAGCATGACAACGCCTTTTATAAAAGGGTACACGACACAATAGCGGAACATATTGCCGGACAGCAGTGCCACACACAGCGCAAACACGACCTTTTTTCGCTTTTTGTCCGGACATTTGCAAAGCTGATAAGCCAACACATTAATGCAGCCGAAGAATACAAGTGCAACTGCATTCAAACCGTACACGGTACTGTCACCTCAATTCAGGAACCAGCCCCAGGTGTGCCAGAATTGAAAGCTGCCGGCAGACAGGCTGCACACGATGTAAGACAGCACAAAGCAGGCGGCAAACAGCGCCAGCGACACCAGCGCCACGGATCGCAGACGGCGCTTGGACTTTGGGGTGAACTGCGGATTTATCGCCAACGTGGGAAGAGTGGCTTCACCGGAAGCACCGGCCAACGCATTATGCTGAAAGCGCCCGAAGGAGCGGACAAGCTGGCGCAGGAACGCTGCATAGTAGACGCAGCCGACAACCATTAACACGGCGAGCGCCGCGAAGGAAAACGCCAAAATTGCGCCGCACCAGTACGGCATCGTGGGAATCAGATTGTGGATGTTCAGCCCACATAAAAGGCAAACTGTAAGCCCTGCAAATGATATGGAAGCGGCAACCATCACAATCTCCCATGCCGCCAGCAACACAAAAAACAGTCCTGCAAACATATCGACAATGCACAGACCGACAATTACAAGCGGCTTACTTCCTTTCTTGTGCTTTGGGGCTACCGTTTCGCCGAACTGTGCGGCAAGTGCAGTCGGATTGCCCAGCTTGGCGGCAATCTCTTCTTCCGAATAACCGTCGGCCTGCTTAAAAGCAAAGTGCTGTTCATATTCCGCTATCACATCGTCGGCATCGGCAATATTGTTTTTGTGCAGTTCTGTTGCAAGCTGCGTTATAAACTCATTTTTTGTCATCGCTCTCATCCTCCAACAATGTTTTGACAGATTGTGAAAACTTAAAATACTCCGCGCGGTCACTCCGGTATGTTTCCCGTCCAAGTTTCGTGAGCTTATAATATTTGCGGGGCGGCCCGCCGCTTTCTTCTTGCAGATAGGTGGTAAGCAGCCCGTCTGCTTTCAGCTTTCGCAGAATCGGGTAAACCGTTCCGTCTGCAATATCGATGTGGTTGGAGAGAAAAGCGGATATTTCATATCCGTAGCAATCGCGTTTGTGCAGCAGCGACAGCACACAAAGCTCCAGCACTCCTTTTTTGTATTGCGTGTTCATGTGCAGCTCCTTTCATATTTCATTCCTTCACTACTATATTATATACAGTAGTTAGAAATGTCAAGTGGATTTATAAAAAAATCAGGGGCGGCAGGAATTTTCCTGTTGCCCCTGTTAATCAACCTAATAATCAAGTCTATGTTTGCAATTTCGCACGGCTCTGCTACGCAGATTATTCATTAGATTGATACACGATGTTCGGGCGTCGGCTTTCGGTTCTTCGGCAATTTCCTCCGCTTCTGCATTTGCTCTATCCACCGAGAGAGATTTCCCTCCACCTGCCGACATCCGTTTAATCACCGATACACAATATTCATTCCCTTTAAGTACAGCGGTTTTATGGGTGCTTTAGCTATGTCGCCGGGACGGCAGTTGACATTGCTGACATCTACGGCGGTGTGGCTGCCGTTTGAGAAACAGGGGCAGTCCGTCTCCGGCCGGCTTGAGGATACGATCAACGGCGAAGGCAAGGACTATGGCCTTGAGTTGGTCAACAAAAGCTCCCTATAGAAATTATGCAGAACACCCCGCACCGTGCGTTTACAGGACGCATGGTGCGGGGTGTTTTTGCGTTTTAAGGTGAATACAAATTGCAATTTATCTTTTCACCGTAAATTTATTACAAAAAAGATCGACTGCTGCGTAAAGGACAGCATATACTACTGTTGCAACAATAACCATTTTCCAATTTATATTACCGGTTAGTAGATACTCTGCTACAGTATAGATAATACAAAAAACGCCTGTGCTTATTAAATATTTCATCCTTTTTTGCACTCCTTTTCATTATAGAGTTTTTAACAAACCACAAAACGGAAATTTGTCACTGATCAATAAGCTCTTCAATTTTGGCTATATCAGTAAGATGCAATGTCCCGCCAAATTGCAATTGTAGAGCATCTTTTTCAAATGAGCAGATTACGACATTGCGATAAGCGTCATCTCGAAAATCAAGAAACCCTCTTATCAAGCCCTCTCTTTTGGCTAACGCTATTTGTACAGGTTTATTGCAGAAAAATTCTCTGCTGACTTCTTTTATACAGGACTTCTTCGGTTCATTTTCTTCGATTGGTAAGACGGATGTGATATATTTTTTGCCAATCATTCCGTATACACTGTACGCTTTATCTGAATATTGATAATAGTACAGGAAATCTTGATCTTCTGCGATGATATAGACACCGTACACGCCGTCGTTCCAACCTGCAAGTTCTATATCATAGCGATGATTCCCAAAGTCATGGACTTCACGATTTAACGCTTCTGTTTTTTTTATTTTTTTTATATTATCTGAACTTGCAGCGTTTCCGACTAACTCATCTACACTAATGTCAAAAACGGATGATAGTTGCAACAAATTATCAATCTCGGGAACGCCGCCGTTTGCTTCCCATTTGGCAACCGCAGAACGGGATACATTTAGTTTTTCTGCAAGCGTTTCTTGCGTGAATCCTCTTGCGCTTCTTAACTGCTTTATTTTTTCTCCTATTGTCATAACAATGCGCCCCTTTATTCTTTGTTCTCTCCGAGTATAGTATATTACTGCACATGTTGATCGTCCATATACGCATTGTGACAATGCTGTTACGTATCGTAACAGTTGATGATCAAGCGCAAGAATATGGGTAATGGATTACTTTTTTCAAGCTTTTTATTTAATTATAACATAGTTTTTGAATAAAACTACCTGCTTCAACAAATTGAAAGCAGCTTTAGCCCTGTACTGCATAAGAAATGCAGTACAGGGCTTTTTCTCGTTTTCAGCGATTTTGGGTGGGACATTGGATGCCCTGTACGCAGGGTGCATTTTTGCACTTTACGGAATCGGAAAATATCTGTAATTGAAGGAAAAATCACTTTGTTTATTATGATAAGAGCCGTATCGAAGCACTTTCCGATACGGCTCTTATCATTTTTATGCGTAGATTATTTCAGTGTTTACGGCTTCCATAGCCCGGTTACAAATATTGTTCATCCTGCCGACCCATTCCATCGGATCGGGGACTTTCAGCGCCTCCGTGATGCCTTCCGTCTCTGCCATCTGCTTTACCGGCCGAGAGAACATTTTTTCTGCCTGCCGACATCCGTTTAATCACCTGTACACAATATTCATTCCCTTTAAGTACAGAGGCTTTATGGGTACTTTAGCTATGTCGCCGGGACGGCAGTTGACATTGCTGACATCTACGGCGGTGTGCAGCATGCCTATTTGCCCCACTACCGGGCAAAGCCGACCGCCGATCTCGACATATATTTTTTTGCGCCGCAGTATTCTGTACATTCCGGAGAAAATGAGCCGTAAACAGTCGCAAAACCGCGTTACGCCGCTTTGCGATGTCACGCCCAATCCGTTGAAACGGCCGATCGGGATGATTGCGATGCGTGTGTTCTTTTTCGCTTTCCAGATTGCGCCGTAGCCTGCGGTGTGACCCTTCGGCAGCAGGCGAACCGTATCAATCTGAGACTCCGCATAGCCGACAGGGCGCAGTTCCGTACGAAAAGTCATTCTGCCCAAAATGGCTGAACCGAGCCGCACCCCATCGCAGTGCATATCGGGAAAGCGCAGAAACGCCGCGGAGCCGCAGCAGTGCACCGTTCCCGTTTCGTAGCCGGCTGCCCTGATTTTTGCCACGGTATTCATGAATGTGTTAAACTCGGTCTTTGTGCGTCGGGCGCAGGTCAAGGCACAGTCAAAATGCGTGTATATTCCGCTTATTTTAATGTGTTCAGCGTTACGATACACTTGCAGAACGTCATCGGTGTTTTCAGGCAAAAAGCCGTATCGCCCCATACCGGTATCGATTTTTATGTGAATTTCCGCTGAGACCGAACGCTGAGCCGCAAGCTCATCAATCAGCGCGGCCGCACTGATCGAACCGACTGTCAAAATGACATTCATGTCAATCAAGCGGCTGATTTCATCGGCGTTTTCGACAGAGCGCAGCATCAAAATCTGTGATGACTCAAAACCGTTTTTGCGCAATGTTTCCGCTTCATGCACCTCGGTCACGCAAAAGCGGTCGATGCCATGCACCGCAAGCAGCTTCACCAGAGGCAAGAGACCCAGACCGTAGCCGTCTCCCTTTAACACTGCCCAAATCGGTGTTTTGCCTGCCTTTTGTTTCAAAAGCTCGATGTTATAAATAAGGCTTTCGTTGTCTACAATATATGTGTTCATTGTTTTGTCCTTGTGCGTCGCATCACATAAAATGCGCAGTTAAACCGGGTTCGAGAGCATACTGAAAATCAAACTTTTCCAAAAATACCTGCGTGCTGAATATGGTAATAGTAACCTTTGGGATGATATTACCATAAACAATCTGCAATGTAAATGTTTTTTTTACAACAAGGCAGTCTTTTTTCTGTTTTTTACGGCTTTTCGTGCTAATTTTTATATGCTTCTTGTAAATTTCTGTTGGTTTAAGACGCATTATGTTTCAACTGAAAATCGCGCGAAACCCTTAATATATAAAAAACTCGCATTTCTGCGAGTTTTTTTATGTGACTGTGCGGTAAATAGACAAAACGAACGGGATAGCGGCACAGCGCCTTTACTTAGCGCTCCGTGCGCCCTTTTCGGATGCGTGCAGTCGCTTTACATCCGCCATGATCTCGTCAAACTGATCGGGTGTGACCGACTGGGCGCCGTCGCACAGCGCCTTTTCGGGATGGTTGTGTACCTCAACCATCAGTCCGTCGGCGCCGCAAACGACCGCCGCTTTTGCCATCGGGCGCACAAGCGACGAAATACCGGTCGCGTGGGACGGGTCAATTATCACGGGCAGGTGAGTCTTTTCCTTTAATATCGGCACGCACGAAATGTCGAGCGTGTTGCGTGTTGCCGTCTCGTATGTGCGTATGCCGCGTTCGCAGAAAATGATGTTGGTGTTGCCTCCGGCGGCGATGTACTCCGCCGACATCAGCCACTCCTGAACGGTGCTGGCGAGACCGCGCTTGAGCAGTATCGGCTTGTTGCACTTGCCAAGCTCGCTGAGCATATCAAAATTCTGCATATTTCTGGCGCCGACCTGGATAACGTCGACGTCGTTGTACAGGTCTATGTATTGCAGCGATGTCAGCTCGGTTACAATGGGCAAGCCGGTCGCTTTTTTTGCCTTCAGCAGCAGTTCGATGCCTTCGGCTTTCAGTCCGCGGAAAGCGTAAGGCGACGTGCGCGGCTTAAATGCGCCGCCGCGCAGCATGGTCGCCCCTGCAGCCTTGACTCGACGTGCGACCTCGACGATTTGTTCCTCCGTCTCGACTGAACAGGGGCCGGCGATAACGGCGAAACTGCCGTCGCCGACAGCGGTATTGCCGACCTTTATGACCGAGTCGTCGGTGTGAAACTTGCGGTTGACAACCTTGTAGGGCTCCGTCACGCGGCGCACGGCGTCGACGATGTCAAGCTGGTCAAGCTGATCAATGTCGATTTTTGACGTGTCGCCGATAAGTCCGAGCAGAGTTGTCTCCTGTCCGCGTGAATAGTGTATATCAAAGCCCTGCTGTTTTATTGACGAAATCAGCTCGTCAATCTTTTCCTGAGGCGCAGATTGCTTTAAAATTACGATCATTTTTATTCTCTCCGTTCCACTTGGTGTATTATCTTTAAATTATAACATACAAGCTATATTTTTGTAAACTATTTACTTTATGTAATTTTGGTGTTAAACTTTAAACATTAAATCTTTGGGGGAAGAATAATGATAATTGAAAATCATAAAATATCTGACATATATCCGCAGGTGCCGGATCACGGCGCTTACATTACTACATACTTCATGAACTGTTCCAACGAGATTAATTTCGGCAAGCGGCCTGCCATTGTAATTTTTCCCGGCGGTGCATATTGGTTCACGTCCGACCGCGAGGCCGATCCGGTCGCAATGAAGTACGTTTCCGCCGGATATCAGGCTGTGGTAGTGCGCTACACCTGCGTTAACTTCGGCGATAGATACGCCCCGTATCCGCAGCAGCTTCTTGAGGGCGCGGCGGCTATTCACTATGTTCGCGAGCACGCCGAGGAGTGGAATATCGACCCCCATAAGGTCGCGGTAATCGGCTTTTCGGCAGGCGGCCATCTGGCAGGCATGATGAGCACGCTGTACGGCGAAAAGGTGGTTTGCGACACCTTCGGCACTGCTGCCGAGGATATTCGTCCCGACGCAACCGTGCTGTCGTATCCCGTTGCAAGCGGTTACGATTACGGTCACCGCGAGTCTATAAAAAATTTGCTTGGCGAGACTGTCGTAAATGACGAGACAATGCTTAAAAAGGTGTCCATACCCGATAATGTCACGCCCGACACGCCGCCGACATTCATTTGGACGACCTATGACGATCATTGTGTGCCCGCAAAAAGCTCCATGCGTATTGCCGAAGCCATGATGAACGCAGGCGTTGAATGTGAACTGCACGTTTTCCGTCACGGCGACCACGGGTTGTCGGTTGCCGATCGCACGGTAGCCAACTCGCCGGAGAGCGTCATGCGTGCAGACAATAAGCACGTTGCCCACTGGGTAAAACTGAGCCTTGAGTGGCTTTCACAGGTACTAAAGGACTGAAAAACGACCTATTTTAATCTTACAGGGAGATTGTTTTGATGGAATATTTATACGATCTGCACGTTCATTCAAATGAATGCAGCCGTTGTGCCGTTTCGCCTCTGATCGACATGGTGCGCGCCTACAAGGAGGCGGGTTACGCAGGATTTGCGATAACAAACCATTTTCTGCGTGGCTACAACTGCGTGCCCGACGGACTTGACTGGGCGGGCAAGATGCACTGCTATTGGGATACCTACACCGAGGCAAAAAAGGTAGCCGATGAGTTGGATTTTGACCTCCTTTTCGGCATCGAGGAAGGCTACGGAATGGCTCAGGAGGTGCTTTTTTACGGCATCGACCTTGACTTTTTACTGCAAAATCCCGATATGTGCAGTATACCGATCGAGGAGCTTTGCGAGCGTGTGCGCCGCTACGGCGGCTTTTCAAGTCATGCCCATCCTTACCGCGACCGCGATTATATCCCGAAAAACGCTGTTAAAATGGATTTGACTGCGCTTGACGGTCTGGAGATATACAACGCGCATAACGACGGCAACGCCGATGAACTGGCGGAGAAAAAGATGCGTGAGCTGGGACTTGCATACACCGCCGGCACCGATAATCACGGTACAACATGGCTTAAGGATGCTAAGGGCGGTATCGCTTTTAACCACCGAGTCCGCACCGGCGAGCAGTTGGTTGCAGCCCTGCGCGCCAAAGAGGGCCGAGTTGTCAAAAACAGCGAGTTTAAATAATATTTAAATTTGTTTTCAATGCTTTTTTTCGGTCAATTTGCCATTTAGCCTTATGCTCCGCCATATACTTTGCTTGACAGGTTTTCAATCAACTGGTATAATTTTTCTATTATGCAGTGTTCGGCCATACCGAGTTTTTGCGGATAGGGGAACGGATACGCGGCGACCGATAGGAGAGTCAGAATATGAGTAAGTACAGCGGCAAAACCCTTTACCGCCTCAGCGCGGCACAGTCATTGATTCGGTGGGCGGAGATGTTCTCGATCGAGCCTCGCAAAACGAGAGAGAATAACATACTCGGAATGTATGTGTTGGTTGAGCGCGACGCTGACGCAGATGCGCTTGAGCGCGCTTTTAACCACCTTATTGCACATAACGACTCGCTGCGCCTGCGCGCGGTGAAGACGTCACACGGTATACGTCAGTACATTGCCGATGTGGAATATGAGCATCTTAATCGACTGACCGTTCGTGATATGGCTGAGTTTGATGATCTGACCACGCGTTTGTCCGAATTTGACGAGTGGGGCATTGGTAAATACGACTGCCCGCTTTACTGTGCAAAGTTGGTCAGAATTGAGGAAAATAACGGCTGTGCGCTTGTCATGCGCTTTTATCACAGTCTTATTGACGGGTACAGCGTTAAACTCATTTTTGAGCGGATAAAAGCCGCATATACCGAGGTCGCTGCCGGCGACGAGCCGAGCGCTCCCGCAAAGGAATACTCAATACTGCGCCATTTTGAGACGCAAAAGGCATACTCCGAGTCGGAAAATCATAATGACGACCGTAAATTCTGGTGTCGTGCGTACAATCATCAGCGAAAGTACAGCTTTCCCGCCGGCTACCGCGCTCATAAAGGCGACTGCGCCGCTCTGCCGATCAGGATCGGCGGCGAGCTTTACGGCAAGCTTTCCGCGCTTGCAAAGGAGTGTCGCTGCTCAACACAGTCGCTTATGATGACTATTGCCGCCGTTACGACCTATGTTGTCAGCGGCAAGGAAAATTTCTGCATTTATTCGATGACGCACGGCAGACGCGACGCTGTATTGAAAAAGACGATCGGCTGTATGATGAATACCGTGCCCGTCTTTTACGATATCGGCGTGCTCGAAAACGAGCCGATGCACGACGTGATACGCAAGGCATACGCCGAGGCTCTTAAGTGCCTTACTCACGGACGGCTGCCCATGGGCGAGCAGGTTCCCCTTTCCTACAAGGAGCCGATAAAGCACCTGTTCAATTTTAACCACGGCTGGATGCTGTTCAGTACGATGGAATACGGCGCAATGAAAAACGGCGATAATATCAGAACGAGTATGCTGCCGGTGGTCAATTTGCCGCACCAAATGTACGTTGCAATGTTTGAAAACAGCGACGGTATAATGCTGCGCGTGAATTATCAGACTCGCAAATTCACCGAGAAAAAGATGAAAGAGCTGGCGGACGTATACATAAAAGTGTGCGAAATGATTGCCGATGACACCGATGTTACGCCTGCGGCGATTGCCGACCGTCTCGGAGGAAAGCGCCGTAAATAATTGCCGCAATATCCTTTGTCAAAAGTGTAAAAGAGCGTCAAAAAAGACAAAGTGCGGCGCACATTCTTACGGCAGCGAAAAAAGCCGTAGGATAAACAGTTGATTATAGATTATAATTAAAGCAAAAACGAGCAGACTCAAACAATTACTTGAGTCTGCTCGTTTATTTTAACTGCTTTGTGTTGCCGATATGTTTGTAGCCCGACTTTATTCCGGTACGATACGGCTCATACCGTTTATTCGATACCGCCGATATGTTTTCCATTCGCTCTCGGTTACGCCGATGACAGCCGAATATAGTATAAACAACCGTCTTTTGTCCATATGGCGAGCGTGCAAAGAACGCCGTAAACAGCATAAATAAACAAGATTGTTAAATTTTTGTCTTTTATTATGCTTTATACTTGAAAATGCGGCGTATTTCGGGTAGAATATTAAATGTGCAAAAATGCGCTGAATATGCGCTAAATATGTTTTACATTATATTATATAAAAAGGAAGGTAAAATTCATGACAGCAATCAACAAGAAGACCGTTGACGATCTGAAAGTCAGCGGCAAAAGAGTTCTCGTTCGCTGCGATTTTAATGTTCCGCTCAAAGCCGGCGTGATCACCGATGAAAACCGCATCGTCGCCGCTCTGCCCACCATCAAAAAGCTCATCGCCGACGGCGCAAAGGTCATCCTCTGCTCCCATCTCGGCAAGCCGAAGGGCGAGCCTAAGCCCGAGCTTTCCCTCGCTCCAGTCGCAAAGCGCCTGTCCGAGCTGCTCGGCAAAGAGGTCGTATTTGCCGCTGACGACAATGTCGTCGGCGAAAACGCAAAAGCAGCCGTCGCAGCTATGAAGGACGGCGACGTCGTACTGCTCCAGAACACACGCTACCGCGCTGAGGAGACAAAGAATATTGCCACATTCAGCGAGGAGCTCGGCTCCCTCGCCGATATATTCGTAAACGACGCTTTCGGCGCCGCTCACCGCGCTCACTGCTCGACCGTCGGCGTAGTTGATTACGTTGACGAGGCTGCCGTTGGCTACCTCATCGGCAAGGAGCTTAAGTTCCTCGGCAACGCCGTTGACAACCCCGAGCGTCCTTTTGTATGCATCCTCGGCGGCGCAAAGGTTGCCGACAAGCTGCTGGTTATCGAGAACCTGCTTAACAAGGCTGATACGCTTATCATCGGCGGCGGCATGAGTTATACATTCCTGGTCGCTCAGGGGCACCATGTCGGTCAGTCGCTCGTCGACAACGAAAAGATCGACTACTGCCGCGAAATGCTCAAAAAGGCAAAGGAAAAGGGCGTTCAGATTCTCCTGCCGGTCGACAACGTAGCTACAAAGGGCTTCCCCGATCCTATCGACGCTCCGATCGAGACAAAGGTATTCCCCTCCGATGAGATCGACGCCGACTGGATGGGCCTCGACATCGGACCCAAGACCGCCGAAATGTTTGCCGACGCTGTTAAATCGGCTAAGACGGTCGTTTGGAACGGCCCGATGGGCGTCAGCGAAAACCCCGCTCTCGCCAACGGCACCAAGGCTGTCGCAAAGGCTCTTGCCGAGACCGACGCCGTTACCATTATCGGCGGCGGCGATTCCGCTGCTGCTGTCAACAACCTTGGCTACGGTGACAAGATGAGCCACATCTCCACCGGCGGCGGCGCTTCTCTGGAGTTCCTGGAAGGCAAGGAACTGCCCGGCATTGCCGCAATGGACGACAAAAACTGATCAGATTATACAAAATTCGGAAAGCATACCCTTTTCAGCGGTATGCTTTCCTACTGTGAAGGAGTTATATTACAATGAATAAAGCTGTACGCAAGGCGGTAATCGCCGGCAACTGGAAAATGAACAAGACCCCCGCGGAGACCACCGCGCTCATTAACGAAATGAAGCCGCTCGTAAAGGACGCCGACTGCTCGGTTGTTCTGTGCGTGCCTTATGTTGACATCTGCGCAGCTCTGGACGCCGCAAAAGGTTCCAATATCGAGATCGGCGCCGAAAACTGCCACTGGGAACATTCCGGTGCCTACACCGGAGAGGTCAGCGCCGATATGCTCGCCGCAATGGGCGTTAAATACGTCATCACCGGTCACAGCGAGCGCCGTCAATACTTCGGCGAGACTGATGTTACCGTTAACAAGCGCACTCTTGCCGCTGTCAACGCCGGTCTGACCGCTATCGTCTGCGTCGGCGAGATGCTCGAGCAGCGCGAGCAGGGCGTTACCAACGAGCTGGTCGCCATGCAGGTAAAGATCGCTCTCGGCGGTATCACCAAGGAGCAGCTTGACAAGATCATCATCGCCTACGAGCCTGTATGGGCCATCGGCACTGGCAAGACCGCTACCGCAGAGCAGGCCGAGGAGGTCTGCGCGGTCATCCGTCAGACCGTCGCATCCGTTTACGGCAACGATGCTGCAGAGACTCTGACCATTCAGTACGGCGGCTCGATGAACGCAAAGAACGCCGACGAGCTGGTTTCCAAGGTCAATGTCGACGGCGGACTCATCGGCGGAGCGTCTCTCAAGGCCGAAGACTTCTCCATCATCGTCAAGGCAGCAAGCAAGTAATTTTACGCCTATTATCAAAAAGGAATGAACAGTATGAAAAAACCGTTGGTTTTAACTATTATGGATGGCTTCGGTATCAATCCCGGAGCAAAGGGCAACGCCATTGAGGCGGCGTCCACCCCGCGTCTGGACAAGATATTTGCCGAGAACCCGACCACTCAGATCGGCGCTTCCGGCATGGATGTCGGTCTGCCGGACGGTCAGATGGGCAACAGCGAGGTCGGTCATACCAATATCGGCGCCGGTCGCGTCGTTTATCAGGAGCTGACCCGCATTACCAAGGCGGCAAACGAGGGCGAGTTCGATAAGAACGAGGCATTCCTCGGCGCCGTTGAAAACTGCAAGAAAAACGGCAGCGCCCTGCACCTGATGGGACTGCTCTCCGACGGCGGCGTTCACAGCCATATCGAGCATATGTACGGTCTGGTTGAGATGGCAAAGCGCGCCGGACTGAGCGAAGTTTATATTCACGCTCTGCTTGACGGACGCGACGTGCCGCCGGCAAGCGCCGCCGACTTTATTGACGCCGCGAACAAGCGTCTTGCCGAGATCGGCGTCGGAAAAATTGCTACCGTAATGGGTCGCTTCTACGGCATGGACCGCGACAACCGCTGGGACAGAGTGGGCAAGGCGTATGCCGCGCTGGTATACGGCGAGGGTAACCACACCGCCGACGCCGCGGCAGCCGTGCGCGAGTCGTACACGGTCAAGGACGAGGACGGCAAGTTCCTCACCGACGAGTTTGTTTTGCCGACCGTTGTTGACGGCACAAAACGCATTGCGAGCGGAGACAGCGTGATCTTCTTCAATTTCCGCCCCGACCGCGCCCGCGAGATTACACGCACATTTGTTGACCCCGATTTTACCGGATTTGAGCGCCGCGGCGGCAAGCTCGACGTTTACTACGTCTGCATGACTCAGTACGACGCTACCATGCCCAATGTCGAAGTCGCATTTAAGCCGCAGTCGCTGGCCAATACCATGGGCGAGTACCTCGCCAAAAACGGAAAAACTCAGCTTCGTATCGCCGAAACCGAGAAATACGCTCACGTCACTTTCTTCTTTAACGGCGGCGTTGAAAAGCAGTTTGACGGCGAGGACAGAATACTGGTTGCTTCTCCGAAGGTCGCTACCTACGATCTTCAGCCGGAGATGAGTGCCGTGCCCGTTTGCGACAAGGTTTGCGAAGCGATCGAAAGCGGCAAATACGATGTTGTTATCCTCAACTTTGCCAACTGCGACATGGTCGGTCACACCGGCGTGTTTGAGGCGGCAGTCAAAGCAGTCGAGACGGTCGACGCCTGCGTCGGCAGAGTCGCCGATTCGACCGTTAAAATGGGCGGCGTAATGTTGCTGACCGCCGACCACGGCAATGCCGACCGCATGATCGACACCGACGGCACCCCGTTCACTGCACACACCACCAATCCCGTACCGTTCACGGTTATTGGAATGGACTGCAAGCTCCGCGAGGGCGGCAGACTGTGCGACATTGCTCCTACCATGCTGAAAATTATGGGCATGGAGCAACCGAGCGAGATGGACGGCAAGTCGATCATCGTCGACTGAACCGATATCGGTAGGGCCAATAGATAATTATAATTGCCTGTTAATGATATGCACCTCAAAAGTGTTGAAATTTTGGGGTGCATATTTTAATTACAAAGCATGAAAAAAGCAAAAAAATCGAGTGTTTGCATACGGCTCTCAGACCGTTCAAAAACACTCGTTTTTTATGTTGAATATATCAACAAATATATTTATAGTTTAATCATACTTAGCCCAAAATTCTTTAGCCAGCGCTTCGTATTTATCAGGTTCAACGTAATAACTCATACCGTGATCGGCTCCGGGGACGATCAGCAGTTGCTTTGGTGCTGCGCACGCGGCATAGTTTTCAAAAGTCATTTCAACCGGAACGAAGTGGTCGTTTGCTCCGTGAATGAACATAACGGGTACATGCGAATTTCTGAGGGCGTCAACGGTGGAATAATCGCCGGAACCCATGAGTATTTTTTGCCTGCACAACGCATCGGCGATGGCTCCGCGTATTCCGTAAACGACGTGCAGATTTTTCCGTGCAATGTGTTTCCAAATAGCGCTCGGCGACGTAAAACCGCAATCAGCCATTATTCCGTGTACGTTTGCCGGCAGTTCAAGTCCTGACGCCATCAAAACGGTAGCCGCTCCCATTGAAACCCCTGCAAGATATATGGGCATATCGTTTCCGCAGCGGCCTATTACCCATGTTATCCAATCAAGGCAGTCAAAACGTTCGGTGAGACCGAAACCCATATATTCGCCGCCGCTGTTGTTTTGACCGCGCTGCTCAACGTAAAGCACGCTGCAATTATTGTTGTGCCAGAAATCGGAGACCATTCCGAAATCCTTGTGCCATGAGGAGCGCCATCCGTGGACTGCAATAATAACTCTTTTTGCATTTTCACACGGAATAAAGTGACCGACCAGCTTTTCACCGTCGTGGCTGATTATTTCTACCGTTTCGTTATCGTGCTCTTCGAGTTGTTTTGATGTCTCTTCAACTTTCTCCAAAAAGCCTTTGTCGGACTTTGTGCCGGAAATAAGCTTATCTGCCTTTTTCATAAATTTCGGCATTTCGCGGTCAAGAGCCGTGTTGACAAGATACTTTGTGGTGATATATGCGGACAGCGATACTGCCGCGACAGCACCTACTGCAATTCCGGTTAGTTGCACTATTTTTTTAGATGATTTGTTCATAGTATTTCCTCCTTTTAATTTTAATCAAGTTATGATTTGCGGCACATAAAAATACGATACTGATTTTTTGTCCGTGATGTGCAGACACTTTTTGGGGAAAGATATCGTCTGTCATGTAAAATACACGTGTTTGCTTTCCGATAAGTCACTCGGCCTTTAGATGGTGTCGGACTGAACAAAGCTTTGCTTATGAACGTGCATGGAAATCACTTTCGCCCCGAAAAAATATAGTAATATCATCGTCACTTTTTCAAAAAAACTGATTTTCCCGTTCACGATGGTGTCAGGTTTTATTTTTACCGTTTTATCACCGTTAATTTATAATATTTTTCATAACATTTACATTATACCACAAAATTTTATTCCTCGTCAAAAAACTGTTATTTTTTCATTGAATGGTAGCCTGATTAAAGACGGCTTTTCAAATTTTCGGCTCAATATGTGCTTTTTACAGATCGAAGCTCCGTATTTGTCAGCGCTTTTGTGTCTGAATGGCCGGCCGTGTTCTACGGAGCGTTTATTGTAATATATCGGTCGAGACGTTAAAATGAA
>OIXH01002563.1_pt1 | contig 17779 bp, 20 predicted proteins | sample 1587741 | NCBI WGS metagenome assembly OIXH01 (sample SAMEA3888916, study PRJEB22519) | human gut metagenome | biome: human gut; feature: human-associated habitat; material: faeces | place: Denmark | collected 2011 | reverse complement strand
AGTCGCCCCCGGCGGATTTTGAATCCGCTACGTCTACCATTCCATCACACCGGCATGTGACCCGATTATTATACCGTATTTTCTTCCCAAATGCAAGACAAAAATTGCGGCCCCGCCGGGGGCCGCAATTTGGCTTTTCAGAACGGACTCACTGCTTCACCCACTGGACGGGCAGCTTTACATGGAGGTCGTCCAGATTATCAAAGAGCTCATAGCTGCCGCCGGTCCACTGCATGGTGCCGCCGGACAGGGTGTATTCGGCGCAGCTGTCATCGCTGAAGGTGTCTGCCTTATCGCTGAGATACAGCTTGCCCTTGGCTGCCCGGAAATAGCCGGACTCATTTTCATCCGCCAGGCCGTCCATCATCTGGTCCACGTCTATCGAGGCGTCCATCATCTGCTGCACATATTCCTCCACGGTGACGCCCTCGGCCGCCATGGCCTCGTCAATGTCGGCCCGGTTCATGCCCTGATCCTCCAGCTGCTGATAGATCATCTCCACCGCCACAGGGATCAGCGAGTCAATGTAGGTCTGGAGGGAGGTTTTCAGGGCGTCCCGATCCACGTTCAGCGTATAGGTGCCGTCCTCGTTCAGCTTCAGCACAAACACCATCTCCATGGTGGCGTCCGTGGACAGGTCCATCCCGGCCCCCTGGTTGACGCCCTCCTGGAACATCTCCGTCATGTCGCAGTTCCATTTCCAGGTGCCCGCCACTTTGGCGTTGTCGTCGCCGCTGCACGCCGTCAGGCTCAGGGCCATCATCAGCGTCAGCAGCACAGCAATGATGCGTTTCATACTCTTTCTCCTTTGTTCATCTTTCTTCCTGGCCGTTCAGGCTACGTTCAGTTTACACAATTTTAACCGCCCTGTCAACCGGATTTTTTGAACGCTGCGCCTGCGGAGGGGCTTACTGCCTGACCCATTTCACAGGCAGCTGAGCGCCGGCATCCTCCAGAGTACCGATGGGACCGCTGTCGCCGCCGGTCCAGGTCATCACATCCCCGCCCAGGCTATACTCGGTATAGTTGTCCCGATCGAAGGAATCCTTTTGCTTGCTGACATACAGTCTGCTGCCGTCGGACCGGAAATAGCCGCTCATGGAATCCCCGGCTACGCTGTCGGCCACCTTATACGGGTCGCCCTGGCTCAGCAGCGTCAGCTTCATATAGCTCTCCCAGGTAAGGCCCTTGTCGGTCATGATCGCGTCAAACTGCTCCCGGGTTATGCCCTTGCTGGCGGCCATCTCCTGGTAACCCTGCTCTATGATGGCGTCGATGTATGTGTCTATACACGACTGCAGGGACTGGTACAGGGCGGCCTTGTCCACCGCCATGGAAAAGCTGCCGTCCCGCCGGAAGGTCAGCACATAGACCATCTCCACGGTGTCGATCTCCGTGATTTTGTTTTCTTTGAAGATCTGGTCGGTAACATCCATGGTCCATTTCCAGGTTCCCTCCAGGCTTTCGTTCTTGCTGCTGCCGCAAGCTGTCAGACTCAGAAGCAGCAGCGTCATCATGAGCCATGCCAATACTCTTTTCATAGTGTCTCCCTTGCGCTTCCTGTCTGTTACTGCTTGACCCAACGAACGGGCGGCTGAACGTCAACGCCCTCCAGGAATTGGATCAGATCGTTGTTGCCGCCGGTCCAGGTCATCGTGCCGTCGGAGGACAGAACATACTCGGTGCATTCATCCTTGTCCAGAGATTTTTCCCGCTTGCTGACATACAGCCTGCCGCCGTCGGCCCGGAAATAGCCCTCCATGATTATGCCATCGCCCAGCCGGGCCACGAATTCCTCCGCCGTTTCATCGGTGTTGTTCCGGCCGGCGAGATAGGCCTGCCTGTACTTCTCCGTCTCCTCCGGGCTCAGGCTGCTGGACTGGAATATTTTCTCGGCTTCCTGATCCATTTCTGCATAAAACGTGTTTTCCATTTTCTCCAGGTATGCCTGAATGGAGGCCTTCACTGCGTCCCGGTCGATGTACAGGGAATAGGTGCCGTCCTCGTTGAAGGTTATCGCATACACCATCTCCACCGTGGCGTCTGTGGGGCTGCCGATCAGATCCATGCTCATCTGGTCGAAGTCATCGGTGATATCGATGGTGTATTTCCAGGTGCCGGTGATCTGGCTGCTCGCTTTTCCGCTTCCCACATCGCTGCAAGATGTCATAGCAAAAATTAGCATAAGCGCCGCTATGACTGTATAAACCTTTTTCATACTCTTTCTCCTTTATTCATCTTTCTTCCTGGCCGTTCAGGCCACATACAGTTTACACAACCCCTCCCGGTCTGTCAATCGGATTTTCGACTTTTTTCGCCACGCCCCGGCAGTTTCCGGAAGAAATTTCAAATTACCTATTGACTTGGTAGTTAATTTCGGTTATACTCCAATTACAAACCAAACCGATAGGTAATTCAAGCCTGAAACAGGGAGGAATATACAAATGACTGTTTACGCAGATAACGCGGCCACCACCAGGATGAGCCGGACGGCCCTGGACGCCATGCTCCCCGCCATGGAGGAGAACTACGGCAACCCCTCCAGCCTGCACAGCGTGGGCCAGCGGGCGGCGGAGCTGCTGATGAAGAGCCGCGAGACCGTGGCCCGGTGCCTGAACTGCCAGCCCCGTGAGATCATCTTCACCTCCGGCGGCAGCGAGGCCGACAACCAGGCTCTGCTTTCCGCCGCCGCCATCGGCCGCCGCAAGGGCAAGATGCACATCATCTCCACCGCCTTCGAGCACCACGCCATTCTCCACACCCTGAAGAAGCTGGAGAAGGAGGGCTTCCAGGTGGAGCTGCTGCCGGTTCACGAAAACGGCATGGTCTCCGCCCGGCAGGTGGCCGACGCCATCCGGGAGGATACCTGCCTGGTGACCGTCATGTTCGCCAACAACGAGATCGGCAGTATCCTGCCCATTGAGGAGATCGGCGCCGTGTGCCGGGAAAAGGGCGTTCTGTTCCACACCGACGCCGTGCAGGCGGCGGGTCACCTGCCCATCGACGTCCAGGCCCAGCACATTGATATGCTGAGCCTCTCCGGCCACAAGTTCCACGGCCCCAAGGGCGTGGGCGCCCTGTACGTCCAGGGCGGCATCCCCCTGGTGAACGTCATCGAGGGCGGCGCCCAAGAGCGGGGCAAGCGGGCCGGCACCGAGAATGTCCCCGGCATCGCCGCCATGGCTGCCGCTCTGGAGGAGGCCTGCGCCCACATGGAGGAAAACCGCGTGAAGGTCACGGCCCTGCGGGACCGGCTGATCCAGGGCCTGTCCAAGATTCCCCACAGCGCCGTCAACGGCGACCTGGAGCACCGTCTGCCCGGCAACGTGAACCTCTGCTTCGAGGGCATCGAGGGCGAGTCCCTGCTTCTGCTGCTGGACGCCGCAGGCATCTGCGCCTCCTCCGGCTCCGCCTGCACCTCCGGCTCCCTGGACCCCAGCCATGTGCTGCTGGCCATCGGCCGGCCCCACGAGGTGGCCCACGGCTCCCTGCGGCTGAGCCTGTGCGAGTGGAACACCCAGGAGGAGGTGGACCACATCCTGCGGGAGGTCCCCCGGGTGGTGGAGTACCTGCGGTCCATGTCCCCGGTGTGGAAGGACCTGGAATCCGGTAAGAAAGCATTCATGCTGTGACAACGAAAGGAGCGTTTTGAATATGGCACTGTACAGCGATATCGTGATGGATCATTTCATGCACCCCCGCAACGTGGGTGAGATCGAGAACCCCGACGGCGTGGGCCAGGTGGGTAACGCCAAGTGCGGCGACATTATGAAGATGTACCTGAAAATCCGGGACAACGTCATCCAGGACGTGAAGTTCGAGACCTTCGGCTGCGGCAGCGCCATCGCCTCGTCCTCCATGGCCACCGAGATGATCAAGGGCAAGACCATCGACGAGGCCCTGGCCGTTACCAACCGCCAGGTGGTGGACGCCCTGGGCGGTCTGCCCGCCCACAAGCTCCACTGCTCCGTGCTGGCGGAGGAGTCCATCAAGTCCGCCATCAAGGACTACTATGACCGCCACGGCATCGAGTATGACCACAGCAAGTTCCCGGAGGACTGCGGCTCCTGCGAAAGCTGCCGGATGGTGTAACATGGTCATTTCCAGCAAGGGCCGCTATGCCCTGCGGGTGATGGTGGACCTGGCGGAGCACGGCGGCGACGGCTACGTCTCCATGCGGGACGTGGCCCGGCGTCAGGAGATCTCCGACAAATACGCCGGCCAGATCATGACCCTGCTGAGCCGGGCGGGACTGGTGGACGGCGTCACCGGCAAGGGCGGCGGCTATCGCCTGACCCGCAGGCCGGAGGAGTACCCCCTGGGGGAGATTCTCCGCCTGACGGAGGGCTCCCTGGCCCCGGTGGCATGCCTGGAGGAGGGGGCCCACCCCTGCGGCCGGGCCTCCCGCTGCCGGACCCTGCCGGTGTGGAACCGCCTGGGCCAGCTCATCGGCGACTATCTGGACAGCGTGACCCTGCGGGACCTCCTGAAAACCGACGAATAACCCCCGCGCCGGACCTTTGGCTTGCCAAAGGTCCGGCGCGTATGCTATACTGGATAAAAATCCCGCCGCAACCTGAGGTTTCCTGCCGTTCTCCGGGGAAATGCCCCGGCGCAACCTGAGGTTGGTGGATTTTATCCCCGGCGGGGCGTACAATGGGACCATACAGACGGGGCATCCCCCGAAAAAAGGAGGCACGCGCCATGAGCGACAGCTTTTTCTCCGGCGACGGATTCATTTCCATCTTCTTCCTGCTTTTCATCGTGGCCTTTGTGGCGATCCTGGGCATGATCCTGGTGACGTTCGTCCGGGAGCTGTCCCAGCGGAACAGGAACAACCACTCCCCCCGGCTGACGGTGGAGGCCGCAGTGGTGGCCAAGCGCCAGAGCTTCTCCTCCCGCCGCAGCGGCGGTGAGATGCACACCACCACCTCCACCCGGTATTTCGCCACCTTCCAGGTGGAAAGCGGCGACCGCATGGAGCTGCAGATGAGCGGCCAGGACTACGGTATGCTGGTGGAGGGGGACCGGGGCCGCCTGACCTTCCAGGGGACTCGCTATCTGGACTTTCAGCGGATGTGATATAAAGGAGGACACGCCATGGCAACGATACACTGCAAGGCCTGCGGAAAGAGCTATAACTACGAGAAAAACGGCTGCTGCCCGGAGTGCGGGGCCTATAACCGCCCGCCCCGGCGGGAGCAGGTGTATGCCGACGGCACCGTCCACCATCTGGACGGCTCCTCCCGCCGCCCGGTGCCCAATGGGGACAAGGTCTGCTACGAGAAGAAGGAGAACCACCAGAAGAAGGTCTGCTTCGAGGACCAGGCCCGCCAGGTCCGGGAAAAGCTGAACAGCCTCAGCGGCCCGGCCCGTCAGGTGAGCCTGGTGGGGGTGCTGGTGGCGGGGCTGATCGTCCTGTCCCTGGTCAGCTCCATTGTCTCCAGCTGTCAGGTCCGCCACACGGATTATTCCGTCGACCCGGTCACCCCTGCCACCCAGGAACCGGCGGTGGCCCAGGAATGGCTGTACTGGGATACCTGGCAGGGAGGCCGGGTGGGCCTGTTGGGCGCGTCCTATGAGGACGGCGTCCTCCAGGTGGAGCTGGAGATCCAACGGGACCCCGGGGACGTGCTGCTGGACGACCTCCAGCTTTACTGCGTGGACGAGGATGGCCAGGAGCTGACCCTGCCGCCCTTCAAGGGCAGCTGCCAGGAGCAGTACTGGACCCTGCATTTTGACCTGTCCGCCGACTGGTACGACAACCTTCAGTATGTGGAGCTGCGGCTGCTGGCCCCGGACGGAACCCAGGATGGTTTTCTCCTTCTGTTGTACCAGGGCGACGGCGCTCTGGCAGGCTGAAGGGGCTGACCCGGCCCGCTGAGGGCAGCGGGCCCTACGAAGCGCCTGTCGATAGAACACCCGTAGGGCGGGGCCCATGTGCTCCGCCTTTTTGCGCCCCGGGCCGCCGGGGACGTCGGCCCCTACTTGGCTCTCCCTCTGGGAGAGCTGTCACCGAAGGTGACTGAGAGGGCCTGTAGGGACGTGGGCCCACCAATATGGCGCTTTCGGGCGGCAGGGCACGCGGGCCCTGCCCTACAGGATATTCCATCGGTACACACTCCGTAGGGCGGGGCCCGTGTGCCCCGCCGTCGTTTACTTTTCCGCCACACCACCGTAGGGGCGGACGACCCTGTCCGCCCTTTTCCTGCGGGAATCACAGAACCATTATAGTAAGGAGACATATCATGGAACGAATCAAAGGAATCCTGGGCTTCGGCGGCATGCGCCTGCCCATGAAGGACGGGGAAGTGGTCATCGACGAGATGAACCGCATGGTGGACGCCTTCCTGGAGGCGGGCTTCAACTATTTCGACACCGCCCACGGCTACCTCCAGGGCCAGAGCGAGCTGGCCCTGCGGGAGTGCCTGGCCCGCCGCTACCCCCGGGACCGTTTTGTCCTCACCGACAAGCTCACCGACTGTTTTTTCAAGAGCCAGGCGGACATCCGCCCGCTGTTTGAGGCCCAGCTCCAGGCCTGCGGCGTGGAGTATTTCGACTTCTACCTGATGCACGCCCAGGGCCTCACCAACTACGACCATTTCAAGGCCTGCCGGGCCTATGAAACGGCCTTTGCCCTGAAGGCCGAGGACAAAATCCGCCATGTGGGCATCTCCTTCCACGACCGGGCGGAGGTGCTGGAGCAGATTCTGACAGACTACCCGGATATCGAGGTGGTGCAGCTGCAATTCAACTATCTGGATTATGACGACCCCGCGGTCCAGAGCCGCAGGTGCTACGAGGTCTGCCGCCGGCACAACAAGCCGGTGCTGGTGATGGAGCCCGCCAAGGGCGGCAGCCTGGTCAACCTGCCGCCGGAGGCCCGGGCGGTGCTGGACGGCCTCCACGGCGGCGCCCCCGCCAGCTATGCCCTGCGCTTTGTGGGCAGCTTCCCGGGGATCCGGGTGGTGCTCTCCGGCATGGGCAGCGTGGAGCAGGTCCGGGAAAACACCGCCTGCATGAAGGACTTCCGCCCCCTGGACGAGACGGAGATGGCCGCTGTCCGCCGGGTGCAGGAGATCTTCCGCAGCAAGAATCTCATTCCCTGCACCGCCTGCCGCTACTGCACCGACGGCTGCCCGAAGCATATAGCAATACCCGATCTTTTTGCCTGCATGAATGCAAAAAGGGTCTGCCACGACTGGAATGCGGAGCATAACTATGAGGATATCTGCGCCAAGCAAGGCTGCAAGGCCTCCGACTGCATTAAATGCGGCAAATGCGAGCAGAGCTGCCCCCAGCATCTGCATATCCGCGACCTGCTCAAGGAAGCAGCCAAGGAATTTGAAAAGAAATGAAAAAGAAAGGTGACTTTTGTGTCATATAACTTTGACGAGATAATCGACCGCCGCCACACCAACGCCTTGAATACCGACGGCTTCAGAGGATATATCTTCCACGCCGATGCGGATAAAAAATTCCCGTATAAGGATGAGGAATTCGTGCGTATGTGGGTGGCGGATATGGAGTTCGGCACTGCGCCCGAGATAATCAAGGCGCTGCATGAGCGGGTCGACCGACGCATATTCGGCTACACCGCGCTTTACGACGACAGATATTACAACGCATTCTCCGCATGGTGCAAAGGCCACTATGATTGGAGCTTCCCCAAGGAGGAGCTTTGCATAACGCCCGGCATTATCCCGGCGCTCTACAGCCTGACAGAGCTCCTTTGCACCGCCGACGAAAAGGTGCTGGTGAATACACCCGCCTACGGCTATTTCGCCCATGCGGCGGAATACGCCGGGGTCGGGATACTGACCTCGCCGCTGCATAAAAACCCCGACGGCGTTTTTGAGGCGGATTTTGATGATTTTGAAGCGAAATGCGCCGACCCTGCCTGTAAGCTGGTGCTTTGGTGTAATCCGCAGAACCCCACCGGCAGGATGTGGACAGAGGGCGAGCTGAGCCAAGCCGCCGAGATAATCAGGAAATACGATCTTTGGGTCGTTTCGGATGAGATACACTGCGACCTTATCCGCTGCGGCCGCCGCCATATCCCGCTGGCAAAGGTGATGGCTGATTACCCGAAGCTCATTACCTGCATGGCGCCCACCAAGACCTTCAATTTAGCGGGTCTGGCATTCTCAAATATAATTATCCGTGACGAAGCTCTTCGCGAGCGCTTCAGACGCCGCGACAAGCTCTCGGGCGACGTTAATTCGCTCTCGCTCACCGCCGCAACGGCAGCCTACGAGAGGGGCGGGGAGTGGCACGAGGCGCTTAAAGCCTATCTTGACGGCAATTTTGCCTTTGCCAAGGAATTCCTTGACAGCGAGCTGCCCGAGGCGGTCATGTATATCCCCGAGGCGACCTATCTTGCGTGGGTCGATCTCGGCAAATGCCTGCCCGAGAGCGTGAATCTGCCGAGCTTCTTTGCAAATAAAGCGGGCGTGCTGCTTGAGGGCGGCAACGAGCTGTTCGTTGGCAACGCGGCGGGCTATATCCGCCTGAATCTCGCAATGCCCCGCTCTATCATCCGCACGGGCCTTGAGCGGATTGTCAACGCTATACACAGCGAAAAAACGACCCTCTGACAAGGAGACTGAACTATGGAATACAGGAAGCTGTCGAAGGGCGGCGAAATGATAAGCACCCTCGGCCTCGGTATGGGCGGTATACACAAGACCACGCCCGACGAGATAGAGGCCGTCATAAGAAGCCATTGCACCGCCCGCTGCCCCTTCCGTGTCGACCGGCAGACCCGCATCCATACCATCGCGGAATATTTCAAATTATAATTTTCAAACGCCAACCGTGATTAAACAAAAACCGACCGCTCTGCGTTACACAGAGCGGTCGGGATTTTTATTTCTATTGGTTATTTGTCGGATCAGTTATCCTTCTTGGTCTTAACGACTGCGACGGTGCCTGCTGCGAGAGCGAGGAGGGCAACGGCGGGAACGAGGATCTCACTGCCGGTCGAGGGGATAGAGCTGTCAACCTTAGCGGGAGCCTTTTTGGTGGTTGCCTTGGTGATCTTCTCGTCGGGGTCAACATAGTTGGTTTGGCTTGCGGGCATGGTCTTGGTCACATCGGCAACCTTAGTGGTTGCGGTAGTACCTGCGGAAGTGGTGGTCTTGTCGCTTGCAGTAGTGGTAGTGGTGGCTGCTGCGGTGGTAGTGGTGGTAGCTGCGGCAGTGGTAGCTGTGGTGGGGTCGGTGGGGCCCTGAGCATCGTCATTGGTGGTTGTGGTGGTTGAAGCCTCGGGAGCAGCAAAAGCGCTGATAGCGAGAGTGCATACGGCTATAGCAGCAAAGAGAACTGCGAGCACGAGTGAAATTGTCTTTTTCATGGTTATTACCGTCCTTTTTTGATTTTTATAGAATACAGATATATTTATACACGCCGACGGTGCTTTTGTCAAGCGTTATAATTCCCAAATACGATATTAAATGAAATTTAACATTTGTATATTTTGAATTAAAACGCCGCCGACGCAGAAAATAAAATAAATCTATATGAAAGGAGCATAGAAGCTATGCCCGATAATCTTCAAAAGAAGAAAAATGATAAGAATAAAGCGCAGTGGCACTTTAAGAGGAGCAAATCCGAGCGGGGCTATGAGCTGAACGACCCGGATATCCACACCGACGTGCTGGGCAGCTATACGGGCACTCCGTATGACGGCGTGCAGCCGGTGCAGGATGTAGACGATCTCTGATCCGATCAAGGGAGCTTGGCTGAGCACGATGTGCCTTCGTGCTCAGCCGCACTGCCATCTTTGTCCCCCTATGTGCGGCTTCTTTCCCCAAAGAAGCTACAAGGAGTCTATGTGGAATCCACTTTGTGAGCCCTTCCATCCGATTCAGGTGCGAGTGGATATTCCGTCGGATCATTTGATTTTAACGCTTGAGAGCACGGAGCAGTCCTTTATGGAGAATGCAACGGCTTTCTCGCCTGAAATGGTGTAGAGATTGTCGCCTATCACGGCGGCTCTTGTTGCCGTATCGCCGACAGCCTGAGCGTCGTGGTTATAAGCGCCGACAGGAGTTATCTTGCCGTCGGCAACGCTGAAGAGCATGTAGCTCGACACGCTCGTGCCGTCTGCGGCGTTCACACTGACAACGGGGATGCCGAAGGTCTCGGTATCCGCTATGAGCATGATCCCCCTGCTGTCGCCCGCCGAGGGCAGACGCATCGTCGACTCAAGAGCATAGCTGCCGACCTCTGTGGGTTCGTTGGGGTCGGTGACGTCGATAAGAGTTATCGTCGCGCCGCCCGCATCCGAGAGCCTGATGCCTATCAGTTTGGTGTCGCTGACGGAGAAAAGTTCGCCTGCAAAGCCGCCCGTATTGATCGAGCCCGCGACCTTGGGCGATCTCGGCTCGGAGAAATCGACTATCTTTGTCTTGTTGCTGCCGCTTTCGACTACATAGGCGTTCTTGCCGATGAATTTGACGCTTTTGGCGCCGCTCTTGCACACTCGCTTAACACCGCCGACATACTCCATCTTGTCGTTAAGGACATAGAAATCAACGGAGCTGTCGTCCGACGCCGCGATATGCAGCAGATCGTTCTCCTCATCGACCGAGAGCCCCTTGAGCACGGAGCCTTCCAGCGTATAGGAGCCGGAGAGCTTGACGCTCGTGCCGCTGACGGCGAATCTGTAGATCTCGGTGAGATTCTTGTATTCGGAGCCTTTATCGGTTGAGACGAATTCCCTCGAAATATAGACCGCCTTGGGCGAGCAATATATCTCGCTGCCGCTGCCTAATACGGCGAGCGAGCCGACCTGCGACTCGAGGGCATCAAGGTTGGTGACCGTAATAAAGAGGTATGAAGCCTCGGGTGAATTGACCGAGATGAATACGTTATCTGCGCTGAGCGCAGTGACCTTACCGTTTATCTTAAGGCTCGGCAGCAGCTTCTCGGCTGCGCCCGCCGCCTTAACGGCAAGCGAATTATTGATGGATTTGGCGGTTATTATGCAGAGTCTGCTGCCGTAGAGCTTGGAGGTGATATATGAGCCGTCCTGCACATGCTCCCTTATCTTGACGGGAGAGGTGGGGTCGGAAATATCATAATAGACCGCAACGGTCGAAAGCTCGCTTGCAGCGGACGAACCGGTCATCGAGTAATCATAGCGCTTCATCAGGGCTATCAGCTTGTTGCCCTTGAGGTATATCTCAAAGCATTCGTCCACCGTCGAGGAATTCGACGGATCGGAGAGCACCACGGTCGACACGACCTTCATGTCGTCCGCCGGCAATGCGCTGACTATCTTAATCTGCTCAAGCGGTCTGCCTGTTTTGGCGTCAACGCCTGCGGTGACGATATAGAGATATTTGCCGTCGTTCTTGACTATATCCGCCGACTGCGAATAGCTCTTGGTCGATCTCTCGGAGGAATCCGTCACATCGGATTGACCGAGAAGCACCGGAGTCTCCGGCACGGCGGCCACATACACGCTCGTCTTACCGGGGCTTGAGTCGTTGTTTTTCTCTGTCTTGCCCTCTTGGAGAGTTGCCTGCACGGTCGAATTCTCCTGCTCGAGGATCTTGCGCACCGCCTGCTCGACTTCGTCATAGCTGCTGATGCTCTTTATCGGCTCGTCAAGCTCGAAGCCCTCGTATGCAGGGTCGTGAACTACCGTCTGAGGGCCTCTGTTGGGCTTCATCAGGAGCACAGCTCCGAGGACTATCACCAGCATTGCCGCCACGGCGGTTATACGCCTGAGCACGATAATGTTATTGTCTTTATACCCCGTTTTAGCGGAAAAATCCTTTTCGCTTTCGCTCTTTTTGCTCTCATTGAGCATTGCAACGATATTGTCTTTTTGCAGCCTCTCGGGCACCTTGACCTCGGAGGCGGCTTTGTTTAATTCCCCTTTTAGCTGCTCAAGCAGTTCCTTATCCTTTTTATTCATCCCGTTCGCCCCCTTTCTCATGTATCTCCGCCCATGCGGCGGCGCAGCTTCTCAAGCGAACGCTTGAGCTTTGAGCGCACCGTCGAGGACGGGCAATCAAGTATCTCGGCTATCTCGTGACTTTTATAATCGCTGACGACGCTGAGCAGGACTATCTCCCTCTCATCGGGCGCAAGCGCCTGCAAGGCGTTGCGAAGCTCGATAGAGATGTCGAGATCGTCGAGCACGCTCGGCTGGTCAAATCCCCCGTTTTCGTCATCGAGATAGACGACGGATTTTTTCTTTTCGTTCTCGGTGTAATACCTTTTGCAGCTGGCGCAGAGTATCTTAAAGAGCCATCCTTTGAACGCTGCGGGCTTGCGAAGAGACCCAATCTGCTGAAAGGCGGAAAGCACCGCGTCCGAAACCGCGTCCTGCGCCAGGCTTTCGCTGCCCGTAACGTAGCACGCATAGCAGTACATATCTTTATAGTATATTTCATACAGCTCGCCGAAGGCTTCGGCGCTACCGTTTTTTGCAAGAGTAACGAGTTCGCTTATCTGAGCGCTCAAGACCGACCCTCCTTACCGCTTCATTTAATAAGTGTGATTATTGTGTGATTTTGTTGCAGCGATCCAATAAAAAATCAAATTTTTTTGAAACGCACGGGAATACTATACATGATTTCAGCAAATAAAGCAAGGTGATTTAATGAAAAAGGTAATTACTGTGATTTTGCTTGCCTCTCTTCTGCTGCTTTGCGGCTGCACGGGCAGAGGCACGATGGAGGAGAACGACGCGAATGCGCCCGTCACCGTCGAGGATAAAGGTAGGCCGACCGCCACCGACGCGCCGACAACAAGCGCAGCCGTCACGTCGCCCCTGACGGGCAGACCCGTGCTCGACGAGGTCAGCTTCTCCGTGCCCGACCCCGAGAATACGAGGGGACTGCCGACCGCAAAGATAGGCCACAGCTACGGCGTCGCCAAAAACGGCATTGTCCACGACAATTCAAAGAACGCTCAGAGCTTTTTTGAGTCAAAGGGCTACAGGGCGCTATGCTACGACACGACCCCGGGCACAAAGGCGCTCTATCTGACCTTTGACTGCGGCTGGGAGAACGGCTACACCTCCAAGGTGCTCGACACGCTCCTTGAGAAAAATGTGCCTGCGGCGTTCTTCTGCACTCTGGAGCATATCAAGTCGCAGCCCGACCTCATAGCCCGCATGATAACGGAGGGTCACATCGTCGGCAACCACTCGACCAAGCACCCGGATTTCGCCAAGATATCCCGCGAACGCATGGCGGCGGAGCTGCTCGAATGCGACAATTATCTGCGGCAGAATTTCGGCTATTCGACGGAGTTTTTCCGCTTCCCCGAGGGCTCATACAACGAAAGCGCCCTCGACCTTGTCGGCTCGATGGGCTACACGAGCGTATTTTGGTCGTGTGCCTATGCGGATTGGGATGTGAAGGACACCAAGGGCGGTGAATACGCCTTCAAAACCGTCACCTCACGCCTCCACCCCGGCGCGGTCATACTGCTGCACTCCGTCTCACCCGACAACGCCGCAGCCCTCGGCGACATTATCGACTATGCCCGTTCACAAGGCTATGAATTCAAGCCGCTGAGCGACTACCGCAGCCCCTCGGCGCAATAAAAAAAGCTCCTTCGGCTATTGCATTAAAAAGCGTATGATGATATACTTTTAAAATAATGCAATTTCGGAGGAGCATTTCTATGTATAAATTAACTGTTCCGGAGGGCTACCGTTCGCTTCTGAGCCAGAGGCAGACTCAGCTCGCCATTAAAAAGGTTAAGGATTTCTTTGAGCGCGATCTTGCCATCCAGCTCAACCTCACCCGTGTATCCGCGCCGCTCTTTGTTGACGCCAACTCGGGCCTTAACGACACGCTCAACGGCGTTGAACGCCCTGTCAGCTTCGACATCAAGGGCATCGACACCGGCGACGTGGAGATAGTGCAGTCCCTTGCAAAGTGGAAGAGACTCGCCCTCAAGCAGTACGGCTTCGAGGCGGGCGAGGGTCTTTATACCGATATGAACGCCATCCGCCGCGACGAGGACACCGACAATATCCACTCGGTGTTCGTCGACCAGTGGGATTGGGAGAAGCACATCAACAAAGAGGACAGGAACGAGGAAACTCTCAAAATAGCTGTCAGGGCGATATACCGCGCTCTGCGCCACACCGAGAGATATGTTGCCGACGACTACGATTTCGTCGAGAAGCACTTCCTGCCCGACAAGATAACTTTTATCACCACTCAGGAGCTGGAGGATATGTACCCCGACCTCAGCCCCAAGGAGAGGGAGAACCGCATAGCCCGTGAGAAAAAAGCCGTTTTCATTATGAAGATAGGCGGCGCGCTCAAGAGCGGCGACATTCACGACGGCAGAGCGCCCGACTACGACGATTGGGAGCTTAACGGCGATATCGTCGTCTATTACCCCGTGCTCGACATAGCCTTTGAGCTTTCGTCAATGGGCATCAGGGTCGACGAGGAGTCGCTCATGCGCCAGCTTGAGATAAGAGGCTGCCCCGAGCGCAAGGAGCTGCCGTTCCACAAGGCTCTGCTGAACGGCGAGCTGCCCTACTCCATCGGCGGCGGCATAGGCCAGTCGAGAATTTGTATGTTCTTCCTGCGCAAGGCTCATATCGGCGAGGTGCAGGCCTCCGTATGGCCGCAGGGCATGATAGATGAGTGCAAAGCCAAGGGAGTTGAACTGCTTTGAATTTCAGAGAGATACGCCGAGTCGGAGAATTTCTGAGGTTGCCGAATGAATAAGCCACAGCCCGATGACAAGCTGCTGCTTGCAAGGCTCGAGGATAAGGCTCGCCTTTGCAGCGATAATTCCATGATAACCAACAGCGACTTCCTCGATATGCACGAGCGTTCGCTGGTGAAAAATATGCGCCTGCCGTACCCGGATGTGAAATGCGTATTTTACGGCGCTTTCCCCGACGCGGAGCGCACCGCAGCCGTGCTGCTGCCGCCTTATATCGAGGCGGGGAACACGGAGCAGCTCGCCGAATATTTTGCGAGCGACCCCGACTCCGACCCGATAACCGTGCTGCGGGTGACAAAAGATAAATTCTCGCCGCCGCTCGGCCATCGCGACTATCTCGGGGCGCTGATGTCGCTCGGGATAAAGCGTGAAATGACGGGCGATATCCGTGTGACGGATGACGGCTGCTTCATCGCCGTGCTCGGCAAAATGGCGCCGTTCATCGCCGATAACCTCGGCAGGGCAGGGCGAGGCACCCTCTCCGCACGCCCCGCGGAGCCTGACGAGGTACGCGCTCTCTGCTCCGTCGATTCCGCCGAGCAGGGCAGCTTCACTGTCTCCACCATGAGGCTCGACAGCGTTGTGAAATACGGCTTTTCCGTCTCACGCACCGCCGCCTGCGACGCGATAGAGCACGGACTGGTCTATGTCAATGATTGCGAATGCCTTAAAGCCGACAAACGTATCGGCGAGGGGGATAAAATAGTTTTTCGCCGCAAAGGCCGTATCATCGTCACCGATTGCTCCGCCGTGAGCAAAAAAGGCCGCATTATCGTCAATATTAAAAGGTATAAATAAAGACTGCCGCAAATGCTTTCTAACATTTGCAGCAGTCTTTTTGATTTATAACTGTTTTAATAATTCTGCCCGCTAAAAAACGGGTGGTCATTGACCGCCCGTTTTGCTTTGATATATTGATTAGTTGATGGGGATTATTTCTTTTATCTCAGGTCTGCGATTTCGAGGATGAGGCGTTCGGTCTTTTCCCAGCCGAGGCAGGGGTCGGTTATCGACTTGCCGTAGACGCCGCCGTCGGGCTTCTGGTTGCCGTCCTCGATATAGGATTCTATCATCAGACCCTTGAGGATGCCGAAGATATCGCCCGAGAGGCGTGAGCTGTGGAGGATCTCCTTGGCGATACGGGGCTGCTGATCCCAGTGCTTGCCCGAATTCGAGTGGTTGGTGTCGATGATAACGCCGGGGTTCTTCAGCCCGCTGTCGGCGTAGAGGGCGCAGAGATGCTGCAGATCCTCGTAGTGGTAGTTCGGGATAGTTGTGCCGTATTTATCAACGCCGCCGCGCAAAATAGCGTGGGCGAGCGGGTTGCCGGTAGTGGTGACGTCGCACCCGCGATAGATGAAGTTGTGCGCGCTTTGGGCGGCTTTGATGGAGTTCATCATGACGGCAAGATCGCCGGAGGTGGGGTTTTTCATGCCGGCGGGGATATCCATGGAGCTTGCAGTCAGACGGTGCTGCTGGTTTTCGACCGAGCGCGCGCCGATGGCTTCGTAGGACAGAAGGTCATCCAAATAGCTGCGGTTTTCGGGGTACAGCATTTCGTCTGCGCATGTGAGGCCGGTCTCCTCAATGGCGCGCATGTGCATTTTGCGGATGGCGATGATGCCGCCGAGCAGGTCAGGGGCTTTATCGGGGTCCGGCTGGTGCAGCATGCCCTTGTAGCCCTCGCCGGTGGTGCGGGGCTTATTGGTGTATATGCGTGGAATCAGAATGAGACGGTCTTTCACCTGCTCGTTCACACGGGCAAGGCGGCGGGTGTATTCGCAGACGCTTTCTTCGTTATCCGCCGAGCAGGGGCCGACGATGACGATAAATTTATCGGACTCTCCGCGGAACACGGCGGCAATCTCTTTATCGCGCGCGGCTTTGATTTCTTTGATGTGCTCCGGGACGGGAAATTCGGCTTTGAGGGCCGCCGGGTTCGGCAGCTCTTTGTTAATGGTCATGGACATAGGGGTGCTCCTTTGATTACTCGAGTTCTGTATTTTGCGATAAATAGCGGGCGATGGCTTCGTCGCTGTACGAGAGCAGATGCCCGTAACGCACGGCGATTTGGCGGCGGTTTTCGCCCGTATAGTTGTTTTCGGCGATGAGGGTTTGTTTATCGTGTTGGATGCTTAAGAATTCTTTAAGGTCACGGTCTTCGCGGTAGAAAACGACGTTTTGCTTGCCGCTGTTCAACGAGACCGGGAAAAGGTCGGTGATGAGCGGTTCTTTTAAATAATACGCTTTGCAGCCGTACTTTCGGGCAACTGCTTCACACGCGGGGAGAAAATCTGCGCCGAGTACGTTTTGAAGTTCGTCTTCTGTGAACGGGTGGCTGAGCGCGATGCGCTTTACGCCGGCACGGACAACCTCGCAGAATGCCTCGCACACGCCGAGTGCGAAGGAATAAGCATCGATTTGTTTGGACATGGTAAATATTCTCCTTAACGCCAGCCGCCCGAAATGACGAGCGTTTCACCGGTGATGTACGGGCTTTCGGCTAAAAATCTGACGCCTGCGGCGACCTCTGCCGGGGTGCCTGCGCGCCCGAGGGGAATCTCCTCGCACAGCGCTTTTTTTTCGTCTTCGGACAAATGGGCGTTCATTTTGGTATCGATATAGCCGGGTGCGACGGCATTGACGGTGATGTTCGACGGGGCGAGCTCCAAGGCCAGTGCGCGGGTGAGCCCGAGCATACCGGCCTTGGCGGCGGAATATGCGACTTCCATTGCCGCGCCGCTCACGCCCCAAATGGACGAGACATTGACGATAGCGCCGGATTTTTGGCGGATCATGGAGCGGGACGCGCATTGAGAGAGGTAAACGGCAGAGGACAGATTCGTGTCACACAAAGTTTTCCACTGTGCGGGCGTCATGGTGTCGAAAAAATCGACGAGCGAGATGCCGGCGGCGTTGACGAGAGCGTCAATATGCCCGAGTTTTTTTTCGGTGTCCGCCCACACGCGCTCGCATGCGGCGGGGTCGGAAAGGTCGCCGCAGACGGGATAGGCTTCGATGCCGTTTGATTTGAAAGTTTCGGCAAGTTGATTTACATTTT
>OIXH01002557.1_pt1 | contig 17823 bp, 17 predicted proteins | sample 1587741 | NCBI WGS metagenome assembly OIXH01 (sample SAMEA3888916, study PRJEB22519) | human gut metagenome | biome: human gut; feature: human-associated habitat; material: faeces | place: Denmark | collected 2011 | reverse complement strand
GTATTGTCTTCTTTTTTTTACTGTTGCACTTCAGATTATAATCTGTCCAGCTCCCCTAAAAGGGGCGCCAAGGGTGCGGAGCGTTGCCATGCGCCAGTCCGAAATCTTTGCCGCGAAGCGCTGCCACTTCTAGTGGAAGTGGCACGAAGTGCCGAAGGGGGTCGCCAGAGGGGCAACCAGAGCAGAGGGAAAATGAAAACGCGCACTACAAATAACAAAGAAACCGGGGCGGCGGTGCCGTCCCGGTTATCATCACATATACAATATAAGCGCGATCATTTCAAGTGTCTCGTCGTCGCGGTTGATGATGCTGTGCCCCTCGCCGCTGGGACAGAAGGCGACGTCGCCAGCCTCAAGCGTCATGAGCGTGCCATTGTCGCTGTACTCGCCGCGGCCTTTGAGAATGTAGTACACCTCGCCGTCGCCCTGATGGACATGCCAGCCCACCTCGCAGTTCTTGCGCAGGTAGACGTGATTGAACAGCCGCCCTTTCCCGCACATCTCGTCGGCGTCGTTCAGAATGCGGTCGGCCTCCATTGTGCCCATGCCGCCGAACGCCTGCTTGGATTCATGTATACGTTCATGCTTTCTTCTTATCATAATAGTACCCCCTGTTGAAGTATGCTGACATTCTACAACAAAACCGCGGGGGATTCAACTATTTATCCAGCGCGCGGATAAGCTCCAGCGCGGTGGAGGTCAGCTCGCGGGCGAACTCCTCGCGCTCCGACTCGATAGCTACGCGCACCGCGCTGCGGCTGGCGAGCGGCGCGATGTGCAGCTCGAAGCCCTCACCCGACACGCGCAGACCGTCGGAGTAGTCCGCGCCCATGTCCATGAACAGCTCCGACAGCGTCCCCATCAGCTCCGCGCGGTCACGGCAGGGGCAGATGACGCCGCCGCTGCCGTCGCCGCCGTCGTCAGGGGCGGGAGCTGCGGCAAATTCCGGGGCGGGGGAGAGATCGAGCCTGCCGCGCAGTGCGTCCACACAGCACTGATAGTACGACAGCGGCGTCCCCACGTCGCACCAGTAGCCGTCCATCACCTCGCCGCGGATAAGCTCGCCGCGCCGGAGCAGGAGCGGGAACAGCTCCTTGCCGAAGTCGAACGCCCGCCCCGCCGGCACAAGCTCCATGACGCGCGGGGACACGGCGTAGATGCCTGTGTTCACAAAGTCGGTCACGACGCGCGGCCACAGCGGCTTTTCGATGAAGCTGCGGATGCGGCCTGTCGGGTCGGTGACGGCGAGGCCGTAGCGGAGCGGTTCGGCATTGCGGCACAGCGCGATGGTCACGCCCGCGCCGGATTCGCGGTGGGCGCGCATGAGCCGCGCGAGGTCGAAGTCGCAGGCGGCGTCGCCGCTGATGACGAGAAAATCGTCGTTGCCGTAGAAGTCCGCACAGTTTTTCACACCGCCTGCCGTGCCCAGTGCCTCGCGCTCGACGCGGTATTCGAGCTGTATGCCGAGGGCGCTGCCGTCGCCGAAATAGCTTATGATGTCCTCCGCGCGGTATTTCACCGCGGCGCAGACCTCGTCGAAGCCGTGGCGGCGGAGAAGCAGCAGAATGTGCTCCATCATGGGGCGACCGAGCAGCGGCACCATTGGCTTCGGCAGCTCGCCGGTTATGCTTTTGAGCCGGCGGCCCTCGCCTCCGGCCATGATAACAGCCTTCATATATGACCTCCGTTGGGGTGATGGGGGATTTGCGGTGTGATGTCTTTTGCCTATTGGCGTTAGTCCAAGACTGGCGACCCCTCAGTCGCTCCGTGCCAGCTCCCCTAAGAGGGGCGCCGAGCGGGTGCGGCGGTTTTCGTGCCGTACAATACGCGCGGTTCGCGGGACGGCACGGGGGCCGCCCCCTACGGTGTGACTTGCAGGGCACGGTTTCTTTTCCATAACGGCAATAGTCCAACACACGCCGCCTTGCAAATTCCACACACCCCCACAATACATATCCGTATTATTCCCACGAAAAATAGAATTATTTGTGTTGTCAAAAATGCCGCTGTTTGCTATAATGATATATTACTAAAGAATTTGCATTTTACATCCATTTTCGCATTGAACGCATGGAGGTGCGCCGATGAACAAAAACTTGCAGCGGCTGACCGAGCCGGGCGGGAGACTGTACCTGATCTTCCTCGTCCTCTTCGCGGCGGCAGCCCTGTTTTTCAAGCTGTACGAGCTTGCGGTGGCCGAGGGCGTCATCATCCTCATCCTGATGATCTACTCCTTCTTCTCCCGCCGCCGCCGCGCAAAGCAGCTGGAATCGTACATCGAATCCGTGACCTACGATACGGAAAACGCCAAAAACAACACCCTGATGAATTTCCCGCTGCCCATCGCCGCCTTCCGGCTGGACGATTCGCGCATCATCTGGGGCAACGAGATGTTCTTCGCCATGAACGGCAGCAGCGGCACAAGGCTTGACGCGCGCGTGTCCGACCTCGTGCCGGAATTCAACGGCAAGTGGCTGCTTGAGGGTAAGACCCAGTATCCGAGCCTGCTGACCGTGAACGGCCGCAAGTACCAGATACACGGCAACATCATCCGCTCCGAGGACGGGGACGACAGCGCCTTCATGGGCATCACCTACTGGGTGGACATGACCGAGTACGACGATATCCGCATGGAGTACGAAAACTCCCGCCCCGTCGCCTGCGTGCTGGTCATCGACAATATGGACGAGCTGGTCAAGAACCAGCCCGACCGCATCAAAAACGATATCCGCGACGCCATCGAGGACAAGCTCAACAAGTGGTGCGAGGATAACAAGGCCATCATCCGCCGCTACGAGCGCGACAGATACCTCATCATGTTCGAGAGCCGCTGCCTTGAGCAGCTGAAGGCGGAGAAATTCTCCATCATTCAGGAGGTGCATCAGGTCGAAAGCCCGACCGGCATCGACGCCTCGATAAGCCTCGGCCTCGGCGTGGACGCGCCCTCGCTCTCGGAGGCGCTGCAATACGCAACCGTCGCCATAGAGCTTGCGCTCTCGCGCGGCGGCGATCAGGCGGTCATCAAAAACCGGCTCAGCTTCGAGTTCTTCGGCGGCCGCGGCAATGAGGTCGAGAAGCGCACGAAGGTCAAGTCCCGCGTCATGGCGAACACCCTCGCCGAGCTTGTGCGCGATTCGTCGAAGGTGCTGGTCATGGGTCATAAATTTGCCGACCTCGACAGCGTCGGCGGCGCGGTGGGCGTGTGCGCGCTGGCGAGACTGCTGGGCGTAAAGGCGAACATCGTCATCGACCTCAACAAGAACTATTCCGGCGCGCTCATCGAGATGGTGCGCCGCCAGCCGGAGTATCATGACACGTTCATAAGCCCGCAGGAGGCGATGCTCCGCGCCGACGGGAGAACGCTCCTCGTCGTCGTGGACACCAACCGCCCCGAACAGGTGGAGGACGCAGACCTGCTCATGGCCTGCAACCGCGTCGCGGTCATCGACCATCACCGCGTCGCCGCGACATATATCCACAACGCTGCGCTCGGCTTCATCGAGCCGTACGCGTCCTCGGTGGGCGAGCTGATGACTGAGGTATTGCAGGAGGTCGTCGACCAGAACGACATTCTCCGCTGTGAGGCCGAGGCGCTGCTGGCAGGCATCGTGCTCGACACCAAGAGCTTCACCATCCGCACCGGCGAGCGCACCTTCGATGCGGCGGCCTACCTGCGCCGCGCGGGCGCGGACACCACCGACGTCAAGAAGCTTCTGCAGACCGACATGGACGACACCGTCGCCAAGTATAAGATACTCCAGAGCGCGAAGCTCTACCGCAATCTTGCCATCGCCGTGCCGGAGGAGCCGCAGAACCGCGTCGTCGCGGCCTCGGCGGCGGACGAGCTGCTGAACATTTCGGGCGTGGATGCGTCCATCGTTGTCGCGCCGGACGGGAACGGAGGATCGTTTGCCTCGGCGCGCTCAATAGGCGAGCTGAACGTGCAGCTCATCATGGAAAAGGTGGGCGGCGGCGGCAACCGCAGCGCGGCGGCCGCGCAGTTTGCGGGAACCGACGTGAACACGGCCGTGAAGAGGATCTACGCGGCCATAGACGATTATCTTGGATAAACCCAAAAGGAGGATAATATAATGAAAGTCATTTTCAACGTTGACGTAAGAGGACAGGGCAAGAAGGGCGAGATGAAGGAAGTCTCCGACGGCTACGCGCGCAACTATCTGCTGCCGCGCAAGCTCGCAACCGAAGCCACTGCCGACAACATAAACACCATGAAGCTCAAGGAGAAGGCGCGCCTTGCGCAGATCGCCAAGGAGAAAGCGCAGGCCGAGGAGAACGCGAAGAAGCTCGGCGCGGTGCAGGCGATAATCCACGCCAAGGCCGGCGCGGGCGGCAAGCTCTTCGGAGCCGTTACCTCGCAGGAGATAAGCGACGCACTGCGCGAGCAGTTCGGCATCGAGATCGAGAAGAACAAGATCGTTCAGGCCGACCCCATCAAGACCTTTGGCGCTTACACCGTCAAGGCGAAGCTCGGCTATGAGGTCAGCGGCACGATAAACGTGCTGGTAGTTGAGGGATAAAATCTTTTTCCGAGGTGAGTCAGGTTGGAGGAGCTGCTGGGCAGAAAAACGCCCCATTCCGCCCCCGCTGAGCAGGCCGTCATCGGCTCCATGCTCATCGACCCAAGATGCGTACCGGAGGTACTTGAAAAACTGAAGGCGGACGAGTTTTATATAAAGCTCAACCGCGATATATATGAGACGATGTACGCAATGTTCTCCTACGGGCAGACCATCGACCCTGTCACCGTGCTCGACCAGATGAAGGTGCGCGGCGTGTATCAGGACGGCAACGAGAATTACCTCGCGGAGATAATGCGCGTCACGCCCACCGCCGCGAACGTCCTTGAGTACGCCGCCATCGTGCGTGACCGCGCGCTGCTGCGCCGCTTGGGCGAGACGGCGGACGAGATAAACAACATGGTGTACGAAGGCTCCGGCGAGGCCGACACGATGCTTGAGGCTGCGGAGCGCAAGATATACGCTCTGCGTCAGGGCAGAACGGTCGGCGGCCTGATGCCGGTATCCATGGTCGTGCAGACCGTGTTCGACCAGCTCAGCGAGGCGGCAAGCTCCGGCAATAAAATTCCCGGCCTGCCGACGGGGCTTCCCGACCTTGACAGGACGATTCTCGGCCTGAACAAGTCCGAGCTTATCCTGATCGCGGCGCGCCCCGGCATGGGCAAAACGAGTATCGCGCTGAATATCGCGCTGCACGTCGGCATGACGCTGAAAAAGACCGTTGCGATATTCTCGCTTGAGATGTCGCGCGAGCAGCTCACGTCGAGACTGCTGTCGCGCGCGGCGCTGATCCCGTCGCAGAACCTGCTGACAGGACAGCTTTCAGAGCAGCAGTGGCGCGACATTGCCGACGCCGCGCAGACCCTGAGCGCGTCGGACATCAGGATCGACGATAACCCGACGCTTACCGTATCGGAGATGAACGCGCAGTGCCGCAGAGTCCCTGACCTCGGCCTCGTCGTCATCGACTATCTGCAATTGATGCAGTCTGCCGGCAGCGGGCACTCTTGGTCGAACGAGAGCCGTACGCAGGCGGTCAGTGATATCAGCCGTATGCTGAAGATAATGGCCAAGGAGCTGAATGTCCCGGTCGTATGCCTGTCGCAGCTGTCGCGTGCAAACGAGAGCCGTCAGGACAAGCGCCCGATGCTGTCCGACCTGCGTGAGTCCGGCGCTATCGAGCAGGACGCGGACGTTGTCATAGGTCTTTACCGCGACGGGTATTATAATAAGGAATGTGAAAATCCGAATCTGGCCGAGGCGATAGTGCTGAAAAACCGCAAAGGCTCGACCGGTACGGTGGAGCTGTCTTGGCTGCCGGAGTACACGAGCTTCGGTTCGGTCGAGAAGCGGCGCGAAGATGAATACTGAGCTTATCACAAAATATGATATGCTGCCGTCGGGCTGCAAAGTCCTCTGCGCCGTCTCCGGCGGGGCGGACTCAATGTGCCTGCTGCACTGGCTGTATTCTCAGGCGGAGCGCCGGAATATCACGGTCTGCGCCGCACATTTTGAGCACGGCCTGCGCGGGGAGGAATCTCTGCGCGACTGCCGCTTCGTCGAGGATTTCTGCCGCGAACGCGGCATAGAGCTTGCCGTGGAGCACGGGGATGTGAATTCCTATGCCGCCGAAAACGGCATGAGCACCGAGGAGGCCGCGCGCGAGCTTCGCTATGATTTTCTGCGCCGCGCGGCAAAAGCTTTCGGCTGTGACAGGATCGCCACCGCGCACAACGCGGGCGACAACGCCGAGACGATGCTCTTCAACCTCGCGCGCGGAACCGGCAACGCAGGACTGCGCGGCATCCCGCCCGTGCGCGGCGAGATAGTCCGTCCGCTCCTCGGCGTGCCGCGGCGGGAGATAGAAGCCTACCTCGCCGAAAACGGCGTCCCCCATGTCGAGGACAGCACCAACGGCAGCGACGATTACAGCCGCAATCTCATCCGTCACCATGCCGCCCCCGTACTGCGGGAGATAAACCCCGGCTTCGAGGCGGCGATGCTCCGCACGGCGGAGCTTCTGCGCGAGGATGAGAACTGCCTGAACGGCCTCGCGGCGGATTTCATATCGGCAAATCTCGCCGACGGCAGCCTGCCGCTGGACGGGATAAACGCCCTGCCTAGGGCAATAGCCTCGCGCGTCATGCGCCTGATGTGCCCCAAGACGCTGAGCGCAGTGCACGTTGATGCGCTGCTTGCGCTCTGCGCGGGCGATGGGCTTGGTTATGCCGACGTTCCGGGGCTGAGGGTGCGCCGGGAGCAGGGGAGACTCAGGTTCGGCGGCGAGACCGCGGCGGAGATGCCGGAGCGGGAGCTGATTCCGGGCGAAACGCTGCTCATTCCGGAGGCCGGAATAAAAATAATTTCCACTTTAACGAATTACACGCAAGAAATTAACAGCCCGTTAAAAACTTATTGCTTCAAATGTGAGAATATATGTGGTACTATCGTCTGTACCGCCAGACGCCCCGGAGACCGGATGCGACCGCGCGGCAGAGGATGCGCCAAAAAACTGAAAAGCCTCTTCCTTGAGGCGGGTATGACTTCGCACGAGCGCGATACCGCGGTCGTGCTGAGGGACGAAAAGGGCATAATGGCCGTGCTCGGCCTTGCCGTTGACGAGCGTTTTACCCCGAAGCGCGGGGATAAAATATTGAGGATAGAAATAGAAACAGGAGATAATAAGAGCATATGCAGAGAGACATTGAAGGAGTGCTGATAAGCGAGGAAGAAATTGAGCGCCATGTGGCGGAGATAGGCAAGCGCATCTCGGCAGATTTCGAGGGCAAGGATCCGATCTTCGTCGGCGTTCTGAAGGGCTGCTTTATATTCATGGCGGATCTGATGCGCCATGTCACTATAAACTGCTCGATGGACTTCATGGCGGTTTCGTCCTATAATGGCACGACCTCCACCGGCGCCGTGAAGATAAACAAGGATCTCAGCGAGAACATCGAGGGGCGGCACCTGATACTCGTCGAGGATATCCTCGACTCCGGCGTGACGCTGAACTACCTGAAAAATTACCTCATGGTGAGAAAGCCTGCCTCCATTACCATCGCAACCCTTATGGATAAGCCCGCGCGCCGCAAGGCCGATATCTATGCGGACTACTCCTGCTTCGAGATACCCGATGCATTTGTGGTCGGCTACGGCCTTGACTATAATGAGCGCTACCGCAACCTGCCGTATATCGGCATACTCAAACCCGAAATATATTCATGAGCGCAGGGCTTATGAAAAGGATGTGACTTACGTTTGAAACCTAACCGCAACAGAACCAGAGACCTTGGCTTCTACCTCGTAATGATAGTGATCTTCATCGCCATCATCCTGTCCTTCACCAAGGACACGCAGAGTCAGGAGCTTAAATACTCCGATCTCGTTGAGCTATTCACCGAGGAGCGGGTGCAGTCCTTCGAAGTCAAGGGCAACCAGATAACCATGAAGGTTCGCGCCGATAAGGCGGACAGCGCGAAGACGGATACCACCGAAAGCGATTCCGAGTCCAGCGTTGTCGACAGTCTGCTCGCCGGCACTGCCGCCAGCTCCGACGGGACAAAGCTCGTCCGCTGCAAGGTCTATGATTTCTCGGTGTTCTATTCCGACTTCCATGATCTGATCTGGCAGCAGAAGGTCGACGGCATCATCGAGGAGTATAACTACACCGAAGGCTCCGGCGTGTCGCTCGTGCTGATGTCGCTGCTGCCCTACGTGCTGATAATCGTCGTCTCCATGGCCGCGTGGTACTTCATTATGAAGAGAGCCGGCGGCGGGGACATGACCAGCGGCATCGCCAAGTTCAGCAAGGCGCGTACGCGTCTCGGCGCTGACGAGAAGAATAAGAAGACCTTTGCCGATGTCGCGGGCTGTGACGAGGAGAAGGAAGACCTTGCCGAGATCGTCGACTTCCTGCGCGATCCGAAGGCGTACACCAATATGGGCGCGCGCATACCCAAGGGCGTGCTGCTCGTCGGCCCTCCGGGCACAGGTAAGACCCTGCTTGCCAAGGCCGTCGCGGGCGAGGCGGGAGTGCAGTTCCTGTCCATCTCCGGCTCCGACTTCGTCGAGATGTACGTCGGCGTCGGCGCAGGCCGTGTGCGCGACCTGTTCGAGCAGGCGAAGAAGGCCGCCCCGGCCATCGTGTTCATCGACGAGATCGACGCCGTCGGCCGCCAGAGAGGCAGCGGCCTCGGCGGCGGACACGACGAGCGCGAGCAGACCCTGAACCAGCTGCTCGTCGAGATGGACGGCTTCGGCAGCAATGAGGGCGTCATCGTCATGGCCGCAACCAACCGCGCGGATATCCTCGATAACGCGCTGCTCCGTCCCGGCCGCTTTGACCGCCAGATATACGTCGGCCTGCCCGATATCAAGGGGCGCGAGGCCATATTGAAGATACATTCCCGCGGCAAGCCGCTGGGCGATGATGTCGACCTCAACTCCATCGCCAAAGGTACTCCCGGCTTCTCCGGCGCTGACCTAGAGAACCTGATGAACGAGGCCGCGCTGCTGGCCGTCCGCCGCCGCCACAGATTCATCGCCATGGCGGATATCGACGAGGCGATACTCAAAGTTCAGATGGGCCCGGAGAAGAAGAGCCGCAAGATGAGCGAAAAGGCGCGCCGCCTGACCGCATACCACGAGTCCGGTCACGCTATCGCCGGCAAGTTCCTCGCCCATGTCGACCCCGTGCATTATATAACCATCATCCCGCGCGGCGGCGCAGGCGGCTTCACGCTGTTCCGTCCGCAGGACGATCTGGAGAACTTCAAGTCCCGCGAGGAGCTGTTTGACAATATCGTCATGTCCCTCGGCGGACGTATGGCAGAGAAGCTGTTCCTTGATGATATCTCCACCGGTGCGTCCGCGGATATCCAGCAGGCAAGCTCCATCGCCCGCAACATGGTCATGCGCTACGGCATGAGCGACCGTCTCGGCCCCATCCTCTATGACAGCTCCGACCACAGCATCTTCATCGGCCGCGACTTCGGCCAGACCAAGAGCTATTCCGAGGAGACCGCCGCGATCATCGACGAGGAGGTCAAGCACATCTTCGACGAGGCGAGCGCGCTCTGCGAAAAGATACTCACCGACCACCGCGAGGACCTGATCGCCATCGCCGAGTACCTGCTCGTCAACGAAACCATGGAGGCCGAGGAGTTCGTGTACTACTTCGAGCACCATGAGTTCATGCCCGAATCCATGAAGGCAGCGAAGAACGTCGTCCATGACGATACCATCGAGCGCCCCGCGCGCAAGATATCCATGACCGACGGCTACGCCGAGGAAAAGGCGGAGCAGGCGGAGAATACGGAGAACGAGGAGCATGCGGAAAAATCCGAACCCGCGCCGTCCGACGACCCGGAAAAGAAAGACGAATAATAGAATAAAGTGTGAATCAAATCCCGTCCTTTGCCATGCAAAGGACGGGATTTGGTTTGTGGTGGGGGTGTTTGCCGAGCCGTGTCTTTTCCCAAATGGCACTTTCTACACCCCGGCGACCCCTCAGTCGCCTGCGCGACAGCTCCCCTAGTAGGGGCGCCAAGGGCGCGCCGCATTGACATGCCCCCGCTCCCTCAAATTCCACACTTTTTTCAAAGACCTATTGACATGGTAGGAATTAAGAGTTACAATCCCTATCTGCAAGGTAGATATTACGAGCAAGGGGGCATGACATATGATGATCTCAACGAGAGGACGCTACGCCTTGCGTGTCATGCTGGATATGGCCGAGCACGGCGGCGGCGAATGGCATCGCCTGAGCGAGGCCGCGCAGAGACTTCAGCTATCGAAAAAATATCTGGAGAGCATCATGGCGGCGCTGAGCCGGGCGAATCTGGTCGAAAGCGCCGTGGGGAAATCGGGCGGCTACCGCCTGACCCGCCCGCCGGAGGATTACCCCGTGGGCGAGATACTGCGCGCGGCGGAGGGAAGCCTCGCGCCGATTGCGTGCCAGACCGAAGAAGGGGCAGGATGCGGATGCGGCTGTGACTGCGATGCGCGCCCGTTCTGGAAGGGACTGGAGGAACAAATCAACAGCTACGTTGACAGCCATACTCTGGCACAATGTATGCGGGTAAAAGAAAAAACACCGGCCGTATCCGCGGCACGGAACGAAGATAAGGTGGTTCAATATGAGTAAAGAGCTTTTGAAAATTCAGGATATGCACGTCAGCGTGGAGGAGAAGGAGATACTTCACGGCGTGAATCTGACCGTCGGGCAGGACGAGACCCATGTGCTCATGGGGCCGAACGGCACCGGCAAATCCACGCTGGGCTACGCCGTCACCGGCAACCCCGCTTACAGCGTGACCGCGGGTTCCATCGTATTTGACGGTGAGGACATCACGGAGCTTCCCGTGGACGAGCGCGCGAAAAAGGGCATTTTCCTGTCCTTCCAGAACCCGCTTGAGGTTCCCGGCGTGACGCTGAGCGCGTTCATCCGCAGTGCGCTGGAACAGAAGACCGGCAGCCGCCTGCGCCTGTGGGACTTCAAGAAAAAGCTCAAGGAGACAATGGCGCTGCTGAACATGGACGAGAGCTATGCCGAGCGCGACCTGAATGTCGGCTTCTCCGGCGGCGAAAAGAAAAAGGCCGAGATCCTGCAAATGCTGATGCTTGAGCCGAAGCTCGCCATTCTGGACGAGACCGACTCCGGTCTTGACGTCGACGCCGTCCGCACCGTCAGCGAGGGCGTACGCCTTTTCCGCGAGCGGACTCACGGCTCACTGCTCATCATCACCCACTCCACCCGTATCCTAGAGGCGCTGCATGTCGACGCGGCGCACGTCATGGAAGAGGGCGTCATCGTCCGCAACGGCGGCGCGGAGCTTGTGGAAGAAATCAATGAAAAGGGCTTCGGCAGCCTGAAGGAAGACTGAAGCGGGAGGCTCCTGTTATGGCAGATCAGAAAGAAAAAACCTATGTGGAGGACGTGGACCGCAGCGTCTACGACATACGGGACGAGGAGAACGACGCTTACCGCATCGAGACCGGTCTCACGCCGGAGATCGTGGAAAAGCTCTCCAAGGAAAAGGACGATCCCGCATGGATGCAGCAGTTCCGGCTTGAATCCCTCCAGATATATAACGAGATGAAGATACCCGACTGGGGACCCTCCATCGAGGGACTGGACATGGATCACATCGCAACCTATGTCCGCCCCAACACCAAGATGCGCAACGACTGGAAGGACGTCCCTGAGGACATCAAGGAGACCTTTGAGCGTCTGGGCATCCCGCAGGCGGAGCGCAAGTCGCTCGCCGGCGTCGGCGCGCAGTACGACTCCGAGCTTGTTTACCACAATGTCAAGGACTCCGTCGCTGCCGAGGGCGTTGTGTATACCGACATGGAGAGCGCCATGAAGGGCGAGTACGCCGACATGGTGCGCAAGTACTTTATGAAGCTCGTGACCCCGCACGACCATAAGTTCGCCGCGCTCCACGGCGCGGTGTGGTCAGGCGGCTCGTTCGTGTACGTGCCGAAGGGAGTGCATCTGTCGATACCCCTCCAGTCCTACTTCCGCCTCAACGCCAAGGGCGCGGGGCAGTTCGAGCACACGCTCATCATCGTGGACGAGGGCGCAAGCCTGCACTTCATCGAGGGATGTTCCGCGCCGAAGTACAACGTTGCAAACCTCCACGCGGGCTGCGTCGAGCTGTTCGTGAAGAAGGGCGCAAAGCTCCGCTATTCCACAATCGAGAACTGGTCGAAGAATATGTATAACCTCAACACCAAGCGCGCGCTTGTCGAGGAGGGCGGCACTATCGAGTGGATATCCGGCTCCTTCGGCTCCCACGTCGGCTGCCTGTACCCCATGAGCATCCTCAAGGGCGATAACTCCCGCATGGAGTTCACCGGCGTCACCTTCGCCGGTGCGGGGCAGAACCTCGATACCGGCGCAAAGGTTGTCCATGTCGGCAAGAACACCAGCTCCTACATGAACACGCGTTCCATCAGCAAGAGCGGCGGCATCAGCACCTTCCGAAGCAGCGTTGTGGTGCAGAAGGGCGCGACGGGCGCCAAATCCGCCGTGTCATGTCAGTCCCTGATGCTCGACTCCGAGTCCCGCTCCGACACCATCCCCGCCATGGACATCCGCACGAAGGACGCGGCCATCGGCCACGAGGCCAAGATCGGCGCTATCAGCAACGAGGCGGTGTTCTACCTGATGAGCCGCGGCATGAGCGAGGAGGACGCCCGCGCGCTGATCGTCAGCGGCTTTGCCGACAACGTGTCCAAGGAGCTGCCGGTCGAGTACGCCGTGGAAATGAACAACCTCATCCGGTTGGAGATGAAGGGCAGCATTGGCTGAAAGGAGTTTGTATATGAGTGAAAAAGTTATAATAAACAGGCTCCCGACCCGCACATGGAACCGGCTGGGCGTCAATGAGACGGCTCTGGAATGGGGTACGCCCGCCAATCTGGGCACGGAGAGCATCGTCGCCGCCGGTCAGACCGCGCGGCTGGACATCGCGGACGGCGGCGAGTGCAGCGAAAAGACCGTGGACATCCACGCCCCTGCGGGGCAGACAGTCACCGTGTTCGAGACGATGAAGGCCGAGAGCGACCTGCTTGTGCGCACGGCGATACGCGTCGGGAAGGATGCGAAGGTGCGGCTTGTGCAGATACAGAATACGGCGCAGAATTCGCGCCTGCGTCTGGAGACGAGCGGCGAGTGCGCCGAGAACGGTCAGGTGGAGCTGGTTCAGATCCTGCTCGGCCGCGGCGACGTGTACAGCGACGGCCGCTTTGAACTCAACGGCACCGGCGCGGGCTTCACGGCCGGTATCGGTTATCTGGGGCAGAAGCGGCAGACCATAGATATGAATCTGGCCGTCAATCACTGGGGTCAGAAAACGACCAGCGAGATAAACGCTTCCGGCGCGCTCAAGGACGACGCGCAGAAGATTTTCCGCGGGACGATAGACTTCAAGAACGGCTCCGCAGGCTCCGAGGGCAATGAGCAGGAGACCGTCCTGATGCTGGGCGACGGCGTCGCCAACAAGACCGTGCCGCTGATCCTCTGCGCCGAGGAGAATGTCGTCGGCAACCACGGCGCGACCATCGGCGAGCTTGACGAGAACACCCTGTTCTATTTCGAGAGCCGCGGCATCCCCGCGGACGAGGCGGAAAACATCATGGCTCGCGCCGCGATCGAGCGTCTGGCGCGCACGCTGGACGATGAGACCGCGCAGTCGGCGGTGCTGGCGGAGCTTGAGGAGGTGCTGTAACATGGCGCATACGTATCGGGACGATTTCCCGCTTCTCAACAGTCTGGACGTCGCGTATCTGGATAACGCCGCGACGGCGCAGCGCCCGCAGTGCGTGCTCGACGCTGTAACCGAGTTTTATAAGAGCAGGAACGCAAATCCGCTCCGCGGCCTTTATCCGCTCAGCGTCTCCGCGACGGAGTGTTATGAGAGCGCGCGCGACACCGTCCGCGATTTCCTGAACGCGAAGAGCAGCAGCGAGATAATCTTTACGCGCAACACCACCGAGGGGCTGAACCTCGTGGCGTACAGCTACGGGCTTACGAACGTCAAGGCCGGGGACGAGGTGCTGGTGTCCATCATGGAGCATCACAGCAACCTCCTGCCGTGGCAGATGGTCTGCCGCCGGACCGGCGCGGCGCTGAAGTTCATGGAATGTGAGCCGGACGGGACGCTCGATCTCAACAAGGTCGCCGCGCTCATCACGCCGAGGACGAAAATCGTGGCATGTACGCATGTCTCCAATGTTCTGGGCAGGGTGAACCCCATCCGCGAGATAGCGGAGCTTGCGCACCGCGCGGGTGCGGTCATGGTCGTGGACGCGGCGCAGAGTACGCCCCATATCCCGGTGGACGTGCAGGCGCTGGGCGCGGACTTTCTGGCTTTCTCCGGCCATAAGGTCTACGGCCCCATGGGCATCGGCGTGCTGTACGGGCGCGAGGAGCTGCTGAACGCCATGCCGCCCTTCCTCAGCGGCGGCGAGATGATAGAGTCCGTCACCCGCGAGGGCGCGGTCTTTGCAGAGCTGCCGCATAAGTTCGAGGCCGGTACGGTCAACGCGGCGGACGCCGTGGGGCTTCAGGCGGCAATAGAATATGTCAAAAGCGTCGGCTTTGAGCAGATGCACCGGCAGGAGGTCGCGCTGACCCGCCGCGCGATGGAGGGCATACGCAATATTCCCTGCGTCCATGTGCTGGGGTCGGAGAATCCTGAGGAGCACTGCGGCATCATCACCTTCACGGTAGACGGTGTGCATCCCCACGATATCAGCGAAATTCTTGCGAGCGACGGCGTTGCGATACGCGCGGGGCACCATTGCGCCCAGCCGCTGCTGGCGTTTCTGAAGCATCCGTCCACCGCGCGCGCAAGTCTCGCGTTTTATAATACGGAAGCGGAGATCGACCGGCTGCTTGACAGCCTGTCCACATTGAGGGAGCGCATGGGTTATGGAAAATAGAAGCTTTTATAATGAGATATTGACGGAGCATAACCTGCATCCGGAGTTCAAGCATGACATGCCCGACGCGGACATCGTGCTTGAGGGCGTCAATCCCAGCTGCGGCGACGATATTTTTCTCAAGCTGAAGCTGGACGGCGATACGATTTCGGACGGCGCGTTCGTCGGCGACGGCTGTGCCATCTCGCAGGCCTCGGCGGATATCATGCTTGGCATGATCGTCGGCAGGAAGAAGGAAGACGCGCTGAGAATGGGCGAGATATTCCTGAAGATGATTAAAGGCGAGGCGACGGAGGAAGAGATCGACAGTCTCGAAGAGGCGTCGGCTCTCCGCGATATCGCCAATATGCCCGCGCGCGTCAAGTGCGCGGTGCTCGGCTGGCGCACGCTGAAAGAGGCGCTGAACGGCAGCTCCGAAGAGAAGTGATGCGGAGATACCGTCTTGCCGCGGAGCGGCGGCCATGCTGTGGCCGCCGCTCCGCGGCAATTGCTTTTGCAGGCCGCAAAAATATCTCGCCATTGCGCTGAAAACCCTTGAGCCGGATAGGAATATCTGTTATAATACCTAAATACAGTTTTCAGTATGATTTTCTCAAGGAGATGTAGAGATATATGAAATTAGGTATCGGAAGAATTTGACCTGATTTCATAAATCTATAAAGAAGCATAAATGCCCGTAAATCCTTACGGGAACAAGCTTTTTCAAATTTCAAGGGGCATAAAACTCCACGCTGTTTCATAAAGCTGCACACCAAAATGGTACAGTCGTGGTACAGTAGATTGTACCACGCCTGTCAAGCGGCGCAGGACTTTGGCAGCGCTATGCCTCATCCTCCGCCAGCATACGGTATCCAACGCCAAGCTCATTGATGATGTAGCGTTTCTCGCCGGGCGTCACACCCATTTTCTTGCGGATGTTCTTCATGTTGACTTGCAGCTTTTTGACGCTGCCATAGTCCGAATACCCCCAGACCGCCTGAATGATGGCGGCATACGTCAGCACCTTTCCGGCGTGAACGGAGAGAAACGCCATGATGTTGTATTCCGTCTGGGTCAGGTCGATCTCCTCTTTCCCTACAAAAACCTGTCGTGTATCGTAATCAATCAGCAAATCCTGCAGGCGGAATTTCCCGCCGGGGGTACTCTCATTCTCTTCGCTGTGCTGATGGCTGCGGAGAACGGCGCGGATGCGAGCCAGTAGTTCCTCCGTGCCAAAAGGCTTGGTGATATAGTCATTCGCGCCCAGATCCAACGCCTCCACCTTGTCCCTCTCGTTGGAACGGGCGGAGAGCACAATGATGGGAACTGTGTTCGATTCCCGCACTTTCTGAATCAAGTCCAGACCATCCCGATCCGGCAGACCAAGATCCAAAAGGATGAGGTCCGGATGATGGGAGGCATACATCATCATGCCAAGCTCGCAGGTTTCCGCGCAGAGCACCTGATAGTCGCTGGTTTCCAGATTGGCTTTGATAAAACTTCTGATGTTGGCCTCGTCCTCTACAATCAGAATTTTGTACTTGTTATTGCCCATCGTCCTCACCCCCTCTTTCCAGAGCAAAGCGGAATACCGCGCCGCCGCCCTTCCTATTTTCCGCAGTAATCTCGCTGCCGTGCGCTTTGACGATGGCGGCGCACACGGATAGTCCGATTCCCATATTGCTGCGGGTTCCGTCCACTGGCGCGGCGGACTTTTCATAACTTCCGGTGAAAATCTTTTGAAGTGCATCATCCGGGATGCCGCAGCCGTTGTCGGCAACCTCAAATACCGCCTTATCCTCCACAAGAGAAACGGAAAGCGTCAGCTCCGTCATGCCTTTTGCGTGGAATACGGCATTTTCCAGAAGATTCAGCAGTACCTGTTCAATAAGGAGCGAATCCATGGGAATGTCCACAAACTCGTCCGGTATCTGCGTGATGACCTTCTGATTCGGATGCTTTTTGGAAAACTTCATCAAAACGGAGTCAATCAGCTCATCCAGAACGGTGGGCGTTTTCACGACCTCCACCTTCGCGCCGTCGATTCTTGTAACCGACAGAATATTTTCAACCATGCGGATGAGCCATTCGCTGTCCTCCTGAATTTCTCCCAACAGCTTGAGCTGTTGCTCCTTTGGCAGCGCGTCATACTTGGAGATCAGCGTGGAGGAGGACCCGTATATAGAGGTGAGTGGTGTGCGCAGATCATGGGAAATCGCCCGCAGCAGATTGCCCCGCATTCTCTCTTTTTCACTTTCTGCCCGCAGCTTTTCCTGATCCCGAATGCGGCTGTTCAGCGTACTGGTGGAAACGGCGACGACCAGCATGATAACGGCGGATAGGATGCTTTCCTCTACAAAGAAGTCAAAAGCATAGTACGGATAGGTAAACGCAAAATTTACCGCGAACACGCTGACGATAGCCTAAGTGATACCGTAGAGATACCAGTGCGTTTTCAGCGAAATCAGAAACACGCCGAATACAAAAATCATGGGAACCAGCGTCTGCGTTGTGAAGATTTTCTGGATCAGAAGATTAACGGCAAAGGCGCTGCAAAAAATAAGAAGCGAAAATAGAATATCCTTTTGTCGCTGTCGATTCTTCATCATGCTTCTCCTGAAATTTATTGCGGAATAATGATACCATGAAGCGAAGCAGAATGGTATCATACGCCATGTTTTTCGGTTCCGGGCGAAGCCCGGGAGAAAAACGGCTTAAATCAGTGTATAATAACTGCTGGCAGTTATTATACCGCATAAGCGGAAACGCTTCAAGATTTCTCACGGAAGGATATTACCCCCGCACTTGTTTCTTTACCGAATCTACACCGGAGAAATGCTATGATATAAGCACA
>OIXH01002549.1_pt1 | contig 17875 bp, 16 predicted proteins | sample 1587741 | NCBI WGS metagenome assembly OIXH01 (sample SAMEA3888916, study PRJEB22519) | human gut metagenome | biome: human gut; feature: human-associated habitat; material: faeces | place: Denmark | collected 2011 | reverse complement strand
GCTTCAACCTGCTGGATGCGCGTAAAGCCATCTCCGTCACCGAGCGTCAGCGCTATATCCTGCGCATTCGCACCCTGACGAAAGCAGTGGCGGAAGCGTACTACGCTTCCCGTGAAGCGCTCGGCTTCCCGATGTGCAACAAGAATAAATAAGAGGCGGCCATGTCTGAGAATACTTTTCTGGTGGAAATCGGCACTGAAGAGCTGCCACCAAAAGCGCTGCGCAGCCTGGCGGAATCTTTTGCTGCGAACGTGACCGCAGAGCTGGATAACGCCGGCCTCGCGCACGGTAAAGTGGAATGGTTTGCCGCTCCGCGACGTCTGGCGCTGAAGGTAGCCAACCTGGCGGCGGCGCAGGCCGATCGCGAAGTGGAAAAACGCGGCCCGGCCGTTGCCCAGGCGTTCGATGCCGAAGGCAAGCCAAGCAAAGCGGCCGAAGGCTGGGCGCGCGGCTGCGGTATCACCGTCGATCAGGCCGAACGTCTGACCACGGACAAAGGCGAGTGGCTGCTGTATCGCGCCCATGTGAAGGGCGAAAGCACTGAAGCCCTGCTGCCGAACATGATTGCCAGCTCGCTGGCGAAGCTGCCGATCCCGAAACTGATGCGCTGGGGCGCGTCTGACGTCCACTTCGTGCGCCCGGTTCACACCGTCACGCTGCTGCTGGGTGACAAAGTGATCCCGGCTACTATCCTCGGTATTCCGTCCGATCGCGTGATCCGCGGCCATCGCTTTATGGGCGAGCCGGAATTCACCATCGACCATGCCGACCAGTATCCGCAGATCCTGCTGGAGCGCGGTAAAGTCATCGCCGATTACGAACAGCGTAAAGCCAAAATCAAAGCCGATGCGGAAGAGGCGGCGCGTAAGATTGGCGGTAAAGCCGATCTGAGCGAAAGCCTGTTGGAAGAAGTCACCTCGCTGGTGGAATGGCCGGTGGTACTGACGGCGAAGTTCGAAGAAAAATTCCTCGCGGTGCCGTCTGAAGCGCTGGTTTACACCATGAAGGGCGACCAGAAGTACTTCCCGGTCTACGACAACGCCGGTAAGCTGCTGCCGAACTTTATCTTCGTCGCTAACATCGAGTCGAAAGATCCGCAGCAGATCATCTCCGGTAACGAGAAGGTAGTCCGTCCGCGTCTGGCCGATGCCGAGTTCTTCTTCAACACCGACCGTAAAAAACGTCTGGAAGACAACCTGCCGCGTCTGGAAACCGTGCTGTTCCAGCAGCAGCTGGGGACGTTGCGCGACAAGACCGATCGCATTCAGGCGCTGGCGGGCTGGATTGCCGAGCAGATTGGCGCTGACGTGAACCACGCGACCCGCGCGGGCCTGCTGTCCAAGTGCGACCTGATGACCAACATGGTCTTCGAGTTCACCGACACCCAGGGCGTGATGGGGATGCACTACGCGCGCCATGATGGCGAAGCGGAAGATGTGGCCGTGGCGCTGAACGAACAGTATCAGCCGCGCTTTGCCGGCGACGCGCTGCCGTCTAACCCGGTGGCCTGCGCGGTGGCGATTGCCGATAAGATGGATACCCTGGCGGGTATCTTCGGTATCGGCCAGCACCCGAAAGGCGATAAAGACCCGTTTGCGCTGCGCCGCGCCGCGCTGGGCGTCCTGCGTATTATCGTCGAGAAGAACCTGAATCTCGATCTGCAAACGCTGACTGAAGAGGCGGTGCGTCTGTACGGTGAGAAGCTGACCAACGCCAACGTGGTCGATGACGTGATCGACTTTATGCTGGGCCGTTTCCGCGCCTGGTATCAGGACGAAGGCTACGGTGTCGACACTATCCAGGCGGTACTGGCGCGTCGTCCAACCCGCCCGGCGGATTTCGATGCGCGTATGAAGGCGGTATCGCACTTCCGTACTCTGGAAGAGTCCTCCGCGCTGGCGGCGGCGAACAAGCGTGTCTCCAACATCCTGGCGAAATCCGACGAAACGCTGAACGACATCGTTCACGCTTCGGTGCTGAAAGAAGCGGCGGAAATTAAGCTGGCGGGCAATCTGGTGGTGCTGCGCGACAAGCTGCAGCCGTACTTCGCCGCAGGCCGCTATCAGGATGCGCTGATTGAGCTGGCCGCCCTGCGCGAGCCGGTGGATGAGTTCTTCGAGAACGTGATGGTTAACGCTGAAGACAAAGATGTTCGCATCAACCGTCTGACGCTGCTGTCCAAACTGCGCGAGCTGTTCCTGCAGGTAGCGGATATTTCTCTGCTGCAGTAAGCGTATCGTAAATAATAAAAGACCTGCCTCAGGGCAGGTTTTTTTATACGTGAAATATAAATAGGTGAACCGCTAATAATTCCGTCATTGATATCTTCATTATTTTCATTCATCGATAAGAAATGTTTAGGAATATATAAACATAATTCCGCGAGGTATTTACGCTAGAATGGCGGCGGGTGCTTGAGACTGTGTGTCTCAGGTATTCAGCGGGAGGCAGACAGAGAAAAGCCCCACCTGATAGTAATCAAAGTGAGGCTCCCCTATGCATGAACACCATAAGAGTAGCCTCTTACTTGTTGAAAATCAACACGGGAGGCGAGGAATGCCGCAAAAGTATCTGTTGTTTGGCTTAGTAGTGATTTGCTTCACTATTTTATTATTGACCTGGATGGTTCGTGATTCGCTATGTGAATTACAGATCAGGCAGGGAAATATTGAGCTGGTGGCATTCTTAGCCTGTGATATTAAACAGTAAGAGCATCTGGTGGGGATCTATCCCCACCATGCTTGCGGTGTCAGGCATTCTCAATGCACCCTTTCATTGTTCACCAAATAAATCCTTTGCCTCCTGATATCAGGAGGCCTTTTTATTTTTACACGGTCGTTGAATTAAACGGGCTTGAAATTCATAGCGGAGTGTGGCTATCCTATGTCCCGACGAATCCCTCGTCTCACCGGAGCGCGCCCCACAAATGAACAAACACGACTGATGAATTTCACGCCTTACCTCGCAGACGTTGCGGGTAGGGGAGTATTGATTTCATTCAGGAGTGCTTATGGCTCATTGCGCCCACATCCCCGCTTTTGTTTTACATCAGGTCACCTGTCAGTTTGCGACGGGACAGACCCTGTTTGGTCCGCTCAACGTCTCGCTGGAACCGTCCCTTTGCGGCCTGGTCGGCCGGAACGGCGTCGGTAAGACGCGCCTGCTGCGCCTGCTGGCGGGCCTTGATTCTCCTGCCGGCGGCCATATTGAGCGCGCCGCCGCCGTGGCCTGGGTGGCGCAGCAGCCGACGCTTACGCCGGAAACCACCCTCGCCGCGCTGCTCGGCTATGCGCCGGTATTTGACGCCTTGTTCCGCCTTGAACAGGGTAATGGACTGGCCGACGATTTCGAGCTATTGGATGGCCACTGGGATCTCACCGATCGCCTGAGTTTAGCTTTCCGTGAAGCCGATCTCCCGCCGTTCTCTGCCGATCGTCCCGCTTTTTCACTCAGCGGCGGCGAGCGGATGAAGGCTCTGCTGTGCGGCGCCTTTGTCTCCGGCGCCGATTATCTGCTGCTGGATGAGCCTACCAACCATCTGGACCGCCAGGGGCGGGAGTGGCTCTATCACCAGCTGGAAAGCTGGCAGGGCGGGGCGCTGATCGCCAGCCACGACCGCGAGCTGCTGACGCGGATGCCGAGGATTATTGAGCTGACGCCGACGGCGCTGCGCAGCTACGGCGGCAACTATGCTGAATATCAGCGGCAGCGTGAGGCAGAGCAGCAGGCCGCACGCGCGGCGCTGGAGCATGCTGTGACCGAACGACGGCGCACCCGCGCGCGAATGCTAAAGGAGCATGACGCCGCCCAGCGGCGCTCGGCGCAGACGCTGCGTACCGTTGATACCCTGAATATCGCCTCTTTTGAACGTGTGAAGTACAAAGGCGCGGCAAAAGAGCGTCCGGGAACGCTGCGCCGTCAGCATCGTGAACAGAACAGCAGTCTGAATGGCGCCGTGCAGCAGGCGCGAGAGCGGGTGGAAGAGGATACGCCGGTGATGTTCACCCTGCCGGGCAGCGAAGTGGTCGCCGGCAAGCAGGTGCTGGTGGTGGAGTCATTACAGCTCGACCATGCACCGGCTGCGCCGCTGGACTGGCGCGTGGATGGTCCGATGCGCATCGCGCTGCGGGGGCCGAACGGCTGTGGCAAAACCACTTTGCTGAAAACGCTGCTGGGGCTGGAGCAGGCCGCCTCAGGCGATGTCCGGCTGTCGGTGAGCGCCGCTTACCTCGATCAACATCTGACACAGCTGGATTTATCCCTGTCGGTCATGGCGCACCTGAGCCTGGAAGATACCCCGCTGGATGAGGGCCTCCTGCGCACCCGCCTGGCGCAGCTGCAGCTGGGCGCGGATAAGGTCACTCTGCCGCTGTCGGCGCTCAGCGGCGGCGAACGCCTGAAAGCGGCCCTGGCGTGCGTGCTCTGGCGACGCGAGCCTGCCCAGCTGCTGTTGTTGGATGAGCCGACCAACCATCTCGATTTAGCATCGACGCAGGCTATTGAAAGCGCGCTGGCGGCGTTTCCCGGCGCGATGCTGGTGGTGTCGCATGATGAGGCGTTTTTACAAGGTCTGAGGCTGACCCATAGTCTGGCATGGGAGGAAACGGGCTGGCGCTATACCCGGCTCTGAATGCCCAACAGCCGCCATCGTATGCTGGCGGCTGTTGGCGACAGATAAAAAAAATCCCCGCCATCAGGCAGGGATTCTTGATTCTTAGCGGCTTGAACTTACAGAGAAGTTACGTTGCCAGCTGCCGGGCCTTTAGCGCCGCTTTCGATGGTGAAGGAGACTTTCTGACCTTCATCCAGGGATTTGTAGCCATCGTTCTGGATAGCAGAGAAGTGTACGAACACGTCTTTAGAGCCATCGTCAGGAGTGATGAAGCCGAAGCCTTTGTCAGCGTTGAACCATTTTACGATACCAGTCATTTTACCGGACATAGTGAATTACCTTTAAAAAAATAAGTGAGCCTTGCGGCGTAGCGGTCTGGACTACAGATTTAAAGCGATAAAGGGAAAGTTCACTACGGGGGTATCTTTGGATAACCTTAGAAGGACTGCTCTATTCGACTGCTCTGTGGTCTGTACATCAAACCTGCGAGCATTAACGCACGTTCAGCACCTGATAGCAAACTTTTTTTACGGCGCAGCGGCAAAAGCTCCCTTACTGGCCCTTGCCGCTGCGCGCTGGATTAATCGAGTAACTGTCTTGAAAGCTGCGGATTGGCCTGAATCAGGCGCATTAATTTCAGCTCTGTGGGGGACGGTCTTACCCGTCTCGACTCCCACTCTCTTACCATGGCGACGCTCACGCCCATGGCGTTGGCGAAGTCGTCAATCTTAAGTCCAGTGCCTTTACGCAGCTGTTCAAATTCACTAAACACAGTGGACTTACGGTTTGAGGTAAGTGTCTGATTATCGTCCTTAAAAACGATGTGTTCCAGGCTGCTCAGCAGTTCAAACACGGGATCTTTATATTCCATTGAGAACTCCTTTTATCACACAGCGGAAGAGATTTTTCTAAAGCTCTTTAAGAATAGTCAGAAAAAGGCGTAAAGGATGGTAACGTCCGTGATTATTTGCCAGCAGGTTATCGAATCGGCCCCGTCAGCCAAACGGCAACGGGGCCTAAGAGAATGATTACTAACGCGATGGCGTGGCTTCGAAAATTTTTGTAAACGGATAAGAAAAAAGCGGCAAAGCCGGCGCGGGTCGCCGGCTTGTCGATCAGGCTTTCTGCAGACCTCTCGCGTCCTCTGTCGCCGCCGGCGCTGATTTACTGACCCGATATTTAATCAGCAGCGCGATGGCTGACAGGAATGCCGGGATAGCCAGCAGGGTGAAAATGGTCTCAAACGAGAGCTGGGCTTGCATCAGGAAGGCACCGCTGAACGCGCCAAGGATCCCGCCGAAGCGGCCAATGCCCAGCATCCAGGCCACGCCGGTGGCGCGCCCTTGCGTCGGGTAGAAGCCTGCCGCCAGCGCCGGCATCGACGACTGCGCGCCGTTCATAATACTGCCGGCGATGAACACCATCACCCCCATCAGCGCCAGGCTGCTGGTAGAGAAGCCCACCAGACAGACGAAAACGCCGGTCAGCAGCCAGCCGACGGCCACCACCTTATTGGGATTGATCTTGTCCATCAGAGCACCGAGGATCAGCACGCCAATTCCGCCGCCGAGCGGGAACAGGGCGGTGATAATTGAGGCCTGACTCATCGATGCGCCGGTTTCACGGATCAGCAGCGGCAGCCAGCTGGTCAGGAGATAGAAGATCAGCAGACCCATAAAGTAGGTCAGGCACAGCATCACGGTACCCACTGCGTAGCGTGGGGAGAAAATGACGCCGATAGCCGACTTCTCTTTCACCTGGCCTGCTTCGCGCAGCTCAAACTCCACCGTCTCCGGCAGCGGCGCAATACGCCGCAGGATAGTGGCAATGCGCTGCGCCGGCTGACGCTTCACCACCAGATAGCGGGCGGACTCCGGCAGCAGGAAAATTAATGCTACCGCCAGCAGGAGAGGCATCACGCCGCCCAGTACCAGCACGCTCTGCCAGCCATAGTGCGGGATCATCCAGGCGGATAAAAAGCCGCCCAGCGACGAGCCCATCGGAAAGCCGACAAACATCAGGTTCACCAGCAGCGCCCGACGGCGCTCCGGCGCATATTCGCTCATTAGCGTCGCGGCATTGGGCATCGCCGCGCCGAGGCCCAGGCCGGTCAGGAAGCGCAGCAGCGTCAGCTGGTTAAGGCTGGTGGCAAAGGCGGTGAGCAGGCTGAATCCGCCGAACACCACGATCGACATAATCAGCACTTTCTTGCGGCCGATATGGTCAGCCAGTGGTCCCGCGGTTAACGCGCCGACCGCCAGGCCAACCAGCGCGGCGCTCATCACCGGGCCGAGGGCTGATTTTTCCACGCCCCATTCCTGGACCAGGTCGGAGGCAATGAATCCGATGATCGCGGTGTCGAACCCGTCCATCGCGACGGTGATGAAGCAGAGAGCGAGGATCATCCACTGGTAGCGGGTGAAGGGGTGCTCGTTGATAAAGGCCTGAATGTCGATGGTTGTCTTAGTCATACGGCTTTCCTGGCAGACTGAGCGAGGGACAGAGGTTTGTTATTATCGTCGCCTTCGCGTCGTTGAGATTGATTTGTGCGATAATCGAACGCATCGCCGTTAATCGCTCATTCATCAAATCATTGAAGCGCTGACCAGGCAATCCGGGTGGGCGCCAAAGCGTGCGATTATCGTCCGCTTCAGGGCGCGGCGTTGGGTAGTGGATTATAAATTTCAAAAATATCAATTAGTTAATTGATATTCATCGGTCTAATTTGAAGCGCATATTTGTGATGCGCATAACAGACGCGCCAGGCGACGGCAGCGGCGTGCGGAATGGCGTTTTTCCTGCGTAAGATTAGCAGTAAAGGGTATCCTGCGAGGCCGAGCTGGACTATCCTTGTCAGCGTCTGGCACGTGTGTGTCTTTGTGCGCTTTTTTTGGCTGAAAGGAGTAAAAAAATGGCGACAGGAAAGTCCTGCTCTCGCTGGTTTGCGGCTATGGCGGCCTTATTAATGGTGGTTAGCCTGAGTGGGTGTTTTGATAAAGAAGGCGATCAGCGCAAAGCGTTTATCGACTTCCTGCAGAATACGGCGATGCGTAGCGGTGAACGACTGCCGACGCTGACCGCCGATCAGAAAAAACAGTTTGGGCCGTTTGTCTCTGACTACGCGGTGATCTACGGCTACTCGCAGCAGGTGAGCCAGGCGATGGACGCTGGTCTGCGCCCGGTAGTGGACAGCGTCAATGCGATCCGCGTTCCGCAGGACTATATGACCCAGCGCGAGCCGCTGCGTCAGGCGAACGGCGCGCTGGGCGTGCTCAGCCAGCAGCTGCAGAATGCCAAAATGCAGGCCGATGCCGCGCATGGCGCGCTGAAGCAGGCGGACGATCTCAAGCCGGTCTTCGATCAGGTTTACGCCAAGGTGGTGACGGCGCCAGCCGACGCGCTGCAGCCGCTGATCCCGGCCGCGCAGATCTTTACCCAGCAGCTGGTTCAGGTGGGGGATTTTGTCGCCCAGCAGGGAACCCAGGTGAGCTTTGTGGCCAACGGCATTCAATTCCCGACTTCCCAGCAGGCTAGTCAGTACAATGCGCTGATTGGGCCGCTGGCGGCGCAGCATCAGGCGTTTAATCAGGCATGGACGGCGGCGGTGAACGCGACCCGCTAATGCCCTGTCTGGCTGACGTGAGCTGCGGCGAACGGGCTGGATAACGGACAGAATGCAAAAAGAACCCGGGGAGGGCGATTGCCGCCGCTACCCGGGTTTTTTTATGGCTTATTTTACCTGCGGATTGACGCAGTTTTTTTCGACCTTGCCGTTCAGGGCGTCGATCAGGTTATCCACCGCGCAGGCCGCCATGTTATAGCGGGTTTCATGCGTGGCTGAGCCAATATGCGGCACGGCGACCACGTTTGGCATATTCAGCAGCGGGGAGTCTTTCGCCAGCGGCTCGTGCTCGAAGACATCAAGGCCGGCAGCGTGAATGTCACCCGCCTGCAGGGCGGCGATCAGCGCCTGCTCATCGACCACCGGGCCGCGCCCGGCGTTAATAAAGATGGCGGAAGATTTCATTTTGGCGAACTGCGCCTGGCCGAACAGATGATGGGTCTCTTCGCTCAGGGGCAGGATCAGGCAGACAAAATCGGCTTCCTGCAGCAGGGTATCAAGATCGCAATAGCGTGCGTTGAAACGTTCCTCCGCCTGCGGATGCTGGCGGCGCGCGTTATACAGGATCGGCATGCCGAACCCGAAGTGGGCGCGCTGCGCCAGCGCCATGCCGATGCGGCCCATGCCGACGATACCTAAGGTTTTATGGTGTACGTCGGTACCGAACCAGTCTGGCCCAATGCTCTTCGTCCATTCGCCCGCTTTAACGCGCTCCGCCACTTCCACCACCCGGCGGGCGGTGCTCAGCACCAGCGCCATGATCGTGTCGGCGACGGTCTCGGTCAGCACGGTCGGGGTATGCATCAGCAGCACCCGGCGGGCGTTCAACGCCTCCACGTCGAAGTTGTCATAACCAACGGACACGGTGGAGGTCGCACGCAGCTTCGGCATCTTCTCCAGCAGCGCGGCGTCAACCTTTTCGCTGGAGCCCAGCAGGCCTTCAGCCTGGGCAAAGGCCTCAGCGTGCTGCGAAACGGTCTCCGGCCGCAGGTTTTTCACCTGAGTGACGGAAAAGTGCTCCTCCAGACGCTGTAGCAGGTCGTCGGGAAGCGTTTTATAGAGAATGACAGACGGCTTCATGCGAATCTCCGTAGTGTGAGTCGTTCAGGCGTGATGAGCGCCAAGTGGAAGGTTTTGATTATTAGCAGGCTTAACAATCAAAGTCAGCCATACTGAGGCGAAAAGCGCCACCCCCATAAAAATATAGGAAGCTGCTGGGGTGCCGGTGGCACCGTTCAGGTAGCCAACAAACCACGAGCCGCAGAAGGAGCCCAGGGCGCCCATGCTGTTGATCAGCGCCATGGCGCCACCGGCGACGTTGCGTGGCAGCATTTCCGGAATAATGGCGAAGAAGGGGCCGTAAGGCGCATACATTGCCGCACCAGCCACTACCAGCAAGGTGTAAGAGACCCAGAAGTGGTTGGCGCCGACCGCCCAGGAGCCGATGAAGGCCAGTCCGCCAATCAGCAGCAGCGGCCAGACGAACAGCTTACGGTTCTGCATTTTATCGGAGGCCCAGGAGACCACGATCATGGCGATAGTCGCCGCCAGGTATGGGACCGAGGAGAGCCAGCCCACTTCCACCATCCCCATATTTTCGCCGCCGCTGCGGATAATCGACGGCAGCCACAGTACAAAGCCGTACACGCCGATGCTCCAGGCAAAGTACTGGGCGCAGAGCAGGATCACGTTGCGGGAGCGGAAGGCCTCGCCATAGTTACGCACCGCTTTGATGCCCTGCTGCTCACGATCCAATTGTTCCTGCAGCGCGGCTTTTTCACTCTCCGCCAGCCAGGATACCTGCGACGGTTTATCTTTCACCAGCACCCACCAGCAGAAGGCCCAGATCACCGCCGGCACCCCTTCGATGATAAACATTTCCCGCCAGCCGAAGGCCTGAATCAGGTAGCCGGAGACCACCGACATCCACAGGACCGTCACCGGGTTGCCGAGGATCAGGAAAGTATTGGCCCGCGAGCGCTCGGATTTGGTGAACCAGTTGCTGATATAGATCAGCATCGCCGGCATCACCGCCGCTTCGACGACGCCGAGAATAAAGCGAATGGCCGCCAGCGCCGGGATATTATGCACAATCCCGGTCAGGGAGGCGCAGCCGCCCCACAGGATCAGGCAGATAAAGATCAGTTTGCGAACGCTGCGGCGCTCTGCATAAATAGCGCCGGGGATCTGAAAGAAGAAGTAGCCAAGGAAGAACAGCGCCCCCAGCAGGGAAGAGATCCCTTTGGTGATGCCCAGGTCTTCGGTAATGCCTGCCGCGGAGGCGAAGCTGAAGTTGGCGCGGTCGAGGTACGCCAGGCTATACGTGATAAACACGATAGGCATGATGTACCACCAGCGTTTCGTTGCATTTGTTGAGCTATTCATAGGCTTGCCTCTGTCAATGAGGTGACATACGTCCGTCGAAACGGGCGCTGCTGTGCCGCGCTGCAGGTAGGGTACAGGGCGGCTGTTATTGTTGCGTATAAATGTTATTCGCCCAGCGCGTCGCGGGTGGGCAGCCCCTCGCTGTCGCCCTGGACCTGAATCGCCAGCGAACCGATTTTATTGCCGCGGTTCACCGCCTGACGCAGGGTTTTGCCTTCCAGCAGGGCGCTAATCACCCCGACGGCAAAGCCGTCGCCGGCGCCGACGGTATCGACGACGTTTTCGACTTTAATGGCATCAACCGTTCCCTGTTCGCCGTTGGCGCTCTTGAACCAGGCGCCGTCGCAGCCAGTTTTAATGACCACCGCCTTGACGCCGCGCGAGAGATAGAAATCGGCGATCCCCTCCGGAGTCTGCTGGCCGGTGAGGATGACGCCCTCTTTTAAGCCTGGCAAAACCCAGTCAGCCTGGAAGGCGAGACGGTTGAGTTTCTCCACCATCTCGGCTTCGCTTTTCCACAGCACCGGACGCAGATTGGGATCGAAAGAGAGGGTTTTGCCCTCGGCTTTCATGACCTTCGCCGCATGCTCCAGCAGCGCATATGAGCTTTCAGAGAGCGCGGCGGCCACGCCGCTCAGGTGCAAATGACGGGCGCTGGTGAAGTAGTCGGCGCGAAAATCGTCAGGCGACAGATGGCTGGCGGCAGAACCTTTGCGGAAATACTCCACAATGGGATCGGTTCCATTTTCGACTTTCGATTTCATCTGGAAACCGGTAGCGAAGCGGTTGTCAATGGCGACAGCATGGCTATCGATCCCCTCTTTCGCCAGCGATTGCAGTACGAAGCGGCCAAAGCTATCGTTACCGACGCGGCTGACCCAGCCGACCTTCAGACCCAGGCGCGCCAGACCGGTGGCGACGTTCAGCTCGGCGCCGGCGACACGTTTCATAAAATGCTCCACCTCGGCCAGATCGCCGGTTTCGGTGGCGACAAACATGGCCATAGCTTCGCCGATGGTGATGACATCTAAATTTTCCACGGCTTATTCCTCGCGTAACAGGTTGACGTAGCGGCGGGTCACGGCCGTCAGGTCATGGCCAGTCAGCGGAAACTCGATTCCACGCGGCGCGTCGGCGGGAAGATTATCGAGCAGGGCCAGCCAGCGGTCGGCGGCCTGATCCGGCGGCACAGCGCGGAATTTCTCCTGATGTGGCTCCGCCGCTTTCACATGAATATAGCTGACCGCCGGCGCAAGATGGCGGGCTGCCTCTTCCGGCGAATCGCCGACCCACAGCCAGTTGCCCATATCAAACGTTAAGGTGATCGGCAGCTGATGGACCCGGCAGGCGGCTTTGAAGCGCTGCATCGGCGCCAGCTGGCCGCAGTCGGTCTGATCATTCTCCACCACCAGCGCCATGCCGCTGTCGCTGAGGATATGGCGCAGCTCGTCGAGCTGCTGGTTGTGGCGGAAATGGCCAAGGGAGAGCTTCAGCCACAGGGCGTTAAGGGTCTGCGCTTCCGCGAGCAGCGTCGGGAGATGCGGGTTAAGCTCGCCGTTGTCGGCGAACAGCGCCTGGGGCGCGGAGTAGCAAGCCAGCAGGCCGTGGCGCTCGATGGCGGCTGCCAGCGCCGGCAGGGCGTTGAGCTCTTCGGCGCTGAACAGCTCGCGGCGGATTTCGACGCCGTCCGCGCCGGCGTCGGCGATAAACGGCAGGACGGCGGCCTGGCCGCCTAAGGATTTAACATGGTCATTACCATAGGCAGCGGTAACGACAATAATTTTTCTGGCCATCGCGCTCTTACTCCCGGCGTTTGTTGCTTAATCTCCTTATTACGCTAGATGGTATCGGTTCCATAAGAAAGGGCGAGATGTTTAATTTATGATCGGCATCACGAAGGATCGTTAACGGGAGGTTGATCCGCGGACGATAAGCTCGCCGGAAAAGACCCGCTCGCAGATGGGGTCGTTAGTGCCGGCAATGCGCCGAATCACCTGTTCTACCGCCGCGTAGCCGATCTGCCACGTCGGTTGTTTGAGGGTGGTGATGCCGACGCCGGCCAGCTCCGCCCACTCCAGTTCGTCGAAGCCCAGCAGGCCGATATCGCTGCCCCAGATCAGGCCGACGCGCTTCAGGGCGCGGGCCACCTGCAGCGTCAGCGCGCCGTTGGCGGAGATCACCGCTTTGCGCATCCCGCGGTGGCGGGCGTGGAACTGGCGCAGGACGTTGTCCATCATCGCGCCGTCGTTGAGCTGCACTTCGGCGTTTTCGGCCACCACGCCGTGGTGGCGGGCGAGCGTGGCGCGAAAGGCGCTCAGGCGCTCGCGGCGGGTATTGACCGAGCCCAGCGGTTCGCTGAGAAACAGGATGGCCTCAAAGCCTTTCTCCACCAGGTGTTCGGTGGCGGTGGTGGCGGCCTGAGCGTTATCAAGTCCGACCACATCGCAGGCGAAATCGGGGATTTTACGGTCAATCAGCACCATCGGCAGGGCCGACTGCTGCAGGCGGTTCAGGCCATCCTCCCGCATGCCGACCGCGTTGACGACGATGCCTTCCACCTGATAGCTGCGCAGCAGGTCGAGATAGTGCAGCTCCTGGTCAAGCTCGTTATTGGTGTTACATACCAGCAGGGTAAAGCCCTTTTCCCGGCAGGCCGCTTCAATGCCGCTCATGACATTGACCGAATAGGGGTTGGTGATATCGGCGATGATCAGGCCGATGAGGCGGGTGCGGCCGTGCTTGAGGCCGCGGGCCATCAGGCTGGGGCGGTAGTCGAGTTCGGCAATGGCTTTTTCAATACGTGATAACAGATCGTCGGAAAGCAGGTGCTTCTCGCCGTTAAGATACCGTGAAATGCTGGTTTTGCCGGTCTTTGCGGCTTTCGCCACATCGCTAATGGTTGCACGCGCCGCTTTCGCCATGATGGCTTCCTTTGCTGAAAATCTGCCAACACCTTAGCGCGAAAAATAGCGATATCAAGCATTTTGCCCGGCAGAGGCGCGGCCGGGCAACATGAGGATGCGCTTATTGCAGCGGGCTGAGGGTGATTTCCACGCGACGGTTCTGCGCCTTACCTTCCGCCGTGCTGTTGCTGGCGATCGGGTTCGCCGGCCCCATGCCGGTGGTGCGAATGCGGTTGGCCGCCACGCCCTGGGTGATCAGTGCGCTGGCGACGCTGTCAGCACGCTGCTGCGACAGACGCATATTCAGATCCTTACTGCCGGTGCTGTCGGTGTAGCCGACGACGTTAACGGCGGTTTTCTCATACTCTTTCAGCACCATGGCCACGCCGGTCAGGGTGTTGGCGCCGGCCGGTTTCAGGTTGGCGCTGTTGCTGTCGAAAGTGACGTTATTCGGCATGTTCAGCACGATATTGTCACCATTTCGCGTCACGCTGACCCCGGTTCCCTGCATTTTGTCGCGCAGCTTCGCTTCCTGCACGTCCATGTAGTAGCCTATGCCGCCGCCCAGCGCCGCGCCTGCCGCTGCGCCAATCAGCGCGCCTTTGCCGCGGTCATGTTTGGAAGAGGAGAGCGCGCCGACGCCAGCGCCCACTAAGGAGCCAATACCTGCGCCAATACCGGATTTACCTGCTTCACGCTCACCAGTATAGGGGTTGGTGGTGCAGCCAGAAATCGCCAGGGTGCCGCTGACCAGCGCCGCAATCATAAGTACGCGTTTTTTCATTTAATGTCCTTAATCCTTTTTATTCTTTGTCACAGCGAACGTGACGGTTGATTATGACGCGCGAATACGTAGAAAATTCCCCAAACACCATCTCATTTTGTAAATAACATTGAACGGCGCCGATCGCACCGTCACCACACCTGCTTTCGCTGACCAGGAGCTGCCCTTGCCAACCTCATCTGCAACCAAAACCATTTTAACCGCCGCCCATTGGGGACCGATGCTGGTGGAAACGGACGGGGAAAACGTCCTCTCCTCCCGCGGCGCGCTGGCGACACCGTTTGCCAACTCGCTGCAAACGGCGGTGCGCGACCAGGTGCACAGTAAAACCCGCGTGCGCTACCCGATGGTGCGCAAAGGTTTCCTTGCCTCTCCGGACAAGCCCCAGGGGGTCCGCGGTCAGGATGAATTTGTGCGGGTGAGCTGGGAGCAGGCGCTGGATCTGATCGATGCCCAGCATCGTCGGATCCGCGAAAGCTACGGACCGGCCTCTATTTTTGCCGGCTCCTACGGCTGGCGTTCTAACGGCGTCCTGCATAAGGCGGCCACCCTGCTGCAGCGCTATATGAGCCTGGCGGGCGGCTACACCGGCCATCTCGGGGATTACTCCACCGGCGCGGCGCAGGCGATCATGCCTTACGTCGTGGGCGGCAATGAGGTGTATCAGCAGCAGACCAGCTGGCCGCTGGTGCTGGAATACAGCGAGGTAGTGGTGCTGTGGAGCGCCAACCCGCTGAATACGCTGAAAATTGCCTGGAACGCCTCCGACGAGCAGGGTATCCCGTGGTTCGACCGGCTGCGCCAGAGCGGAAAACGCCTGATCTGCATCGATCCGATGCGATCGGAAACTGTCGATTTCTTTGGCGATTCGATGGAGTGGATCGCGCCGCATATGGGCACCGACGTCGCGCTGATGCTGGGTATCGCCCATACGCTGGTGGAGAATGGCTGGCAGGACGACGAGTTTCTTGCCCGCTGCGCCAGCGGCTACGAGATTTTTGCCCGCTATCTGACCGGCGAAAGCGACGGCGTGGCGAAAACCGCCGACTGGGCGGCGGCTATCTGCGGCGTCGCAGCGGATAAGATCCGCGAACTGGCGAAACTTTTCCACGAAAACACCACTATGCTGATGTCTGGCTGGGGCATGCAGCGCCAGCAGTATGGTGAGCAGAAACACTGGATGCTGGTCACCCTGGCTGCGATGCTGGGGCAGATTGGCACCCCGGGGGGCGGGTTTGGTCTTTCCTACCATTTCGCCAACGGCGGCAATCCGACCCGCCGCGCGGCGGTGCTGGGCTCGATGCAGGGGAGCGTGGCCGGAGGCGTGGACGCCGTGGAGAAGATCCCGGTCGCGCGGATTGTCGAGGCGCTGGAGAACCCGGGGGCGGAGTATCAGCACAACGGCATGGCGCGGCGCTTCCCCGATATTCGCTTTATCTGGTGGGCCGGCGGCGCCAACTTTACCCATCATCAGGATACCAACCGCCTGATTCAGGCCTGGCAGAAACCAGAGCTTATCGTCATCTCCGAATGCTTCTGGACCGCCGCCGCGCGTCATGCCGATATCGTCCTGCCGGCGACCACCTCGTTTGAGCGCAACGATCTGACGATGACCGGGGACTACAGCAATCAGCATCTGGTGCCGATGAAGCAGGTGGTCGCCCCGCAGGGTGAAGCGCGGGATGATTTCGCGGTCTTTGCCGACCTCAGCGAACGCTGGGAGGCGGGCGGCCGCGAGCGCTTTACCGAAGGGAAGAGCGATCTGCAGTGGCTGGAGACCTTCTATCAGATGGCCGCCCGGCGCGGCGCCCAGCAGCAGGTGACGCTGCCGCCGTTTGCTGAATTCTGGCAGGCTAACCAGCTGATTGAGATGCCGGAGGAGCCGGAGAATGCCCGTTTCATCCGCTTTGCCGCCTTCCGCGACGATCCCCAGGCCAACCCGCTGAAAACGGCGAGCGGTAAAATTGAGATCCACTCGCCGACAATCGCCGCCTTTGGCTACACCGACTGCCCGCCGCACCCAATGTGGCTGGAGCCCGACGAGTGGCATGGTAACGCCGAGGCGGGGCAGCTGCAGCTGCTGTCGGCCCATCCGGCCCACCGGCTGCACAGTCAACTGAACTACTCCGCGCTGCGCGAACGCTATGCCGTTGCCGGACGCGAACCGTTGACTATTCATCCGCAGGATGCCCGGGCGCGGGGGATTGCCGATGGCGATCTGGTGCGGGTGTGGAACGCCCGCGGTCAGGTGCTGGCCGGCGCGGTGGTGACGGAGGGGATCCGCCCGGGGGTGATATGCCTGCATGAAGGAGCGTGGCCCGACCTGGATCCGGTGGCAGGCATCTGCAAAAACGGGGCGGTGAACGTCTTAACTAAAGATATCCCAACATCCCGCCTGGGCAACGGCTGCGCCGGTAACACCGCCCTGGCGTGGCTGGAGAAATATACCGGCCCGGCGCTGCCGCTTACGGCATTTGATCCGCCGGCCAACGCATAATCCAGGTGGGGTGCTGAGTATCGTCCTGCCATGCGCAATCTTCAATGCGGAAGCCTTGCGCATGGTAGAAACTGACCGCTGATTCGTTTTTCTGATAAACCTCAAGGCTAAGCCAGGCGTAGTGCTGCTTGACTTCATCCAGCAGCGCCCGGCCAATGCCCTGGCGAATAGCGTCCGGCGCGACGAACAGCGCGCCGACGAAACGGGACTCCAGCACGCTGACAAAGCCTTTTAGCTCCCCGTCGCGCTCCCAGACCCAGGTGCTGGCGGCGGGAAGATAGACATCCCGTACCACCGCGACGCTGTCGCGCCAGTAGCTTTCGCTGATAAAGGGATGGGCATGAATCGTACTTTCCAGCCACAGGTCCAGCAGCGGCAGGTTATCTTTAGCGTCCCACTTGCGGATCATCCTGACCTCCCGGGTGACAGAAGCAGCCGGTGACATGGTCGTTGACCAGCCCGCAGGCCTGCATAAAAGAGTAACAGATCGTCGAACCGACAAACTTAAAACCGCGTTTTTTCAAAGCCTTAGACAACGCATCTGAGGCCGGCGTCGTGGTCGGGATCTCCGCCAGCGTCGCCGCGCGGGTGACCTGGGGCGCATTGTCGACGAAGGACCAGACAAAATCAGTGAACGACTCGCCATTTTCCTCCATCGCCAGATACGCCCGGGCGTTGCCGATGATGGCCTGAATTTTACCGCGATGGCGGATGATACCGGTATCCTGAACCAGCCTTTCCACGTCGTCGTCGGTCATGGCGGCAACCGCTACTGGATCGAACTGGTGGAAGGCTTTGCGATAGTTCTCACGCTTTTTCAGAACGGTGATCCACGACAGTCCGGCCTGCTGGCCTTCGAGACAAATCATCTCAAACAGCTTGCGGGGATTCTTTTCAGCAACGCCCCACTCCTTATCGTGGTACTCAATGTATAAAGGATCCTGACTGACCCATCCGCAACGCTGCATATTCTTCCTCGCTGTTTTTACTGGCGTAAAAATTTCATTCGGCCCGCCTTGACGCGCCAGCTAAAAAGACAATATTTAATACAAGGCCTGCTGGCCCAAATACT
>OIXH01002543.1_pt1 | contig 17927 bp, 19 predicted proteins | sample 1587741 | NCBI WGS metagenome assembly OIXH01 (sample SAMEA3888916, study PRJEB22519) | human gut metagenome | biome: human gut; feature: human-associated habitat; material: faeces | place: Denmark | collected 2011 | reverse complement strand
GCTTCTGCTCTCCGCGCTGTTCGCGCTGCCGGCCGTCGCTGCGGAGGAGAGCGCGGCCGAAGCGGCAAGCGATCCCTCCGTCTGGCAGAACGGGCTGTTTGCGCTGTTTTTCCGCGATTTGACGCCGTCGCGGCAGATGCTGACCTACGCGCTGGGCAATGTCCTCATCGTTGCCGCCGCGTACCTGCTCGGATCGTTGAACTTTGCCATCATCCTCTCGAAAAAGCTGTACGGCAAGGACATCCGCAAATACGGCTCCCACAATGCCGGCATGACGAACATGTTCCGCACCTTCGGTAGGAAGGCGGGCCTGCTGACGCTGGCCACGCTGGGCAGCACGGCCTTCGCCGCGCCGTCCTTTTCCATCCCGCAGGCCGCCGCGTATTTCAGCAGCATTCTGTGCGCGCCGAACGCAGCGCTGGCCGCAACCCGGCGAGTGCTGGACGACGCCATGGACGAGGACGCAGTGCCCGCAGCGCAGCCTATCGATGAGGACGATCCCGAGGCAGGCTTCTGGACGGTGGGCCCGACCGAGGAGGAAATGCTGCCTCAGAGCGAAGCGCAAAGCGCATCTTCCGGCGCTTCCTCCGTACCGGACGGCCCCATTCCCGATGGCATGGCCCCGCTGCTGGAAGCGCATTACGAGCAGGGCGCGGGTGCGGGCTATGTTTCCAGCGGCGCGGCCACCGTGCGCAACAGCACCGACCTGCCTGACAGCGAGGTAGCCGCGGAAATGATGCAGACGCTTCCGTTCCAGGTGGAGCTGAACAGCGCGGAGCCTCAGGTGCTCATTATGCACACGCACACCACAGAGACCTACGAACTGGAGGAAAAGAACTGGTGCGACCCGGCGTTTTCCGCCCGCAGCGCCTGAAGCCGCGCCGTAAAGGTGGCGCTCAGTTCATCGGCCTGCGCCGGAAAGCGCTGGGCCGCCGTCTGCTGAAAATTCACGGTGATATAGCTTGGTTTCATAGAAGCTTCCCCCTTATTATATCTTCGCACGGTCTTCCCTTCCGGTTAGTCGATTCTAACCTCCACAGCTGGAAAAAGCCGCCCACCAGCGGCTCTCTCTCCGTGCGGATATTCCATTTTATCATCGGGATTGTAGCATCATTTTTCTCCGGCTGCAAGACCAAAGCCGCAAAATTTTCCGTTGGCCTCTGCCTCATGACAGACCTGCGCCCATGCGGATGCATATTTTCGCATATTTATCGGTACATAAACCCCGGTTATGGTGGACATAAACCGGGGTTTTATGTGCCGTTTTTCCCTTTAATTCTCCCGCAAGGTGCCGTCGATGTTGACGGTGACCACCTGCCAGGGGATGAACTTGCCGCTATTTTGCAGTGCGGTCTTGGCGGCGAACTCCAGACCGCCGCAGCAGGGCACCTCCATCCGGACGATGGTCAGGGACTTGACGTCGTTATTCCGGATGATCTCCGTCAGCTTTTCGGTGTAGTCCACGCCGTCCAGCTTGGGGCAGCCGATCAGGCAGACCCGGCCCGCCAGAAAGCGGCGGTGGAAATCGCCGTAGGTGAAGGCGGAGCAGTCCGCCGCCACCAGCAGAGAAGCGCCGTCAAAATACGGGGCTTTGGTGGGGGCCAGCTTGATCTGCACCGGCCAGTTGGTCAGCTGACCCTCCGGCTCGGCGGAAGGTGCCGGGGCGGCAGGCGCTTTATGCTGCATCTGGCGCATGGCAGCGCCGGGACAGCCGGTGTGGGCGGGACGCTCTTTGGCGGCCTTGGCGGCCAGCACGGCGGCCTCGTCATAGGCGGGAGCCTCCCGCTCCTCAAAGGTGATGGCGTTGGTGGGACAGGCGGGCAGGCAGTCGCCCAGACCGTCGCAGTAATGCTCGTGCATCAGCTTCGCCTTGCCGTTCACCAGACCGATGGCGCCCTCGTGACAGGCGTTGACGCAAGCGCCGCAGCCATTACACTTCTCCTCATCAATATGAATGATCTTGCGGATCATGGACATGACCTCCTCGTTAGATTCTATCGGTAGTATACCCCGCGCTCTCCGCCGCGTCTGTTGCATTTACCACAGTTCAAAAGAGTTTCTCTGCCTATCTCTGACATGGAAAGACAAATTTGGCTTTTTTGTCGTTAATTTGCGTACATTTGCAAGAAATTTTGCAAAAAACGGCAGAACGATGGCACTTTTTCCCAAGAAGAAACTGGTCAAAATTGGCGGTTTTTTGTTGCAATGTACAGCACTCTGTGTTAAAATTAACAATTGGTTAACACATTTTGTAAGAAGCAGAAACGCCGCCGGATACATCTCTGTCGCTGCACAGACGCATGCATTGGGCGGTTATTTGTAAGGATTGGAGTGGAGAAAAAAGCAATGATCATGTGTGTGTTTCTGTTCGCCCTGTGGCTGCTGCTGAACGGTAGGGTCACCGTGGAGATCTGCCTGTTCGGCGTGGTGATCGCCGGCGCGGTGTACGCCTTCTGCGTGTACGCGCTGGGGTATCATCCCAGCCACGAAAGGCGGCTTCTGAAGCGGCTGGGCGGCTATGTGGTGTATGTGGCCGTGCTCATCTGGGAGATCGTCAAGGCCAACATGGCGGTGGTGAAGATCATCCTGATGCCGCCCCACAAGTACCATCCCGCCATCGTGCGGATGAGGATCCCGTTTAAGAAGAATATTTCCCGGGTGATCCTGAGCAATTCCATTACGCTGACGCCGGGCACCGTCACCATCGAGCAGAGCGGCGACGATTTTCTGGTGCTGTGTCTGGACAAGCCCAGCGCCGACAGCATCCCCGACTGGAACCTGACGCGAATGCTGCGGAAAATGGAGGGTGAAGAATGGAACTGATCCAACAATGCTACAGCTATCTTTTCTGGGGTGTGCTGGTGGCGCTGGCCCTGTGCGTGGTGGCAGTGCTGGTCTACATTCTGAAGGCTCATCTGACGGTGGATCGCATCATCGGCATCAACCTGATCGGCACGCTGGTGGTCATCGTCATCTGCGCGCTGACGTACCTGCTGGGCGAGGACTATCTGGCGGACATCGCCGTGATCTATGTGGTCATGTCCTTCATCGCCGTGATGATGCTGTGCCGCATTTACATCAACCTGTACGACCGCAGGCGAAAGGAGAAGGAACAGCATGATCGGTGAATGGATCCGTTTCGGCCTGTGCGCCGCGTTTTTGCTGGCGGGCCTGTTTATCATGGTGGTATCCATCATCGGCCTGTACCGCTTTGACTTCGCTCTGCAGCGCATCCACGCCGCCGCGCTGGGCGATACCCTGAGTCTGCTGCTGTTCACCATCGGCATCCTGATCGCCGTGGGGTTCCATGCCGTGGCGTGGAAGCTGGTGCTGGTGCTGGTGCTGCAATGGCTGACCTCTCCGCTGAGCAGCCACATGCTCAGCATGTTTGAATACCGCGCCGACGAGAATCTGGGTCAGCATCTGGATCTCAGCGACGCGGAATACCACACCGAGGACGAGGAGGTGGCCGCCAAATGATGACGACCTTTCGCCTGATCCTGCTGACCGGGCTGATCGTGTGCGCCGCGGCTACGGCGCTGACCAAAAAGCCCATGCAGGCTGTGATCATCTACATGGCCTACTCCGTTATTATGTCGGTGATCTGGATCATGCTGGAGTCCCCCGACCTGGCCATTACCGAGGCGGCGGTGGGTGCGGGCATCACCAGTCTGCTGCTGTTTCTGACGCTGCGGCGGCTGAACCTCATCGACCGGGACGAGGAGCACCGCCGGCACGAGGAGGAGACTCTGCGCCAGCATGCCGCGCCCCACGAAACGCATGGAGAGGAGGACAGCCATGAGCAGTGAGAAAAATTTCTTCCGGCGGTGGCTGGACGGCCAGGTGGACTGGTCCGCCATGCTGGAGCAGGAAAAGCCCGCTCCCAAGGCGGAGAACGACGCCTACAAGCCCCGCTGGGACGCGGAAAGCGCCCGCCGATCCATGGAGCAGGGTCAGATCGCCTATACGGTGCTGGCTATCGTGGCGTGCATCGTGTTTGCCGCCTTCATGCTGCTGACGGTGGCGAACCTGCCCGGCTACGGCAGCGCCGACGCTCCCACCGTCAACGAGGTGGCGGAGCGGTACGTGGAAAAGGGCACGGAGGAGACCGGCGCGGTGAACACCGTGGCGGGCATGATTCTGGACTACCGTGCCTTCGATACGCTGGGCGAGTCCTTCGTGCTGTTCACCGCCATGTGCGCCGTGACCATGCTGATGAACGCGCCGGGACGCCGCCGTGTGCGGAAACTGGACTATGAGGTGCTGGACTACTATCAGGATCCCATCATCCGCACGGTGTGCAAATTCGTCATCCCCATTATTCTGGTGTTCGGCGTGTACATTCTGCTGAACGGCCACCTGTCTCCCGGCGGCGGCTTCTCCGGCGGCGCCATCATGGCGTCGGCGCTGATCATCTACGGTCTGGTGTGGGGCGGCGAACGGGCCTCCAAGGCCATCCCCGCCAAGGTGCTGAAGATCATTGTGCTGTGCGCCCTGGGCTTCTACGCCTGCTCCAAGACCTACTCCTTCTTTACCGGCGCCAACCATCTGCACTCCATCATCTCTCCCGGCGTGCCGGGCCGCATCCTGTCCGCCGGACTGATCCTGCCGCTGAACGTGGCGGTGGGCTTCGTGGTGTGCTGCACCATGTACAGCTTTTACATGTATTTCCAAAGGGGGGAGCTGTGATGAACAACATGTTTACCCACCTGACGGAAAATTACGAGGCATGCGTGGCGGTGATTCTGTTCGCCATCGGCATGTGCATGCTGCTGTTTGACAAGAACCTGCTGAAAAAGGTCATCGGACTGGACATTATGGACAGCGGCACGTTTTTGCTGCTGGCCGACCGGGGCTATATCACCGGGCGCACCGTGCCCATTATCACCGGCGGCGTGACCGATATGGGCCACTACATCAACCCCATCCCCGCCGGACTGGTGCTGACGGGCATCGTGGTGTCGGTCAGCGTGTCGGCGCTGATGCTGAGCCTGACCATCCGCATTTATAAGAAGTACCACACGCTGGATATCGACACGCTGTATGTGATGATGTCCGACCGGCGGAAGGGAGGGCGCGTATGAGCTTCGTCCAGAACTTCCCCTTCTTCTCCATCATCCTGTGCCTGTTGTGCGCCGTGACCACCTTTGTGGCGGGCGATAAGTGGGGACGGCGGCTGACCATCGGATTGCTGTCCGTGTCCATCGTTTTGCAGAGCTGCGTCCTGTGGTTCTGCGCCAGCAATAACACCAGCTACTCCTACATGATGGGCCATTTCCCCGCCCCGTGGGGCAACGAGATCGCCGCCGGGGTCATTGAGCCGCTGATGGCGCTGCTGTTCTCGGTGGTGATGCTGCTGAGCGTGCTGGGCGGCATGGATCGCATCCTGAAGGACATTCCCGACAAGCGCCGCCATCTCTACTGGAGCATGGTGGATCTGACGCTGGTGTCCCTGCTGGCCCTGTCCTACACCAACGATATCTTCACGGGCTACGTGTTCATTGAGATCTGCACCATCGCCTCCTGCGCCCTGCTGTCGGCCCGGGACAACGGCCGCTCCCTCATCGCGGCGGCCCGGTACATGGTGTTCGCGCTGGTGGGCTCCGGATTGTTCCTGATCGGCGTCATCTACACCTATTCCATCACCGGACACCTGCTGTTCCCCCAGTTGCACGAGACCATCGCCGCGCTGTGGGCGGAGGGTACGTACCGGTTCTCCATGACGGTGGCCATCGGCCTGATGACGGCGGGCCTTGCCATCAAGTCCGGTCTGTTCCCGTTCCACTTCTGGATGCCGGATACCTACGGACGGGCCACCCCTGCTTCCTCCGGTATCCTGTCCGGCGTGGTGTCCAAGGCGTATATCCTGCTGCTGATCAAGATCGTCTACCGCGCCGTGGGCATCGAGGTGTTTGCCGCCAGCGGCATCCAGTCGGTGCTGCTGATCTTCGGCATTGCCGGGATGATCGTGGGCTCCGTGTCCGCCATCCGCTCCAAGCGGCTGACCACCATGGTGGCCTATTCCTCCGCCGCCCAGATCGGCTATATCTACATGGGTCTGGGCATGGGGACACAGGCGGCGCTGCTGGCGGCGTTCCTGCACATCTTCTCCCACGCGCTGACCAAGCCCATGCTGTTCCTGTCCGCCTCCGGACTGCGTGACGTTTCCGGCGGGCACAACGACTTCCCCAGTTTGCAGGGCGCAGGCCACCGCAATGTGGCGGCGGGCGTGCTGTTCACGGCGGGCGCTCTCAGCATGGTGGGCGTGCCGCTGTTCATCGGGTTCATCCCCAAGCTGCAATTCGCACAGGCGGCCTTTGCCCTGACGTGGGAGAAGTGGCCGGTGCTGCTGGCACTGGCGGTGTCCACGCTGCTGAACGTGCTGTATTTCCTGTACACGGCCATGGTGCTGTGGCTGCCCCAGAAGGACGGCACGATGGCCCCGGCCCAGAAGATCAACTGGGGCAAGGCCATCCCCGCCGCGGTGCTGCTGGCCATCGGACTTGCCATCGGTATCCATTCCGCGCCGCTGACGGCGCTGCTGCGGCAGGGCTTCGGCCTGTTCTGCCAGTATTAAGGAAAGGAGTGGACTGTATCATATGTTATATTTGATCCTTCTGCTGCCCTTCCTGCTGGGGATCGGCTGCGCCTTCTGCAAGAAGGAGAACGCCCGGCGGCTGACCCCGGTGCTGGCGGCGGCGCAGACCGTGCTGACGGCGCTGGTGATCTACGCCGCCGTGTCCGGCAAAGACTGGGCCACCAATGTGGTGTATCTCAGCGAGTCGCTGACCTTTTCGCTGAAGATGGACGGCGTGGCGGCGGTGTTCGCCGTGGTGACGGCGGTGTGCTGGCTGCTGACCATCCCCTACGCCGCCGTGTACATGCCCCACAGCGGCGGAGAGCCCCGGTTCTACGTGTTTCTGTTCACCACCGAGGCGGTGCTGCTGGGCACCGCGCTGGCGGCGGACATGGTGACGCTGTATCTGTTCTATGAGCTGACCACCCTGTGCAGCGCACCGCTGGTGCTGCACGAGCTGAAGAAAAAGGCCATTATCGGCGCGTACAAGTACCTGTTCTACTCGGTGGGCGGCGCGTTCGTGGCGCTGTTCGGCGTGGTGGTGCTGTACTTCCACTGTGACTCGCTGTCCTTTGCGGCGGGCGGCACGATGACCGAGGCCACGCCGCTGACGCTTGCGGCGGTGTTCTGCATGATCCTGGGCTTCGGCGCCAAGGCGGGTCTGTTCCCGCTGCATAACTGGCTGCCCAGCGCCCACCCGGCGGCTCCGGCTCCGGCGTCGGCGCTCCTCAGCGGCCTGATCGCCAAGGCGGGCGTCATCGCCGTGCTGCGCACCATCTTCTTCACCGCCGGGGCGGGGCTCCTGCGGGGCACGTGGGTGCAGACGGTGTGCCTGATTCTGGTGCTCATCTCCATTTTCATGGGCTCCTTTATGGGCTGTTTGGAAAAGGAGCTGAAAAAGCGGCTGGCCTATTCCAGTATTTCCCAGATCTCCTATGTGCTGCTGGGCCTGTTCATCCTGTCGCCCGACGGGTTTACCGGCTCCATGCTGCAATTGTTCTTCCACGCGGCGGCCAAGATCGCCATCTTCCAGTGCGCCGGCTCCATTATCCTGCTGGCCCACAAAACGCGGGTGGACGAGCTGCGGGGACTGGGCCGCCGCATGCCGGTGACCTTTATCTGCTTCGCACTGGTGTCGCTGTCGCTGGTAGGTATCCCACCCTTCGGCGGGTTCCACAGCAAGTGGTATCTGGCCACGGCGGCGCTGGAGGCGCTGCCGGGCGCGCTGGGCTATCTGGTGCCGGTGACGCTGATTTTGTCGGCGCTGTTCACCGCCGGATACCTGTTCCCGCCGGTGATCTCCGCCTTCTTCCCCGGCCATGATACCACGGGACTGGACCTGTCCCCCATCCGCGAGCCGCTGGGCATCACCGTTCCGCTGGTGATCTTCGCAGCCATCTGCGGACTGATGGGTCTGTTCCCCAACGGCGTGCTGTCGGTGATGGAGTCCATCGCCGGAGCCGTCGCGTAAGGGAGGTGCTGCTATGAATGGAATTTTGCTTTGTCTGCCGGTGTTTCTGCCTATCGTGGCGGGTCTGGCGGCCTACTTCATCCCCTTCCGCACCGACCGGGCGCGCTGCACCCTGTACGCCGTCATCATCGGGGCCACCACCGTTCTGGCGTGGCTGGCGATTTTGCAATGTGACGGCTCGGCCTTCACGTTCCTGCGGTTCACCGACTCCCTGCATTTCACCCTCCGCATGGACGGGGCGGCGAAGCTGTTCGCGGGGCTGTCGGCCTCGCTGTGGCCCTTTACCATGGTGTACGCGTGGGACTACATGAAGCACGAGGGCCACAAGCCCATGTTCTGGGCGTTCTTTACGGCATCCTTCGGCGTAACGCTGGGCATTGCCTTTGCCGCCAATATGATGACCATGTACCTGTTCTACGAGCTGCTGACGCTGGCCACCATCCCGCTGGTGATGCACGCCATGACCAAGCAGGCCATCCACGCAGGTGTGAAATACGCCGCCTACTCCATTGCGGGCGCGGCGCTGGCCTTTATCGGCATGGTGTTCCTGATCGTCAACGACGCGCAGGAGTTCGTTCCCGGCGGCCATCTGGCGGGGTACAGCGGCAGCATGAACCTGCTGCTGAGTGTGTTCGTGCTGGCCTTTGTGGGCTGCGGCGTTAAGGCCGCCATCTGGCCCATGCACAGCTGGCTCATCAGCGCAGCCGTGGCGCCCACGCCGGTAACGGCGCTGCTGCACGCGGTGGCGGTGGTCAAGGCGGGCGCCTTCGCCTGCATCCGGCTGACCTATTTCACCTTCGGCGTGGACATTCTCTACGGTACGTGGGGCCAGTACACCGTCATGGCGCTGGCCATGATCACGGTGGTGTTCGGCTCCGCCATGGCGCTGAAGCAGCGGCATTTCAAGCGGCGGCTGGCCTATTCCACCGTGTCCAACCTGAGCTACATCCTGCTGGCTGTGGCCTTTATGAACGCCATCGGCGTGGTGGCCGCGTTCCTGCACCTGATCGTCCACTCGGTGGTGAAGATCATGGCCTTCTTCTGCGCGGGCAGCGTGCTGCACTACGCCCACCGGGAGTATGTCAGCGAGCTGGAGGGGCTGGGCAAGCGGATGCCCCTGACCTTCGCCTGCTTCACGGTGGCGGCCTGCGCCCTGACGGGCATCCCGCCCTTCAACGGCTTCGTCAGCAAATGGTACATCGGCTTGGCGGCGGTGAGCGGGGGAAGCGTGGCCTCCTATCTGGGCTTTATCGCCATCCTCATCTCCGCGCTGCTGACGGCCATTTATATGTTCCAGGTGGTGGTGAAGGCCTGGTTCCCCACGGAGGGAACGGTGCTTCCCACCAAGGAGAGCGCCCATGAGGCGGGGCCGTTCATGATCGTGCCTATGCTGATTCTGGCGGCGCTGTGCCTGCTGATGGGCCTGTTCCCGGAGGTATTGCTTGACGTGATCGGAAAGGCGGTGATCCACCCGTGACAACATTTGCTCTGCTGGCCGTTGTGCTGCTGCCGGTGCTGTCGGCGCTGGTCATCGCTCTGCTGCCGGATCGCCATGACGACGGAAAGCGGCTGGGTTCGCTGTCCATCGTGTTCACGCTGCTGACGCTGCTGGCTATGGTATACGTAGCCGCCACAGCGGACGGCAGTACTGTCACCGTTCCGGTGATGCGCCTGAGCTTCTGGGCCGGTGGGTTCCAGAAGCTGTACGGGCTGGTGGTGTGCTTCATGTGGTTCGTCTCGGCGCTGCTGAGTCCCCAGTATTTCCACGGACACCACCACCTGAAGCGGTACTATTTCTTCTTCCTCATCTGTCTGGGGTTCACGGCGGGGGTGTTCCTGTCCGCCGACCTGTACACCACCTTCCTGTTCTTCGAGCTGATGTCCCTCAGCTCCTATGTGTGGGTGGTGCAGGAGGAGACCCCCGACGCCATGGACGCCGGTAAGACCTACCTGACCATCGCGGTGCTGGGCGGTCTGGTGACGCTGATGGGCCTGTTCCTGCTGTACACCGCCACCGGCACGCTGGTGATCGCGGAGCTGCACGAGGCCGTGGCCACCATGGAGCGCGGACGTCTGTGGGCCGCCGCGCTGTGCATCCTGTTCGGCTTCGCCGCCAAGGCGGGCCTGTTCTCGGTGCATATCTGGCTGCCCAAGGCCCACCCGGTGGCTCCGGCTCCGGCTTCGGCGCTGCTGAGCGGCGTGCTGACCAAGGCCGGTATCTTCGGCGTCCTGCTGCTGACGGCGCAGGTGCTGACGGGCGACCACGACTGGGGCATGCTGCTTCTGGTGCTGGGCGCTATTACCATGGTGCTGGGCGCGGTGCTGGCGGTGTTCTCCACCAATCTGAAGTACATTCTGGCCTGCTCGTCCCTGTCCCAGATCGGGTTTATCACCGTGGGCGCGTCCATGATCTGTCTGCTGGGCGAGCATAACGCGCTGGCCGCCAACGGCACGGTGCTGTACATGATGAACCACTCGCTGGTGAAGCTGGCGCTGTTCCTGTTCGCCGGTGTGGTGTACTACAACACCCACGCGCTGGATCTCAACGATATCAAGGGCTTCGGCCGGGGCAAGCCGCTGCTGCACGTGCTGTTCCTGTGCGGCGCCTGTTCGCTGGCGGGTATTCCGGGGTTCCTGGGGTACCTGAGCAAGACGCTGGTGCACGAGGCGCTGGTGGAATACGCCCACATGAGCGGCATGACCATCATCACGGTGGTGGAGTGGCTGTTCCTGTTCTCCGGCGGATTGACAGCGGCGTATCTGACGAAAATCTACGTGGCCATCTTCTGGCAGAAGGGCAAGGAGACCGGCAAGCAGTGGGGCAAGCCACTGTCTGTCATCGCCCTGTGCCTTGCCGCCGTGGCGCTGCCGGTGCTGGGGTTGACACCCCACGCCATCGCCGAGAGGATCAGCGGCGCGACGCTGGACTTCACCGGCGGACACGCCTTCGACCACGCCATCCACTACTTCGCGTGGACGAATCTCAAGGGTGTGGTGATCTCGCTGGCCATCGGCATGGTGGTGTACTTCCTGTTCATCCGCACGGTACTGATGCGGAAGGACGGCTTCTATCTCAGCCGCTGGCCCAAGTGGCTCAGCCTGGAGAACAGCGTGTACAAGCCCTTCTTCCGCGCCCTGTTCGCGGTGGTGGGCGTGGTGTGCCGCGTGGCCTGTGACGCCTTCGACGTGGTGGTGCTGGCGGTGCAGCGGGTGCTGCTGCGGCCTAGCAAGGAAAAGGAGCCGCAGTCCTACTCCCCGCTGGTGCAGGCCATCGCGCGGCAGAGCGGCGACAAGGCCGCCCGGGAAGCCGCCGACCGTCTGGACACCCGGCGGGACATGCGGGACCGTATGGCCCACAGCCTGTCCTTCGGTTTGCTGATGACGTGTCTGGGACTGTGCGTGATTTTGACGGTCGTGATCTGCCACGTGTTCTAAACTGGCATGAAATCTTCGATTTCATTGCCAAGGGAGATGCGGTCGGCTGCGCGCACCCGTTGGGTGCACTGGCGACCGAGAAGAATTTTTCTGACGCACATGTCGTCAGAAAAATGATTGAAATGATTCGCGTCTGCGGACGCGAACTCTGCGAGGCCTTTTTGGCTGCGGATATGAACACTGCGAGGCTATTTGACAAAGCTGCCGCTTCCGGTCACGGAAGCGGCAGCTTCTTTCTTTTGCTTGCAAAGCCGGGCGTTGTGTGGTATTCTGACGGGGAAAAGAAAACCAGAAGGAGGCATTTATCCATGAGTGAAAAGGGTAAGCTGAGCAAGGCGCTGCTGTACGCGCCGGAGAACGGCTTTGACCGTCTGCCGGAGGGCGAAAAGGCCGCCATGCACGACTATTGCGAGTCCTATAAGGACTTTCTGAACCACGGCAAGACCGAGCGGCTGTGCGTGGAGTACTGCATCGAGCTGGCGAAGCAGCACGGCTTTGTGGAGTTTCAGCCGGGTATGGCGCTGAAAACCGGCGACAAGGTGTACTGCAACAACCGGGGCAAGGGCATCATGCTGGCGGTGATCGGTAAAGAGCCGCTGAGTGAGGGCGCCAACATCGCCGCCGCCCACACCGACGCGCCCCGCCTTGACCTGAAGCCCCGTCCCCTGTACGAGGAAGCGGAGATGGCCTATTTCAAGACCCACCACTACGGCGGCATCCGCAAGTATCAGTGGGTGACGATCCCGCTGGAGCTGCACGGCGTGGTGACGCTCTCGGACGGCACGGTGCTGCCCGTCCACATCGGCGACAAGCCGGAGGATCCTCAGTTCATCATCAACGACCTACTGCCCCATCTGGGCCGCGAGCAGGGCAAGAAGCCCCTGAACGAGGCCATTCCCAGCGAGAGTCTGAACATCCTCGTGGGCTCTCAGCCGGTGGAGGACGAGGACGAGAAGTCACGGTTCAAGCTGGCGGTCATGCAGCTGCTGCACGAGAAGTACGGCATGGTGGAGGAGGACTTTATCTCCGCCGAGCTGGAGGCTGTTCCCGCCGGGCAGGCACGGGATATCGGCTTTGACCGCAGCTTCATCGCCAGCTACGGCCACGACGACCGGGTATGCGCCTACGCGGAGCTGGCGGGCCTGTTCGACGCGGTGGAGCCCCAGCGCACCGCCGTGTGCATCTTCGCCGACAAGGAGGAGATCGGCAGCGAGGGCGTGTCCGGCATGCTGTCCGCCGCCTTTGACAAGTTCATGGGCGAGCTGTGCGACACCCAGGGCGTGCTGCTGCGGGACTGCTTCGCCAAGTCCTTCTGCGTCAGCGCCGACGTGACCGCCGCCTACGACCCCAACTTTGCCGAGGTATACGACAAGCGGAATTCCGCGTTCATCAACTACGGCGTGGGCCTGTGCAAGTACACCGGAGCAGGCGGCAAGTCCGGCGCGTCCGACGCCAGCGCCGAGGTGGTGGGCAAGCTGCGCCGCCTGCTGAATGAGGAAAAGGTGTTCTGGCAGATGGCGGAGCTGGGCAAGACCGACGCCGGCGGCGGCGGCACCGTGGCCAAGTTCATGGCCCAGCGGAACATCGACACCATCGACGCGGGCGTGCCGGTGCTGAGCATGCACGCCCCCTATGAGACGGTGGCGAAGCTGGACTGCTACATGACCTACCGGTGCATGAAGGCGGTATTTGAGAAGGCGTAACGACAAAAAAGGCTTCACCCTCTGGCGAGGGTGAAGCCTTTTGACGTTGTCTCCAGCCTACAAAACGATTACCCGCAATAGGTGTGTAGGGGCGGGGCTCTGCCCCTCCCGTTCGATATACGGTAATCCCATCGATAGAAGCTTCGTAGGGGCGGACGACTCTGTCCGCCCTGTCAGAAATGGTACGATTATCGTTAGGGCGGGCAGAGTCGCCCGCCCCTACAACCGTTTACCATACCCGGTGTGTTTACCGTGCGGGGCGATGCACCCCAAGGGTACTTGTTCCGCTTCGCTCCACTGCGTGGGCATCGCCCCCTACGAAATGCAGAGCAAGCTGCAAACACGAGGTGGATTTTTTCTGCTTTCTGTGGTAGGATGATGGCAATCAAAACAGGAGGTAGACCCATGAGAAAGAGATTGACCGCGTGGCTGCTGGCACTTGTCATGGCGCTGACGCTGGTGGGCTGCAGAGATGACGTCACCGTCATCGGTGTGACCACCGGCGGCGATCAGACGCCGCAGCAGCAGGAGCAGCAGGACGTTCTGCCGGACGAGGGCGACGAAACGCCCGACGTGCCGGACAATGACGGCGCGGACGCCGCCATCGACGAGGACGGCAGCTACACCAGCAAGGAGGACGTGGCGCTGTACATCCACACCTACGGCCATCTGCCGGGGAATTTTATCACCAAAAAGGAGGCCCAGGCGCTGGGCTGGAGCGGCGGCTCACTGGAGCCCTACGCGCCGGGGAAGTGCATCGGCGGCAGCCATTTCGGCAACTATGAGGGGCTTTTGCCGGAGGCGGAGGGTCGCTCCTACACCGAGTGCGATATCGACACGCTGGGCGCCGGCAGCCGGGGCACCAAGCGGATCGTGTTCTCTAACGACGGACTGATCTACTACACCGGCGACCACTACGAGAGCTTTGAGCTGCTGTACGGGGAGGAATGAGCATGCGGTTTGTATTGGACGGCAGCAGCGTGGGAAGCCGCGAGGTGCTGCACCGGACGCTGGCGGCGGGGCTGCGGCTTCCGGACTGGTACGGCGGCAATCTGGACGCGCTGCACGACTGCCTGACGGATATCACGGAGCCCACCGAGCTGGTGATCCGCGGCGGCGCGGCGCTGGAGACGGCGCTGGGCGGCTACGCGGCGGCGCTGCAGCGGGTGCTGGCGGACTGCGCGGCGGAGAATGAGATGTTCTCCGTCACGTGGGAGGAATAAACCAGCGGGCGGCCGGAATGGCATGATTTTGCAGAATTCAAGGCCCCCTTGTGTAAAGGGGGCTGTCAGCAAAGCTGACTGGGGGATTGTCGTTTAAGATAGTGCTGTGGAAATCCAGATGGATACTATGGCAGCATAGCCGCCGAGATTGACACTAAAAATATGCCACCGGCATATTTTCTTTACGTGTCAACCCCTCCGTCAACGCTTCGCGTTGCCACCTCCCCTTACACAGGGGAGGCTTTTCTTTGTGCCCTCGCACTTATATTTTCGTGATTTTACAAAAAATTCACACTTGCCTATTGACAATTCTGACAAAGATGGTAGAATGTAGTCTAGTGAATATCCCAGACAACTTCATACCTTATCAAGAGTGGCGGAGGGAACGGCCCAATGAAGCCACGGCAACCTGTTTTTCAAGGTGCCAAATCCGACGTGAATCGAAAGATGAGGAAAGGGCAAGAAAGTTCAGCACTCTGTCGGTTCAGGCAGGGCGCTTTTTTGTTGCGTATTTCCGGAAATGAAAGGAGAACAAAATCATGGCAAAGCATCTGTTTACTTCCGAATCTGTTACCGAGGGACATCCCGATAAGATCTGCGACCAGATCAGCGACGCCGTTCTGGACGCCATCTTCGAGCAGGATCCCAATGGCCGCGTGGCCTGCGAGACCACCGCTTCCACCGGTCTGATCCACATCATGGGCGAGATCACCACCTCCTGCTATGTGGACATTCCCAAGATCGCCCGTGAGGTGATCCGCGATATCGGCTACGACAACGCCACCTATGGCTTTGACTGCAACACCTGCGCCGTTATCACCAACATCGACGAGCAGTCCGGCGATATCGCGCTGGGCGTGGACAAGTCTCTGGAATCCAAGGAGGCCGGCCGCGACGAGTTGGACAACGGCGCCGGCGATCAGGGCATGATGTTCGGCTACGCCTGCGACGAGACGCCTGAGCTGATGCCCTTGGCCATCTCTCTGGCCCACAAGATGGCCAAGCGCCTGACCGACGTGCGCAAGCAGGGTCTGCTGACCTATCTGCGCCCCGACGGCAAGACCCAGATCACCGTGGAGTATGACGAAGGCGGCAAGCCCTCCCGCGTGGACACCGTGGTGGTCTCCACCCAGCACGCCGCCGACGTCTCTCTGGAGCAGATCCGCAAGGATATCATCGAGCTGGTCATCAAGCCCACCGTTCCCGCGGAGCTGCTGGACGAGAACACCAAGTTCTATGTGAACCCCACCGGCCGGTTCGTCATCGGCGGCCCTCAGGGTGACAGCGGCCTGACCGGCCGTAAGATCATCGTGGATACCTACGGCGGCAGCGCGCCCCACGGCGGCGGCGCTTTCTCCGGCAAGGATCCCACCAAGGTGGACCGCTCTGCCGCCTACGCTGCCCGCTGGGTAGCCAAGAACGTGGTGGCTGCCGGTCTTGCCAGCCGCTGCCAGGTGCAGCTGGCCTACGCCATCGGCGTGGCCCGTCCCGTCAGCGTTCTGGTGCAGACCTTCGGCACCGGCGTGGTGGCCGACGATGTGCTGGAAGCTGCTGTGGAGAAGGTCTTTGACCTGCGTCCCACCGCTATCATCCGCGACCTCGACCTGCGCAAGCCCATCTACCGCCAGCTGGCCGCTTACGGCCACATGGGCCGCGAGGATCTGGGCGTGGCATGGGAAAAGACCGACCGCGTAGAGGCTCTGAAGGCCGCGCTGGGCAAGTAATTTCCCCCTTATTTTTTCAGTTAGTCAAAAGTAACTTGCATTTTCCGCCGCCTTGTGGTATACTGATTGGCAATATATGCAAGGAGTGATCATATGCATTTGCAGGAATCCGGCGAGATGTATCTGGAAACCATTCTGGTGCTGACCAGCCAGTCGCCCCACGTCCGCGCCATCGACGTGGGCGAGTACATGGGCTATTCCAAGCCCAGCGTCAGCCGCGCCATGGGACTTTTGAAAAGCGGCGGCTATATCAAGGTGGACGAGAATGGCTTCATCACGCTGCTGGAGCCGGGCCGCGAGGTGGCCGAAATGATCTATGAGCGTCACACACTGCTGACGCAGTTTCTGACCCGGCTGGGCGTATCGCCAGAAGTGGCCGCCGAGGATGCCTGCAAGCTGGAGCATGTGATCAGCGACGAATCGTTCCAGGCCATCAAAAAGCACGCGCATCTGGGCGTGGAAAAGTGAAAAAAAGATTCCCTGACTTGGGTCAGGGAATCTTTTTTTGCTATTTCACTTCCACTCTTGGCCCCGGGCGGTACTCCTCGGAGAGCACCCGGATGGTGATGCTCCCGGCAGAAAGCTCCGTGAGCCGCGCCTGCAGAGCTTCTGCCTTTTCCGCAGGCAGGGAGATGGACAGCACCACGTCCGCGCCGTAGGCTACATCGTCGATGACGCCGGACTGGCCCTCGATCTCCAGCTTCACCCGCTCGAAAAGGGGATAGGTGCAGGGTACCTCCACTCTGGCCCACGCGCCCATCACCGCCACGCCGGAGGCGATCAGCGCGTCCTTGGCCCCCTTGGAGTAGGCGCGGGTCAGACCGCCCGCTCCCAGCAGGATACCGCCAAAATACCGGGTCACCACGCAGCAGACGTTGGTGACCTCCTCCCGCTGGAACACGTTCAGCATGGGCTGGCCCGCCGTGCCTTGGGGCTCTCCGTCGTCGGAGTAACGCACCGGGCCGTCGTGGAGGAGGTAGCACCAGCAGTTGTGCCGGGCGTCGTAGTATTTCTTCTTCATCTCCTCGATCCGGGCCCGGGCCTCCTCCTCCGTCTCCACCCGCCAGATGTGGCTGATGAACCGGGACCGCTTCTCCGTAAACTCACTCTCCGCCGTCTCAAACGGCACGATGTACCCGCTCACGCCAGTCCTCCTCCGTCAGTAAGTAGTAATAGGTCTGCCGGAACTCCCGCATCAGGTCCACCTCCGTGGTCCGGGCGAACTGATAGCGGAAGCCGCATTTTTCCATGGTCCGCTTGGACCGCCAGTTTCCCGCGTAGTGGGCGCACCAGATCCGGCGCAGTCCCAGCTCTGTGAAGCCATACCGCAGCACCGCCTCCAGCGCCTCCGGCACCAGCCCCCGGCCCCAGAAGGCGGCGCTGAGGGCGTAGCCGATCTCATCATCGGGACAGTCCGGCAACTCCCCGGCGGGGTGGCCGCCCACGAAGCCGATGGAGCCGATGACCTTGTGATTCTCCCGCAGCTCCATAGCGAAGACGCCGGACTGGGAGAACACCGTCCGGACGATGTCCCAGCTCTCGAAGTAGCTCTGATGGGCCGGCCATCCAGCAATGGGGCCCACCCGGGGGTCCCGGGCATAGGCGTAGACGTCGCAGGTGTCCTGAACGGTGAAGGGCCGCAGGATCATGCGGGGGGTATGGAGGATCACATCGTTGGACATGGGAATGCTCCTTGGTTGAATTTTTGCGGGAATTCTCCCCGCAGGTTCTCCGTCCGGGGAAAGATAAACCGGGTGTCGCATGGGACTGGCTGCCTCAGGACTGGACGGCAGA
>OIXH01002537.1_pt1 | contig 17957 bp, 21 predicted proteins | sample 1587741 | NCBI WGS metagenome assembly OIXH01 (sample SAMEA3888916, study PRJEB22519) | human gut metagenome | biome: human gut; feature: human-associated habitat; material: faeces | place: Denmark | collected 2011 | reverse complement strand
GGAAGGGCGTCCTCCGTCGGGGCCGTCTCTCCCTGTCCGTATTCGGGGCGCTGGTCACCCTGTTCCTCTATGGCGGGGGGATGAACCCGGCTTCCGTCCTCATGTACCAGCCCAACCCCACGTGGCCCATGATCTGGACGGCGTTTCTCACCGGCCTGCCTGTGGATCTGGTCCACGCCGCCGCCACCGCCCTGTTCCTCTGGTTCCTGGCTCAGCCCATGCTGGAAAAGCTGGACCGGGTGAAGGTGAAATACGGTCTTCTGGAATGAAAAAGAAGCCTGTTGCAAAGTGGAAACCGTGCATTTCCCGCCCAGTTTCGGCAAAATCCCAATGTCTACCACGGGCGGACACATAGGTCCGCCCCTACAATGGGATACCAACACGGTGTATCAACAGCTTTTTCGGAATTCTCGCGAAATTTCCCATTTTCCTTCCAAAAGTAGGCATTCAAATAACAAAATGCGTTGGACAATTTTTGCCCATCCTCACCATTCGCCGTAGGGGCGGACCCATGTGTCCGCCCGGCAGGGACATCTTGTGGTTTCTTCCCACGTTCGGCGAATTCGTAGTGCCTACCACGGGCGGACACACAGGTCCGCCCCTACGGTGATATACCGACGCAGTGCATAAGCAAGTTCTTCGGCATTCCCTGCAGAATATGCCACTTTTTCTTCATTTGCGGTGTATTTAAATGGAAGAACACATCAAATCATTTCTACCCATTCTCGCCGCCTGCCGTAGGGGCGGACCCATGTTGTCAAGGCCGGATTGTTTACAGAATGTTCGGGATGATGGTTTACAGGTCTCTGGGATAGATCTTTCTGGAAATGAAGAGCTTTTCAGACAAATTGATCTTAGCGATCTTGTACGCTCCATAGCATACCCGGACCTTATTCTCAGAACGAAAAAGCAGTTCCACATACTTCCCGGCAAAAGATTCGCTTAGGTAATATCTGTGCTTCTGAATGGATAAGTACCCTTTACAGTTCACCTTGCGCAAGGTCGCACCAGCATCGTACTCCGGCTCACCCCAGGTGCTGGGCAGCTTCCGCGCGCTGGAACGGTAGTGCTTCTCCGGCACATCATAGTTAAGGGCCGCATGAGGACGCTCCACATTGTATTCCTCCCGGTAGTGGTCAAAGATGCTCTGGGCCTCCACCAGATCTCGGATCGTGTACCGCTTCAGGACATCTTCCTTCAACGTCCGATGAAACCGTTCCTCTTTGCCCTGCGTCTGGGGGTGCAGGGCCCGGCCATGCATTGGCAGGATGCCCAGCTGCATCATCCAGATCTCATAGGGGGTATAGCCGTTGGTGTGATCTGCCCAAGGCGGTCCATTGTCTGAGAGGATGGCGTCAGGGAGCCCATATTCTGAAAATACCCGCAAAAGGCTCCGTTCTACGCTTTTCCACCGCTCATTGTCATACGCGTCCAGGCAAAGAAGCTTCCTGGAGCAGTCGTCGCTCATGGTCAGTGGGTGGCATCTCCTGCCGTCTGCCATGGCGAAGTGGCCCTTGAAATCCATTTGCCACAGCTGGTTGGGCTCCTCCTTCTGGAAACGGCGATAGGGCTTGTGGGCTTCGCTCTCCTCCGGAGAGATGCGTCCACCGCGCTTGAGGATCTCCGTTGCGGTGCTAGCCGCCGGCAAGTTTTGATAGCCTTTGTCTTGCAGATACCGTATCAGCTTCCGGCCTCCCCAAGTAGGGTGCCGCGTCCGCGCCTCCAGGATCAACGCCTCTGTCTCCGGCGGCGTCCGGTTGGGATGGCCACGCGTGGTATGGCTCCGGTCCGACAGCGGCTCCCCCGCCTGATACCGTCGGATCCACTTGTACGCCGTTGGGCGCGATATCCCCGCCTTCCGGCACAGCTCGCTAATACTATCCTCCCCGCACAGCGCCGCCAGCACGAATTCCTCTCTGCTCTGTTCCACAGTTTTCTCCTTCCAGGACATTCCTCAGCACCTCTTTCTTCTGAGCGTTGTCCTTCCATTTTACCTTGAAAACTGTAAACGATCCCCCCGGCTTTTCTGTAAATGATCATACCAGTCTATACACTGTGTGTCCGCCCGTGGTAGGCATCACAAATTTGTAGAACATGGGAAGGAAACGCACTATGTTTCCACTAAGCGGACACACAAATCCGCCCCTATGGCCTTGACCGTAACCCTAAGCGCGTTCCCTCATGGGAAACTCTCTCCAAAGCGCAAATTCAAGTATTGTTAGCAGCACAACTACTCCACAGATTTCAACGCCTCCGCCATATTGATGCGCTCCAGCTTGAAATAGAGGAACACATCCACCATGCAGGCAAACAAGAAGGTGAGCACCACCGCCCAGAAGTTCAGCGTCACCGTCACCGGGAGCCGTTCGAGGATCAGATCGGTGACCGGGCGGCCGGGATCGACCGAGGCGGAGACGCCGAAGTCGCCGTGCAGGACCACGTCGCGCAGCCACAGACCGAATCCGACCAGAATCGGCTTGTCGAGATTGAGCGCTTCGCGCATCGACCGGTTCTGCCGGAAGGCCCCCTCTTCGGCGTTCACCGCGGTCATTGCGGCGTCACTGCTGAAGAGGTCGCTCCGGGTGGGATCTCCCGGGGCGAGCCGGAGCAGGACGTAGCTCACCAGCAGGATCGTCAGCAGCGTGAATGCCGCCAGAATCAGCCGTTTTACGAGATATCCGAACATGTCAGGCTCCTCCCTGCGATTCTTCGGGGAACTTCACGCGACTGAGCAGAAGTCCTCCGGCGACGAAGGGGATTACCAGCAGGGCGATGCCGTATTCCGACCGCCCGGAGACTCCCGCCGCCAGCGCGATCAGAATCGGACCGAGCACGGTGGTGAATTTACCGAAGATGTTGTAGAATCCGAAGAATTCCGATGCTCGTTCCCGGGGAATCAGACGGCTGAAGAGCGAACGGCTCAGCGACTGGATTCCCCCCTGTGAGGTCCCGATCAGGAAGGCGACCGCGAGAAACACCCACAGTTTGTGCGTGGCGCTCGAAAGCGACGGAATCACGCCGCAGAGCAGCGACACCAGCACGTAGACTCCGATCGCCCAGTAGACCAGAGTCCGCGCCGGAACCACCCGCGACAGCCTGCCGTAAAGCATGGTGAAGGGAAACGCCAGAAACTGCAGTGCGAGAATCGTGCAGAGCAGCCAGGCCGACGAGATGCCGATGTCCACGCTGAGCGGCGTCGCCATCATGAAGATCGTGCCGACGCCGTCGATGTAGAGGAAATAGGCGACCAGAAAGAGCACCACGTTGCGGTAGCGCCCGATCTCCCGCGCGGTGGCGGCCAGCCGCCGCAGCGCCCGCAGCAGATCGTATGCCAGACACAGCCCCAGCCCCAGCAGCGCTCCCTGCGCAAAGGTCAGCGCCTGCGCCGAGACAGGGATCTCCATCAGCCGAACAGGCGGGCGAAAAAGCCGCCGCGCGGAATATCATCCTCATACGAGATCGCATCGACGCTCCCATCGACCAAAACCTGCCCGCCGTCGATAGACAGCTGCTGCAGATGCAGCCCCTGTCCGCGGATGGACATCGGGCCGCGCGTGGAGGTCAGCAAAATCTCCGTGTCGTCAAAACTTTCGACCTCCAGAACGCCTGTGATGGAAAGACGGCTGCGCGAGTCGAGCGTCAGCCGGTGCGGCTGCTGGGCAAGGTTCGTTTCGATCAGCGCCTGCTGCATGGTATCATCCTTTCTTCTGTCCGGGTATGCCGGCTTCTCCCTACATATATACGCGGGAAGGACGGGCCTATGCAGCTTTTTTATGTTCAGATTTCGCGGTACATGGCTGCCGCGTCGTCCTTGCGCACAGCCTCGGCCACGGCGAGTACCTCGACCGTGACGGTTCGCGCGCCGAAGGCGATGGCGATATGATCGCCGACCTTGACGTCATAGCTGGCCTTGGCGGGCTTGCCGTTGACTGTCACGCGGGTGTTGTCGCACGCCTCGTTTGCAACTGTGCGGCGCTTGATAAGGCGGGAAACCTTCAGATATTTATCAAGTCTCATGCTGTCTGCCTTTCTGCCGGAGGCTCCGGCAATGTGTTTCTGTTATCATACCGCGAACCGCCGCTCTGTGTCAACGTCCGGAAGCGCTTTGCTGTCTGAGGATTTTGCGGTTGACGGCCCGTGCAGCGGCAGCTACAATAAAAGAAAAACGCAAAGGAGAATCTGCAATGGACGTAACGCGGATCCCGAAGATCGAGCTGCACCTGCATCTGGACGGCGCAGTGCCGCCGGAGACGATGTGGCGCATGGCGCAGGAGAAGGGCCTCGCGCTGCCGGCCGATACGCTGGAGGACTTCCGGACCTGGCTCGTCCGGACGGCGGACTGCCGCGACGTCAATACGTACCTGGCCCGCTTTGAGCTGCCGCTGCAGCTCATGCAGGATGCGCCGTCCATCGAGCGCATCACCTTTGACGTGCTGAGCACGCTGGCCCGGCAGGGGCATGTCTATGACGAGGTCCGCTTCGCCCCGCAGCTGCATACGCGGCAGGCGCTTTGCCAACAGGACGCGATTGAGGCCGTGCTGGCCGGGCGGGCGCGGGCGCTGCGCGCGTTCCCGGACTACCGCTGCGGGATCCTGCTCTGCTGCATGTGCATCGGGCCGGAGACGGTCAACATGCAGGAAAATCTGCAGACGGTCCGCCTGACGCGGCAGTATCTCGGCTCCGGCGTCGTGGGGCTGGATCTTGCGGGCGCGGAGGGGATCGTGCCGCTTGAAAACTTCCACCCCATTTTTGATCTCGCGCGCGAGCTCTCGCTGCCGTTCACCTGCCACGCGGGCGATTCGCAGGGGCCGGAGACGGTCCGGGCCGCGCTGGACTTCGGTGCGAAGCGCATCGGCCACGGGCATCACATCTATGACGATCCGTCGCTCTGGCCGCGGGCGATCCGGCAGGGCGTGACGCTGGAGATCTGCCCGACGAGCAACATCCAGTGCAAGACCCAGCCCTCCTACGCCCTGCATCCGGCCAAGCGGCTGCTGGACGCCGGTCTGCGCGTGACCATCAGCACGGACAATATGACGCTCGCCGCCGTCACGCTGGAGGATGAATACCGGCACTGCGTGACGCAGATGGGCTTCACCGGGGAAGACCTGCGGACCATGGCCCGCTATGCGCTGGACGCGGCGTTTTTGCCGGAGGCAGAGAAGCGCGAGATCGCTGGAAAATTTTAATATCAAACAAATATTCGAATATTTCTTGACGCAGCCGCCTCCTTCGTGGTATCCTGTTACCGGAAGGAGGCGGTTATGTTGGACCGTTATCAGGATATGCTGGATCTGCCGCGCCCGCCGTCGCCGTCGCACGCCCCCATGCGCCGCCGCGACCGCGCCGCCCAGTTCGCCCCCTTCGCCGCCCTGACCGGCTTCGACGAGCAGATCCGCAAGGTCGCGTGGATGCAGCGCAGCGCCTTTCCCTATGAGGGGAAGGCACTGCGAAGCCGTGACGGATGAGGTGGGACACTTGCGTCTACGCGCCGCAGTCCACCTCATCAGTCGCCTCCGGCGACAGCTTCCCCTCATAGGGGAAGCCATTGGCCGGAAGGACTCAGACAAAGAGGTAGCCCTTGAGTGTCTTCAGGGTGTTGAGGACGCCGGCTTTGTGGCTGCGTTCGTAGCCGTGGCTGGCGTAGACGCCGGAGCCGATGAGGCCGTGGCGGATGTCGTAGCCCGCGCTGAGCGTGGCCTCCACGTCGGAGCCATAGTGCGGGTAGACGTCGACCGCGTAGTCCGCGCCCTCGCGCTTGGCCGCGTCGATGAGCTTTCCGACGACTTCGTAGCTGTACGGGCCGCCGGAGTCCTTTGCGCAGATCGACACCTGCCGCTCCGTGCAGCGCAGCCCGTCGCCCACGCAGCCCATATCGACGCTGATGGACTCCGTCACGCCCGCAGGCACGGAGCCCGCGCCGCCGTGTCCGACCTCCTCATAGACGGTCACATGGACATAGGTCCGGCGCGGCAGCTGTTTGTTTTCGTCCCGCAGGTACTTTGCAAAGCCCAGCAGAATGCCGACGGACAGCTTATCGTCGAGGAAGCGGCTTTTGATATAGCCCGAGGCCGTCACGCGCGTGCGCGGGTCAAAGCAGACGATGTCGCCGGTCTCAATGCCGAGTGCGCGGGTCTCGTCCGCGGAGGTGACGGCCTCGTCGAGCAGGACCTCCGTCGTGTCGAAGGTCCGCTCGGTCTTGCCGTAGTCGCCGTTCACGTGGACGGATGCGTTGCACAGCTGCAGCGTCCCCTCGTAGACCTTGCCGCCGCGCGTGTAGACGCGGACGTTCTCCGTCTCGCCGTTTTCCGCGCGCATACCGCCGAGGTTCGTCACGCGCAGACGGCCGTTGGCCTTGACCTCCGCGACCATCGCGCCGAGCGTATCCGTATGCGCCTGCAGCAGCAGTGCGCCCTCCTCCGATTCCGCTCCGCCGAGGTCGATCAGCACGCCGCCCTTGGCGGTCTTCTTTGCCGCAAAGCCCAGCGCGCCGAAGGCGTCCTGCACCCAGGCCGCGGCCCGGTCGGTAAAACCCGTCGGGCTGTCGATCGCGAGCAGCTCGACTGCCTTCTGGGCGGCATATTCTGCATACTTCTGTTCCATCGTCCTGTCTCCTTTTCAATCAAAGAAATTTTACCATCTGGATCTCGTCGCGGTAGGTGCCGTCTTTCAGGCGGAACGCGCGCAGCGTGCGGCCCTGTTCCTGAAAGCCGAGCTTTTCGTAGAGGTGCCGGGCGCGGGAATTGTCCTCGAACACGCCGAGCTCGACCTGTTCAAAGCCGTTTTCCTTCGCCTGGCGCAGCGCCGCTTCGATCATCGCTGTGCCGAGTCCGCCCCAGGCCTTCTGCTCGACGGAAATGCCGAGACTGCCGCGGTGGCGCGTCTTGATGTGGCCGCTCACCGCCATCACGGAGCAGCCGCCGGCCAGCTCGCCGCTTAGCATGGCAACGATCATGAAATTCTGCGGATGCCCGGTCAGTGCTTCGATGAACCCGGTCTCCTGCTCGACCGTCGCCTGGCATTCCTCCGGATAGCGCGCCATGAAGTGCGTCTCTCCGCTGGTCACGCGCATATAATCGAGCAGCGCCTGCGCGTCAGCCGCTTCCGGGCTGCGCAGCAGGACTTCCCTGCCGTCCTTCAACCGGACGGTACATGGCTGGATCTGCATGAAAAGCCCTTCCTTTTGCAAAAATCCCGGCAGAAAGCACCTTCCGCCGGGATCATTTGGTCACATGTCTTCCTTGTCGCCCTTCTGGCGGATGGTGATCCGGATCGGCGTACCGGTCAGGCCGAACACCGCGCGGATCTGGTTTTCCAGATAGCGCTGGTACGAGAAATGGAACAGCCGGCTGTCGTTGCAGAAGAACACAAAATGCGGCGGCTTGACGCCGACCTGCGTGATATAGTAGATCTTCAGACGGCGGCCCTTGTCCGTGGGCGGCTGGACGCGCGCGGTTGCATCTTCCAAAATGTTGTTGAGCATGCCGGTGGTGATGCGCATGCTGTTCTGGTTGGAGACCGCGACGATCATGTCGAACAGCTTGTCCACGCGCTGGCCGGTGAGCGCGGAGATGAACACGACGGGCGCGTAGGTCATGTAGCTGAGATCCCGGCGAACCTCGGCCGTCTTCTCGTCCATGGTGTTCGTGTCCTTCTCGACCGTGTCCCACTTGTTGACGACGATGATGCAGGCCTTCCCTGCCTCATGTGCCAGACCTGCGACCTTGGTATCCTGCTCGGTGACACCCTCATTGGCGTCGATCAGGATGAGGCACACGTCCGCGCGCTCGATGGCGGCGATGGAGCGCAGGTTCGAATACTTCTCGACTGCATCGTCGACCTTCGACTTGCGGCGCATACCGGCCGTATCGATAAAGAGGAACTTGCCGGACTCGTTTTCAAAATAGCTGTCGATGGCGTCGCGCGTGGTGCCCGCGATGTTGGAGACGATCACGCGCTCTTCGCCGAGGATCTTGTTGAGCAGGCTCGACTTGCCGACGTTCGGCTTGCCGATGATGGCGACCTTGATGACGTCCTCGTCGTATTCCTCGCCGTCATCGGGCGGGAAGCTGGCGACGCAGGCGTCGAGCAGATCGCCCGTGCCGTGGCCATGGACCGCGGAGACCTCGATCGGGTCGCCGAGGCCGAGGGCATAGAATTCATACGCGTCGGGGTTGGCGTGGCCGGTCTGGTCGCACTTGTTGACAGCCAGCACGACCGGCTTCTTCGAGCGCTTGAGCATGGACGCGACCTCCGCGTCCGCGGCGGTCAGGCCGACCGTCACGTCGACGACCATGATGATGACCGTCGCCGTCTCAATGGCGATCTCCGCCTGACGGCGCATAAATTTCAGCATTTCATTGTTCGTGCCCGGCTCGATGCCGCCGGTATCGACGAGCGCAAAGCCGCGCCCGTTCCACTCGCATTCGCCGTAGATCCGGTCACGGGTGACGCCCGGCGTATCCTCCACGATCGCCATGCGCTTGCCGGTCAGCTTATTGAAGAGCATCGATTTGCCGACGTTCGGCCGGCCGACGATGGCTACGATGGGCTTCGACATGGTAGGCCCTCCTTTCAGGCTTCCTTTTCAGGATAAGAAAAGAGGAAGGCGCACAGCCTCCCTCTCATCTCTTTCAGCGAAATCACTTAGCTTCAACAGAAATGACTTCACGGCCATTGTAGTAGCCGCAAGCCTTGCAGGCTCTGTGAGGCAGGCGGGGCTCGCCGCACTTCGGGCAAGCGACGACGCCGGGGATCGCCAGTTTCCAGTGGGAGCTGCGTCTCTTATCTCTTCTCGCGCGGGATACTTTTCTCTTGGGTACTGCCATGTGGTACACCTCCTTGGTCTAAATGCCCGAAGGCACATTATCTACTTATTTATCCAGTAACTGCTGTAAAACAGCAAAACGGGAATCAACTTCAGGCTTGCAGCCGCAGGGCCCCTCATTGAGGTTCTTCCCGCAGCGGAAGCAGATGCCTTTGCAGTCCGGCCTGCACAGAAGCTGGCTGTCAAGGCCGAGCACGAAGGCCGTCGTCACGATATCGGTCAGATCCGCGCAGCCGTCATGGATGCCGAAGGTCCATTCGTCCTCCGCCTGCTCGAGCTCCTGCTCCGGGACCAGGACCGCGTGGACCGGGATCGTGATCGCGCGCGTGAACGCGGCGGCGCAGCGGTCACACACGCCGTGCAGCGTGGTGGAAAGCTCACCGGTCAGCTCCAGCACACCGGCGGTGTTGCGCACCTTGCCGCGCGCAAGGACCGGCTCGTCTGCAGGCTTGCAGCTGCCGAAAACAAGATCGGACAGATCTTCGCTCGTCTCGAACGGAAGGCTTGCGCCGGGCGTGACAAGAATCGGCTTTAAATCCAGCAGCATAGCGCCCTCCAATCCATAATCGTGCGATGGATATTATATCGAATAATCGCGTGGAAGTCAAATACTTTTTCACAAATTTTTCGTTCTTTTTCCGCAGCCGCGGATTCTTTACAGGAACCGGGCCGCGTGGTAAAATAGGCGCAGAATAAGATCGGAGACGTCAAGACTGCCATGAAAGAATTCACGATCACCCAGAATGACGCCGGGCAGCGGCTCGACCGCTTTCTGGCCAAGGCCGTTCCCCTGCTCCCGGCCTCGCTGGCGCAGAAATACATCCGCCTCAAGCGCGTCAAGCTCAACGGCAAGCGCGCCGAGCGCGATACGCGCCTGACCGCCGGAGATACGCTGCAATTATACATCAACGACGAGTTTTTTGATACCCCAAAAGAAGAAAATGCTTATCTGACCGTCGCCGCGCCGAAACTGCATATCGTCTATGAGGACGAAAATCTCCTGCTGGTCGATAAAAAGCCCGGACAGGCCGTGCATCCGCACGACGGCGCGGAATACGGCAAAACGCTGATCGATCACATTCAGGCATATCTCTACGCCAACCGCGAGTGGCGGCCCAGAGAGGAGCACGCCTTTGCCCCGGCCCTGTGCAACCGCATCGACCGCAATACCGGCGGCATTGTCATTGCCGCAAAGAACGCGGAGGCACTGCGCATTCTGAACCAGAAGATCAAGGATCGCGAAATCGACAAGCGCTATCTTTGCATTGTGCACGGAACGCCCCGCCCGGCCTCCGGCAGGCTCGAGGGGCAGCTGTTCAAGGACGCGAAGGAAAACCGCGTCTATGTCACCAAGACCCCGCAGAAGGGCTCCAAGACCTGCATCACGCTCTACCAGACGCTGCAGAGCCGCGGCGGGCTGAGTCTGGTCGAATGCGAGCTCATCACCGGCCGCACCCACCAGATCCGCGCGCAGATGGCCGCCGCCGGCTGGCCGCTGCTGGGCGACGGGAAATACGGCCGGCTCGACAAGCGCTATGACCGCAAATATCAGGCCCTCTATTCCTACAAGCTCACCTTCCGATTCACGACCGACGCCGGATGCCTCTCGTACTTAGACGGAAAGACGTTCGAGGTCGAATCTGTGGATTTCGTGCAGGAATACTTTACATAACGTACTTTATTCTGTTTTTTCTCCAAAGTTGGAAGAACTTTCAAAATGTTCTTCCAACTTTTTTGCACATTTTTTCGTTTTGTTATTGACAAAACACCCCCTGCCGGATATATTCAATCCAGTATGTTTCGGGCGGCTCCGGCAAAGTTCGACGCATACAAATTTTTTTGAAATGGGGGAGGATACATGTCCAAAGAGCTCATTCGCCTCACGAATCTCACTATGACATTCGAGGACGGAGAGACGATTCTCGACAACATCAATCTGTACATCAACAACAAGGAATTCCTCACATTGCTGGGTCCCAGCGGCTGCGGAAAGACGACCATGCTCCGGATCATCGGCGGTTTTTTGACCCCGACGTCCGGCGACGTGCTGTTCAACGGCAAACGGATCAACGATCTGCCCGCCTATCAGCGCAAGATCAACACGGTCTTCCAGCGCTACGCGCTGTTCCCGCATCTGGACGTGTACGACAACATCGCCTTCGGCCTGCGCATTGCAAAAGTCAAGGAGGATGAGATCGACGAACGCGTGACCGAGATGCTGGAAATCGTCAGCCTCAAGGGCTTCGAAAACCGCAAGGTGACGAGCCTGTCCGGTGGCCAGCAGCAGCGTGTGGCCATTGCCCGCGCACTGGTCAACCGCCCGCAGGTGCTGCTGCTCGACGAGCCTCTGGGCGCACTCGATCTGCGCCTGCGCAAGGATATGCAGAACGAACTGAAGAATATCCAGCAGCGAATGGGAATTACATTTATATATGTCACGCACGATCAGGTGGAGGCGATGACGCTCGCCGATAAAATCGTAGTCATGAACTACGGGAAGGTCGAACAAATGGGTTCGCCGATGGCGCTGTACTACAATCCGGTCAACAAGTTCGTCGCCGGTTTTATCGGCTCGCCAAAGATGAACTTTTTGCCGGCCACCGTCAGCGACTGGCAGGCAGAGCGCTTAACGGTCACCCTCGCCCAGGACCATCAGCTCACCCTGAACGTTGCCACCCAACCGCTGAAGCCCGGCGCCGCGGTCACGCTGGGGATCCGGCCAGAGCACCTCACGCCGGAAGTCTCCACCGGTACCGTGGTGGAGTTTCAATGTGAAGTGGTGGAGCGTCTGGGCAACAATACCTACCTGTTCGGCCAGTGCTACGGTCACGATAACGTCAAGGTTCTGCTGCCCGGCGACGTCCATTTCCGCCCGTGGCAGAAGATTAATCTGGCCTTCGATGACCGCTTCTGCATGGTGTTTGATGAGAACGATCTGCGCATCAGCGCCGATATCACGGCGCCGGACGCCCACTAAGCCAACATATTGCTGTCATCTGCGCAGCGTATGCTGCGACTGAATGCCGGAATACATCCTGCCCGGCATTCACACCCTCATTTTTATTCTGCTGCATCGGAATCATCCTTCTCTCCCGGCATCGCAGGTTATTGTGATGCCGGTTTTTTTGCCCACGCAGCGCGATTTCTCCCGCTGCGCCCGGTTTATCTTTCGCATATACTGATGACACCCGGCGAACGATAAGGATACAGGCATGAGGACCCGGCATCTGATGGCGCTGTTTACAGGAGTGCTGATACTGGCCATCATCCTGCCTATCTCGCTCAGCATCTGGCAGGCGGCGCGGCAGGCCAAAATGCAGTTCTATCGTGAGCTGGATGATTATTCCAACCGTATTGTCGTCCGCACGCTGCAGGTCGCCGATCAGGCCCGGGAAGCACTGCGGGAGGCCGACTCACACTCTGCCGCTTCCTGTAGCCCGGAGCATCTGCTCGCCCTCCGCCGGATCGCCTATACCCATCGCTACGTGCAGGAAGTGCTCTGGCTGGAAGATTCCGTACCGCAATGCTCCTCCCTGGAAGACCATAGCGTTGCGGTGACCTTCCCGCCACCGGACCACATTGCCCCCGACGGCTATCGCACCTGGCTGACCTCGATTAACGATCTTGGCCTTAATCACCAGATGACGGCCATGGCCAGCCGGCAGCATATGGTAATGATCGATCCCATCTCCTTCATTGATGTGGTGCCCGCCAGCGAGGAGAAGATCCATACCATGCTGTTTGGTTTGGACCATATGAAAATGGTGATCAGCAGCCAGCCGCTGCCGGCGAAGGTCTGGCAACGGATTAAAGATCCGCACCTGAATATGCTGACCCTGGATAATACGGTCTACCGGATCCAGCGCATTCCCGAGCTGGGATCCGGCATTGTGACCTGGTCATCCACGCTGCCGCTACAGCAGCGTATTCGCCAGCAGCTGATCTTCTGGCTCCCTGTCGGCATCTTCACCAGCCTGCTTGCCACCTGGCTGCTGCTGCGCCTGCTGAGACACCTGCGTTCACCGCGCAACAGTATGCTGGACGCCCTCAATTCCCAGGCGATTCAGGTTCACTATCAGCCGATTATTTCATTGCAGGACGGAAAAATCGCCGGGGCCGAAGCGCTGGCGCGCTGGCAGCAACCCGACGGCACCTTTTTATCGCCGGATATCTTCATTCCCCTGGCCGAGCAAACCGGACTGATCACCCAGCTGACGGAAGATATCGTCAGGAAAATTTTTGCCGACCTGGGTCCCTGGCTGAGGCAGCGGCCGGAAGTGCATATCTCCATCAACCTGTCGGTGGATGACTTACGCTCTCCCACCCTACCCAAGCTATTACACGATCAGCTGCAGCACTGGGGGATCGCCGCGGAACAGATTATCCTTGAGATCACCGAGCGCGGGTTTGTTGACCCGGAGACCACCATGCCGGTGATCGCACACTACCGCGAGGCCGGGCACCGCATTTCGATTGACGATTTCGGTACCGGCTACTCCAGCCTGAGCTATCTGCAGAAGCTGGACGTCGACACGCTGAAAATCGATAAATCCTTTGTCGATACCCTCGAGTACCGGCCGCTGACGCCGCACATTATTGAAATGGCCAAGGCGCTCAATTTGGCCACCGTCGCCGAAGGGGTGGAAACCGTAAGCCAGCGCGATTGGCTGAGACAGCATGGCGTTCAGTACGCCCAGGGCTGGCTGTACAGCAAAGCGCTGCCAAAAGAGTCGTTTATTCTGTGGGCGGAAGAGAACCTCCATGCGCATTAAGCGGCAGGCGGCCTGCGCAGAAGGTCAGCGGGCGCGGCCTCTTCGCCGCCCTCTGCCGGAGGCTACTTCAGATAGGATTTAATCACCTGCATCACCGTCTCCAGATCCGCCTCACGCTGCGTCTCGTCTGGCTCTTTCACCACATGGTCGGTGAGATGTCCCTGGATAACCTGCAGCATCATACCATTGACCGCGCCGCGGATCGCCGCCAGCTGCTGTAGCACCTCAGCGCACTCATGCTCGCGATTAAGCATTTTCTCTAATGCGGTACTCTGCCCCTGAATTTTCTTCAGCCGGGTCAGTAACTTCTTTTTGTCTCTCACTGTGTGTGACATTACGCGATCCACCGTTTTTTTCTGTCCGGGATTACCGACCTGCGTGGTCAGCAATGCCTGCCAGCATACCATGATCCTTTTTATTAGCCGGTTTATCTACTGGGGGGTAGTATTTTACTACTGGGGGGGAGTAGGATAAACGCACTTTTGGCAAGGATCCCGATATGAACGATTTCACTTCCCTTCTGCAGCAGGGCAATGCCTGGCTGTTTATTCCCAGCGCAATACTGCTCGGCGCGCTGCACGGCCTCGAACCCGGGCACTCAAAAACAATGATGGCCGCCTTTATCGTGGCGGTGCGAGGAACCTTAAAACAGGCGGTACTGCTGGGGCTGGCGGCCACGGTTTCGCATACGGCGGTGGTCTGGCTGATCGCCATGGCCGGTCTGTGGTTTGGCCGCGGCTGGAACGCCCAAACCTCTGAACCCTGGTTTCAGCTGGTCTCAGGGATTGTCATTGTGCTGATTGCCTGCTGGATGCTCTGGCGCACCTGGCGCGAATCGCAGCCCCACACGCACCATGATCACCACCACGAACATGATCATCACCACGAACATGATCACCACCATGACCATCACCATGCGTCCTCATCCGCCGCGCCGCTGGTGGCGGAAGAGTGGCAGGATGCGCATCAGCGGGCCCATGCTCAGGAGATTAACCGGCGCTTCGATGGCCGCCAGGTGACCACCGGGCAGATCGTGCTGTTTGGCCTGACCGGCGGGCTGATCCCCTGCCCGGCGTCCATTACCGTGCTGCTTATCTGTTTACAGCTGAAGAAATTCTCGCTGGGCGCCACGCTGGTGCTGGGCTTTAGCGTCGGTCTGGCGCTGACGCTGGTGGCTTCAGGGGCTATCGCCGCCCTGAGCATGAAACATGCCACCCGCCGCTGGCCGTGGCTTAACGACCTCTCGCGCAAGGCGCCCTGGATCTCAGGTTTACTGATTATTGTGGTGGGGATCTACATGATGCTTCATGGCCTGAGCGGTCTGTAAACCACAAAGCGCCCTCTTCTTGACGACGAGGGCGCGGGTTCCCTTCAGGAGACGCTCTCCCGGGGAGTGTTGACCGCGTTGCGGTTGACGGGCTGACTGAACCACGGCAGGCACAGCTGGATAAGCGGTCCAATCGACAGCGCGTAAATGACGGTTCCGACGCCAAACTTGCCCCCCAGCAGACAGCCAATCAGCAGCACGGAAAGCTCGATCGCCGTCCGGATACCGCGCAATGACCAGCCGGTGCGAGCGTGCAGGCCGGTCATCAGGCCATCGCGCGGACCCGGGCCAAACCCCGCGCCAATGTACATCCCGGTGGCGATAGCGTTCAGCACAATCGCCACCACCAGCAGCGCACTGCGCGCCACCAGCGATTCCAGCGGCGGCAGGACGGCCAGCGTGGCGTCCGCCGCCAACCCCAGCACTATCACATTGCTCACCGTACCGAGCCCCGGCATCTGCCGGATCGGGATCCATAGCAGCAGCACCGCGGCGCCGGTCAGAATAATCACGGTCCCGAAACTGATCCCCAGCTGTTTAGCCACTCCAAGATGAAAGACGTCCCACGGATCGGCGCCGAGATTAGCATGCACGAAGAGCGCCGTGGACACGCCGTAGAGCACCAGACCGATATATAACTGCAGCAGGCGACGAAGCATATTTTTTCCTCAACATCATTGCGAATGCCCTCATCATCAGCAAAAATGGACTGATAATTAATGGCCAGTTTTGGAAAAGTGGATCGCTATGTCAGCCCGACGCTTTGGAACACAGTCCCTGGTACGCCTGCTCGGCAACTGGCAGGAGTCCAGTTCACGCACACCGCTATGGCGCCAGCTGGCGGAAGCGCTCCGCCTGCTGATCCTCGATGGCCGTCTGACGCTACAGACGCGCCTGCCCGGCGAGCGCGAGCTGGCGGCGGCCCTCAACGTCAGCCGGACGACCATCGCCAGCGCCCTCGGCCAGCTGCGGGAGGAGGGATTTATCCAAAGCCGCCAGGGGAGCGGGTCGCGCATTGTTTTGCCGGAACGCCCTGCCGACCTGCCGCCGCCCTCTGCGACTCCCTCGACGATCAATCTCTCTACCGCCGCCCTCAGCGCCGGTCCGGAGGTCCATCAGGCCTTCCAGCATGCCATGACCCTGTTGCCGCCCTATCTCGCCCAGACCGGTTACGATCAGCAGGGGCTCCCGGTGCTACGGGAAGCGATTGCCCGGCGCTACAGCGAACGTGGCCTGCCGACGCGGCCCGATGAAGTGATGGTGGTCAACGGCGCGCTCAGCGCCTTCGCGCTGATCCTGCGTCTGTTCACCGGCCCCGGTGACCGGGTGGTCATTGATGCCCCGACCTATCCAATGGCCATCAGCGCCATTCAGGGCGCCTCCTGCCGGCCCATTGGGGTCGCACTCCCACAGCAGGGGTGGGACTGCGATGGATTCGCGGCGATCATTGCGCAGACCGCGCCGCGTCTGGCATGGCTGATGCCGGATTTTCACAACCCCACCGGGCGCTGTATGGATGCCCTCACCCGCCAGCGGGTCGCGGACATCGCGGCCAGGACGCGAACAACGCTGGTGATCGATGAGACCATGGTCGACCTCTGGTATAACGCCCCGCCCCCGCCGCCGCTGGCCTGCTTTAATCCCGACGCCGCGGTGATCACCATCGGTTCGGCCGGGAAAAGTTTCTGGGGGGGACTGCGCATCGGCTGGATCCGCGCCAGCACGCGAACAATCGCCTCGCTTATTCAGGCCCGCGACTCTCTGGACTTGGGTACGCCGCTGCTGGAGCAGCTGGCCTGCAGCTGGCTGCTGGCAAACGCCGCCACGCTGCTGCCGCCGCGACGGGAGATGCTGAAGGCGCGCCGGGACATGTGCGAAGAGCTGATGAAAGAGTATTTTCCCCGCTGGCGCTTTACGCCACCGGAAGGCGGGCTCTCTTTTTGGGTGGAACTCCCTGACATGCTAGCCACTTTGTTCTCTGCACGTGCGGAAAGCCAGGGGATCCATATCGGCACCGGCACGCGGTTTGGTCTGGAGGGCGCGTTCGATCGCTATTTACGTCTGCCGTTTACGCTGCCGGATGAAGCATTGCGCCAGGCCTTCTCCACGCTACAACCATTGTGGCACAGCCTTGCAGAACAGCGGGAAAGTACGCGTTTGCGGAAAATAATATAAGAAAATATCGACGGGCTGGCTTCAGCCCGTCAAAAGTCCGTCATCCATGAGGTATATGAGATGTTTTTATAAAATTGCCTGGGTATCCTGCCATCTGGTTATGGCAACCCGGTGACGGAAATAAGGCAATTTCATTAATGCTGGCGCGGAATAGGAAACCCTTTCAAGGAAATAATAAAGCCATCTTCATCTTTTTTAATTTTAGCGCCGGTGTCACACCAGTCGGAGGCAATGCGAAAGAACTCATCACTACCGATATTCCAGTTCAGGCGAACGTGTTTCACGTATCCTGAGCGCAACATATCGCAGGCTTCGCTGTAGTTGCTGGCTGTAGAGAATTGTTGTTTCATTTTTTCTTCTTCAGAAGTTTTCTTAATGCTTTGATTTCTTTAGGGGTTAATGGCGTCGCTTCCTCTTCGGTATGCTGGCTGTCAATGTCCTCTTCCGTCACCCCCGCCTCATCTGCTGACGCCTCCAGCTGAAAAGCCAGCTGCAGCAGCTTTTCCGTTGCCGTACCCAGGTTCTCGTTATTCACTTCCGCATAATGACGCAACTTCTCTTTTAACTCAGCGTCAATTTTTACATTCAAAACCACTGTGGTCATAGCTACGCTTCCCGTGCAATAAAATCATCATAATTAATACACGAAGTTAACATGCTGATCCAGAGATATATTTTATAGCATGGATCTGGCAACAAATTCCCACCAATAAGATGCGCTTTATTTATGACACGCAAATGACATTAATATTTCAGTAGCATTTCAGATTTATGACAAGTAAATATTATGGAATAAGTAGAGGGTGTTTTAGCAACTAAAAATAATATGTGATCTGTATCAGAAATAAATTCTGGT
>OIXH01002536.1_pt1 | contig 17974 bp, 35 predicted proteins | sample 1587741 | NCBI WGS metagenome assembly OIXH01 (sample SAMEA3888916, study PRJEB22519) | human gut metagenome | biome: human gut; feature: human-associated habitat; material: faeces | place: Denmark | collected 2011 | reverse complement strand
GCCTATCATTTCAGTAGGTGATTGAATAGTTCGGCCAACTATTATACAATAATCAGTAGTCAGCAAAGAATAGTAGTAAAAAGCTAATACTTATTAGCCAAACAGAATAACATATATAGACAGCTATTTATATAGGCAGCTCTCTATATACTCATTTTATTCCTATATAATGAAGCAACCCATTCCACCCCATTCCAATCCATTCCCACCCCTTCCACACGCCCACCCCCTGCCACCCCCTTCACACTGCCGTCGGTTATATCATTTCAGATATAACCATAAAGTGCCATAAAACTGTTATAAATCAACGCTTTTACGCAATTTTTATATTTTTGTACAGTTATATCAATCTGGAGATTGCAAACGTATAACGAACGTTATATAATTGGCCATGCAATCGAGAGAGAGCAAGCCCACCGGGCAAAACCCCCAACAGATTGCAATAGCACATTGACAACTGTATAACGAACGTGTTACCCTTCTCATATAGGGAAGGGGGTGGGACGCTTGAACCAGCACGGACTTGAACCCCGTATACAACTAAACATACGGATAGACAGGGAAGATAAAGAAGCGCTGGAGCGCATGGCCTTGCAAGAGAGACAGACGTTGTCAGAGTATATCCGTACAATCTTGCATGACCATGTGAAGCATAACAGCGAGCGCTGACGCGCTCGCTATAATCCACCCAAAACGTATAACGTTCGTTATACCACCAACCATGAAGGAGCTTTACAATGTTTCTTGACAGAATCCATCAGCGTCCCACCGATACCAACGGCAAGGGTTACCGCGTGACTTACATGGTTCCCGCTACTCGCCGCACTCCCGCTCATGTTGCCCATGACGTAGCTGTTTATCCGACCATTGACAGGGCACAAGCTCGCAAGACGCAGATTCTCCGCACGTATGGCATGACCATGGTTCAGATTTCTGCTATCCATTGACCCATTCCCATTCCCTGCACGGTGGGCAGGGCTCGGAACGCTGGTGCAGCGTTCCGAGGATTGCTCATCCTATAGGCACATAAGCAGGAAGCGAGCAGCACAGGGGAGCTATAGGGCGTGACCCATGGCGTGACCCGCCGCGAGCAGACCTAACACCGCTTATGTTTGTGTGACGTGTTACACGTCACGCACGTAACAACCGCAGCGATACAAGCAACACTGCTCCAGTGTTGTATCCTGCATCCCTATTGACTTGTAACTTGACAACTACACAGCCCATCCCCTAAATAGCGGGCAGGAACGACACAAAAAAGACGCGGTCATGCATGGCGCTATATGCGACCATGCAAGCAAAGGCAAAAAAAAGCTGAGTGACAGCCAACAGCGAGCGTTTTAATCCATGGTCAACCCCTGCTGAAACATAAGGGCGTATAGGGGGACAGGGTGCCCGGACAGTCAAACCGGGCATACATACAAGGCTTTTCAATGGCTGTCAAGTGACAGCTGTCAAATAGCCACATGCGATTGTATGTATGATACACCAACCAACCAACCAACGAACGAACGAACGACGTGCCAACATGGCACGACGTGATACTTTGCAGGTTGCACACGTAAAGCAACCTGCAACCATGCCCCAATGGGGCTACAATCAAATAATATGGAGGATACAATCATGACTACGACCAACACCAACACCAACACCAACACCGCGCTCGAGACTCTCCGCACGCTGCACAGCTGCACGCACGCTCTCGAAGCAATAGTCAATGACCCTACGAATCACACGGCACAGGAACGTACAGACGCCGAGCAAGCGCTTCAGACCGCTCTCAACACGGCAAACACGCAGCGCCTCGAGCGCCTATTTACAGAGTGCGACGACGCGGAGAACCCTTTGCAAGCCCTTCTGACGAACAAAAGCTGGAGCCCCTATATGGCACGCCGCACGACTGATCGCACGACGCGCAGAATCAGCTATAGCATCATGACCCGCCGCGCTCGCGTCAATTTGCTGGACTATCTCAAGCACGCAGAACTCAAAGGGATCACTCTGCCCACCTCTGTAGACGTATTGCGCAACCTTCTGGAGTCCGCTTGTAACACACTATCTGCTTATGTGCTGTCTAGCATCCAGCAGGACGAACTCTCCAGCGTATCTGTGTCCAACGTTAAGGCCGGACTATACAATTTTGTCAGCAAGCTGGGCATTGCTGGGCTCAAAGTCCGCAACACTGACGTGCGTTTTCTGAGCATGGCCGTAACCCGTGCCCGTGATCTGGGCGAAGTGGCAGAGATCACTCCGGCTCACTTGGTGCCTTATCTGATGGACTTGGTATACGTACAGACTGAAGAACTGCAGTACAACTTTGCGGCCAAGGAATCTAAGAAGGAACAGGCCAGCAAGTAAGTAACGCAAGTCAGCGACGGAGCAACTATACACAAACACTGATCTTCCATGGGGCAGGTCTGTCCGTCCGCCTGCCCAATTCTGAACTATGAACTATGAACTATGAACTATGAACTATTCTGCACGCAAAGAAGGTGGTTTCTCTCAAAGGACAAACAGGCTCTTTGAACGCTATAGGCATGCTCTCTCATGCGAATTAAGCGAGCATATAGAGGCGCTGTGACTTTTCACGGCGCTTTTGTTATGCCCACTTTTGGACATAAAACACAACTAAATAATAGGAGGATCAATCTTATGTCAGAACGCATCATGTCTCAATTCCTAAAATCTGCTGCCCGTGCCTTTTCTCGGCACATGAAGACTTTCCTTTTCATGGGAAAGCCCTTCTCTATTGAAATGCTAGACGCTTCTCGGGGTCTCTATGCAACTTGCTCCGATCTGGGTGCAATCTGCTCTCTGTCTGAGAATGCTGGGAAAGTGGAGGCGTATGCACTGTGACATTCATCGCATGGTTGAAATCTCTTTCCGTAAATAAACACCTTCCCTTCGTCACGCTGGGCGCTCTGTTCCTTGCTCTGCTGATCTTCTGCATGAATTTGAGCTTCCACGCTGGCGTCCGTCATTGCGCCGTGGATTCCCTGATCTCTGAAAACGATCACTTCTACGTGTTGGATATTGATGGAAACACCTATTTCCACTGGCTGAATACCGGGAGGGATTGACTTATGAAAACCATTCTGAGTCCCATCAAGGAAAATGCCTATGAACCGGAAATCCAGGTGGAAATGGCAGACCTGCTATCCTATTACCGTTCCACAGGTTGCACGGACTTTGCCTTATTGGACGCTCTATCACTGGAATACTATGGGAAAATCGAATTGCATTAAAGGAGGAATATTCCATGAAAGAATACAATCGTGAAAAGAATCCCGCTGTTCTGATCTCTGTCCGCCCCATTTACCCGGATCGTCCTTTGCCCGTAGCGCTCTTCGTGAAATACCGTTTTCCTACGAGCATCAGCCCAAGGGACCAGTACTGGGAGCGGTATGGCAAAAAGGAATATCGCTATCCCGGCGCAGCTCGTAATGCGGCGAAAATGCTGGAAATGTCGCACTATGCATGGAAATACATCAAAGAGGAGGCTCCCGAAAATGTTTGAAAATGCTTGTCTGTTCGCTGTAACGCATCAGGAAAATGGTGTCACTTCTGTCCACTTGTGGATTCCCCCAACTCACTACCACACTGCTGAATCCAGCTCTGCGCCCCGTATGGCTTATCAGCTCTGGTTCTCTCCGAAAAAGCTCAACCGCACAATCAGTGATGAATTCTCTACGTGCCTTCGCAGTGGGGAATATTTTCTGGAAATTGGCAACAAGGGTGGAAAAGTCCGTCTGTGTTCGATCTTCTACAAGCTCAGTCGGTTCCCTTTCCATCTGCCAGAAAAGGCGGTGGATTTTCTCCGTCATGGTTCCGGCTCCCGCTCTTTCCTGTGCTATGACCAGTACAACTATCCGAAAATGGATTTCACCTATGCCCGGCCTGTGTTGGGAAAAATCGCCAAGATTCCCGAGGTTCGCCGCGCTTTGTGCAAAGCTCTGAAAACCAGCTTCCGCTGGCCTGATAGCTGCGAAGATCATGAAATTCGCTTCTATTCTGACGGCGGACTGAATTTCTTCTGGCGTGAATTCTACGGTGATAAACCTTCCATGTGCGGCGGTCTGATCTACTCTGAATATAATGGGCGCTCCGAATATAGCGTCCATACTTAATAGGAGGAAAAACACAGTGAACCAATACGTCCGTAGCGTCCTGACCGATACCGCTGTGTCGAAAATCAAGCGTGCCCAGCAGTACGCTGAAAATGCCAAACAAGCCTGTGTCCGTGCCCGGTTCTATGATTGTGCTGTGCTGGATGAACTGAAAATGTGCATCCGTGTCCTGAACGATGCAGCCGATGAACTCTGGAAAGGCCAGAAGGAATATGCTGAAAAGGAGAGTTCTGGAAATGATTAACACCCATGACGAAGCCACCCGGATTGTGGAATGTTTTGATGAAATTCTTTGCTGCCACGGAATCCGTGTGCCTAGTCCCGAAGATGATGAACGAGAGGAGGAAAACGACGTCGGTCTGTATGGCAGCACCTACGGGGAAATTCTGGATGAGGTTGAAAACACGTTGATCTCCCTTCTGTCTCGTGCCAAACAGGGCGAAGAGATCAAGTCCTATGAATACTCCGGCAACTACTGAAAGGAGAATCTTCTGAGATGAAATACGAGACCACGAAAAAGGCCATCCTGTCTAACTATCCCAACGTTATCAAGGTCGGATATTGCTCCCTGCAGACCCTGCTGAAATTCCACTCTCCCAGTGCCTACACGGCGTCGAAAACCTACGGCTGGCGGGCTGACATCTATGAAATTACGCCCAACACGGTCATTGTCACCGGATATGCGCCCTTCGGCAACATCGTCCCTGATTATGAGATCATCAAGGAATATGAGGAAAAAGCCAAAGAGCTGTGCGAAAAATATCAGCAACCGCAAGAGAAGGTCTATAAGGAATTTCCAACGTTGTGCGTCAAAGTCCCCGTCCCCTACGATGAAGTGCTCGCCAACAATCAGCGAGCCTTGGACGTTCTCCTACATGAATTCATCCAGGAAGTAACACCGAACTGATGTGCCCCATAATGGAATCCTATCTTGTCATTTCACGAAAACGCCGTTGATAATCTTCCGAATCCGTGGTATACTGAAAAGGAGGTGAGAACTTGTGCAGACGATTCAGGAGGCAGCCCTCCAATGGGGCATTGGGGAACGTCAGGTGCGGACGCTTTGCGAAAACGGACGTATTCCCGGCGCGAAAAAGCAGGATGGAATGTGGCTCATTCCAGCGGATGCGGTCAAGCCTACCCGAAAATCCCGTAAGCCGGACGGCCTGCTGACCCGGCTGCAAGCTGAGCGCAAGCATAAGACCCACGGCGGGATCTATCACCGCGTTCAGGTGGATATGACCTACAATTCCAACCACATCGAGGGCAGTAAGCTCACGAAGGATCAGACCCGCTTCATCTACGAAACGAAAACCATCGGTCTGGAGGAAAACGCGGTCATCCCGGTCAATGACATTGTGGAAACGGTCAATCACTTCCGCTGTATGGATTTCATCATTGACACGGCGGAAAAAGAACTGACCCAGCCTTACATCAAGCGGCTTCACGCCCTGCTGAAATCAGGCACGGAGGACAGTCTGGTGGATGGATTTGCCGTAGGAGACTACAAGAAATTCCCCAATGAGGTGGGCGATCACGTGACCACACCGCCTGAAAACGTCAGCGCGGAAATGGCCAGATTGCTGACGAAATATAAGGAACAGGAAAAGACGCTGGAAACGCTGGTGTCTTTCCATGCGGAATTTGAGTCCATCCACCCTTTTCAGGACGGAAATGGCCGCGTCGGACGGCTGATCCTGTTCAAGGAATGCCTGCACTATGGAATCGTCCCCTTCATCATCACGGACGAACTCCGGCTCTACTACTATCGCGGCCTGTCCCGCTGGAAAGACGAAAAGGGCTTCCTGATGGACACCTGTCTGACAGCGCAGGACGCGATGAAAAAATATCTGGATTACTTCCGCATTCCCTATTGAAAATCGAATGAAATGCACCATGAGAGCGGCACAGACGTGCGGCTCTTTTCTTGTGCCCAAAAGGAGGCCAGCATGTCCCGAAAAATCATCGACTTCGTAGAACGCAACATCCACGGTGCGTGGGTCGTCTGGGGCGATACGGCTACACGAAAAAGGAAAGCATGAAAAAATATCGTCAGGAGTGGCTGGAAACGGTCGCTCCTTTCATCTGTCAGGAGGTCAAATAACATGACGCTGAATAAGGAAGACTTCGCCATTCTCCAAGGAAATGTCCGCCAGATCGAAAATTATCTCCGCTCTCTCATGCCGGGAATAGTGGAATCCTTCGGTGTTGGCTTTGGCAATACAATGGTTAGGTATGATGTGGGCGGCGAATCGCGTGTGCTTGAAACCGAATACAGGCTCATCCTCGGGAAAGACACGTTGCTCGGAAGACAGGGATTTTTAATCTATGAATTCACCCCCGACGAAGTGAAAGTCACTGGTTGCGTGAGTGTGTATTCAAGAGGGCACGGGGAGAAATTTATGCAGAGCCTTGTCCGTCACTGGCCGGAAATCAAGTATGAAATCAATCTCGCTCTCGACTATCAGCAAAGCAAACTCAACAAAATTCGGAATTTCAAACTGTAAGGAGGCCATTTATATGAAATTTGACACTATCAGAGAAGCCTGCCAGCTCTGGGTAGAGCGCGACATGAACCAAGTTCCCCTGAGCGTCGTGGAAAAACTGCAAGTGCTGAGTGGCTATAACGACATTACCGAAATCACCCCTCCTTCCAACTATGACCATATTAGCATCTTCTCTGGTGATTATGCCGGTGAAGATGGTGAGATCGTCCGCAACGTTGGTGACGATGAATATATCGTCCAGCTGGACAGCGACGAATATCCCGACCCCGTGACCGTCTTTGCGGATGAATTCGACGTAGAGCGAGACGACGGTCTCCCCATGTGGGGAACAATGTGGGAATTCAAAAACATTTGTGATGAAGAGTGGCTGGAAGGCCACCTGCAAGCCGTTGCGGACTGCGGTTTCCGAATTTACGAAAGTGAAGATTATGGATACCTGATCGGAATTGACGGCGCAGGCTACGACTTCTATGAGTCCCACTGGCTTCCACTCTACAAAGCTCGTGGCCTGCACTGGCACGCGGAAGACAAGGAGGAATAAAAACAATGTATAATATGGGATCTGATACCTACTCATGTGATATATGTGGTTTCGAAATGGGCTGGGATGAACATGATGATGTTCACGGTGAAATGTGGGGATGTGAAAAATGTGGCAGTTCATTTTGTACGGCATGTTTTATCAAGGCGAAAGGCGTTGAAGCGTACAACCATATGATGCAAGGTTGTAACTTGATAATGTGCCCTGAATGTTATTCAAAGTATTGTGAGGAGGAACCTGAAAATGATTGACCTGTTTGCAATGTTGGTGCTTCTGTTGGACGTGTCCAAAAAATCCCCGAATATGCGGGAAGAAATGAAGAAGAGAACCTTCTGGTCGGACGGTACGATGATTCTCTCCAAAGACGAAGCGGCCATCAACGCGCTGGCTGATTTGCTGGAGCAACTGAACGGGGATATGATTACTGGATATTTTGACCCCAAGGAAGACCGGGAGTCAGGAGTGGTTGACGAATGTACCGGCTATTATTTTTTGGATACTAATGGCTAAGGAGGAACCCGAAAATGAATAAAACCTTCACTCTGACCATCCATTGCGATACCTCCGCATTTCATCCCGAAAACATGCCGGAGGAACTTGCTACACAGGTTGAGATCATGGGCATTCTGAACGGTGTTCGTCAAGTGGTCAGTTTCGGCGCAACAGGGGGAAGCTGCTTCGACACCCATGGCGAAAAAGCAGGGGAGTGGGAACTGAAATGAGCAGATCGTCTAATCGCCCCGACCCCAAAGCCTACTTTCCCATCACGTGGGATTCCTGCTTTCTCATCTATGAAATTGAGCATGACGCGGATGATTTCGTTCGCTTCGCTCTGAAAACTGGGGACAAGATCAGCAAAATGAGAAAGTCTCGCGTCCGCTTCACCAGCCATGGAGACGCTTACTTCCGTGCCGGAGGCGGATATACCCGAATTTACTTTAGCGACTGCTTGCGAATGAAGTGAGTAACTGTCTGCGAATGAAATGAATTCATAGAGCGCTCCTGAAAACGGAGCGCTTTATTGAGTGCATTCCGCTCAAAAATCAAATAGGAGGGAAAAATTGTGGTACGGATTTACAAGGTTTGGATGGATGAACGTTGCCCGGAGGGTGAAGAAATAACCTCCATAGACGCGGAAACGTTGGCTGAACGTCTCTGGACGGAGGACGACATCCCCGAAGAATGGTTTGTGGAAAGCGTAAACGATATTTATGAGCCTGTGGAGCTTGGGCCTTATCACTGGACTCCCGCCGAAGTCCTGAAAAAGATGAACCCCGAGGCATGGGAAAAAGACTATGAGGATTTCATTCGGACGCAGATTGACGAGCGTCAGGCCGAGGCGCTTGAAACGCTGAAAAAGATGCAGCCCGGCGATCAGATTCAGGAAAACGGTTTTACCATCCGCTGTGAGGAGCTGGGAAAGAAAACTTTGATGGAAACGCTGGTAGACGCAGGCTATCCTGCTGACCAGTTCGATCATCATGAAAGCGATCTGTATGTATATGCACAAATTAACGGTCTTTTCACAAGAGAGATCATCGGGAAATGGTTTCGCGACCATGGATATTCCCCTGCTCTCTTTGTCAAATATTTCGAGGATCAAGTCACTGGAAGAGGTATGTGGGACGTTGCTTTCCAGTATACCCCATGGTGGGTGGAGCATTGTGGAAAGGAGAAAAACCAATGAGGCTCAATCCTGAAAAGATGACAGAACACGGCTTTGAATGACATGATTCTCTTCGCCCAGGAAAAAGAAATGGAGGACTGACCATATGAATCGTACCATTTTTGAAATCAGTGAAACTCCTATTGCTCCCGGTGGAAGCTATGGTTCCGATGATTTTCTGATCGATTTCGGTGATATTTTCATCTACAACATTGCCGACTCTGTTGGTGATCTGGATGAAGAAGACGAAAAATCCCGCATCTCCATTCTGTTTGAAAAGCTGAGCAGAGAAACCGGCTCATCTTTCCAAAGTCAGTCCGAAAATGACTGTGCCAGCTTTATCCTGCACAATGGTTTTTCTGAAAAATATTTCAAGACCAGATACGAAAAATTTGGCGAGTGCCTTGAAAACGTTCGCGCTGATCTGAGTCTCGAATCTTTTACTAAGGGCGTGTTCTGGCAGAGGCTCTGGGAACTTTCCAACACCTACGAAGACAAATATGATGACTATGTGGTCTTTGATGGCGAGCTTTATACACTGGATTCCTTCCTCCGCAATGTTGCCAAGCCGGAAAAGGAATACTACATTGGCAGCGTACTGAACTACCATTCCTAAGAAAGGAAATCTGATGACTCCTATTATCCTCTACGATTATTTCTTTCATGACCACACGCCCTTCGTTCGCTATCAAAAACAGGGCGGCGTGATGAGGATCGCAAAAGTGCAGAAAGAAGCGTCCAGTGAGAAGTTGTTCTTCCTGGACGCTTTTGGTAAGACCATTTACTTCAATGACTGTGTATATGAAGGAGATTGCAATCATGGCTAAAATTAAATACTATGCTGCTCAGGTAGCACCCGAAGATCAGGATCCGAATTTTGATCGTTGCAACTGGTGGGGCTGGACGGTTACTGGCAACCGAAATTATGAGGGCTTTATGACTGCTGAATATAACAAACTGTTTGGCACGACCTTGTGCGGCGGATGCCTGTTAGATGAAATGCTCGATCTGTACCAGCAGATGAAAGATGGCGACCGCCATGCATTGTACAGCACGCTGGAAGAGCTTCTTCAAGAAGAACTGGGCGATTACAACCGTGACTGGACGCCTGAGCAGTTGGAACAATGGAAACAAATTCTGTCCTTTGATTATAGCAAGCCCGGTTCGAAGTTAGCAGAAGAGAATATGAAATGTAAAGCCCTCTCTCTGCTGTGTAACCGAGAATATGCCTACAAGGAAATTCATGGTGTTTGCCAAGGTGATTGGCAGTGCTGTTACTATCCCAAGGAGGGAGAAAACTTATTAAGTGATCTGGAAATGCAGTATTTTAACACTGGTGAAGAATGGGACGTGGTTGATGCGGAAGAACTGAAAGACCGTGGTGAACTCACTCCCGAAGACGGGGTGAACATCATGAGAATGGAGTCGATTTATTGCTCTGCTTACATTGATGGCTTCCGCGCTCGCGAAAACCTTGCCCATGTTCTGGATTGCCGACCGGAAGAGATCAAAATGTGGCGTTGGAAGGGATACCGCAAAATCAGCGAATATGAGGAGGACAGATAAATATGAAGTATCAGGTTGTATTGGAAATTGCCTGTGACGTGGAAGCCAGTTCTAAGGATGAGGCCATTGACACTGCGTGGAATGAATTGGAACAGCGCATGGAGCAGCTCCCCGGCTGGTATATGATCAGTGGCGTGTACGCAGAAGACATCGAGGAGGATATGTGAAATGAGCTACTTTGTAGACCAGCGTTACCCGGACGAGCGGATTTCGAGCAGCCAACTGTGGAAAGAATACTGGGAGCAAGTTGGTCGCGGCGAAATCAACCCCGAGGAAGTAACCTTCCCTCAATACATTTTCAACTGCATGGAATCCGAAGGCGGCACCCTGAGTTTTGTTTCTGAAAAGGAAGATGAATAATATGAAGAATTATCAGGTCATCGGCGGTCAGTATGAATTCCATTGGTACGGTGAAAGCGATACCTTGCGCGGTGCCAAGTGTATCGCCACCCAGCATGAAGAATATTGGGACAATCATCAAGGCTGGCACAAGCCCAACATCTACAAGGCCGAAGACGTGCAGGAAATCGAAAGCCATGGCCTTATCACCCATCGCGACGGTGAAATGATCCGCATTCCCAAACGGTGGGCGGAGCCGGTCGCGTAAGGAGCCGCAATTCTAATGGAAAGAATGATTGTCGATAACACTCTTTATCTCTATCTGACTGCACAAGAAGTCGCGGAAATGCTGTCTAAACACACTGGTGTTCCCGTTGCAAATATCACCTGCAAAAGTGAAGTCACGATGAAGATTGATCTTGCAGAAAAGGAGTCAGAATAATGGGAATGACGGTAAAATCTATCGCCGCCTTTTATAATCTGCCGAAACGTGTCAGCCGACCCGACATCAATCATGTGATGGTAGGGCCTCTCGGAGTTCGGTATGCCTCTGATGGGTGTCTTTGTGCCCGCACGTCCGCTTTTCCAATCGCAGTAGAAGAGTATGCCCAACCTTCCGATGCGAATATGACTCAATTCCTAAAATCCCAGTTTGATCCTTTGGAGAAAGGTGACGGCATAATTGTCGCATCCGCCCCCAAAGCCGAGCATCACGAAGAAGGGAGACCAATCATCTCTGAAAACCTGCGGGCTTATGTTCGGTTTACTAAAAAGCTGGGACGACAAATCGCTTTGTACCCGCTTGGCAATACGCTTGTAAACGCCGCTCTGCTGGCGGATGCGCTGGATATTGTCCCCGATGCACAGGTGGTCGTCTCTCCTGCTTACCTTATGAATCCTTTGAAGCCGGTGCTCTTGACTGGCGCTTTTGCTGACGTAGTTCTTCTGCCTGTCCTGTTTAAGCTGGAGGACGTTGCCAAAAAGTTGGAGCCGCTGGCGGCTTATCAAGCGGAAACCGGCGAATATGGAGCGAATATGGAAAATCCCTTTTACTCGATATGGGTGCCAAAAAATAAGGAGGACTGAATTCATGGCCTATTATGTCGATCAGGTGAAAGCAAATGTCCGCATCACCGCTGAAAACTGGAAGCGCTTTCAGCAGGATTATCCAGCGCAGTTTTGTGGAGACGGAGAGCCGCGTAAAACAAGTCCAACGGGTTTCTTTACTTGTTGGGCTCCGCCTTATTTTGAAAATGGAGACGTTCATGAGCTTTGGCACAATTACGAAAACGGTTGGGACGAAACCTGTACACAGTGGCTCGAGCGCCTTGCGCCTTATGTAGAAGATGATTCTGAAATCACTTTTCACGGCGAGGACGATGAGTGGTGGGGCTACCGCTTTGAAAACGGAGAGCTCATGGATATGAAGGCTGCCGTTGTAAGCATCCCTTGTAATGCCGATCTGGAAACACTGAAACACAACCTTGTGCTGGGAGAACTGACGGTGGAGCAGGCCACCCAGATACTGGATATTTTAGAGCAACTGCAACGATGATGAAAGAGAAAACTACGCTCATGTTCTCTCCCTGTTATCTGACCGGTCAATGCGAAAGATGATATTTTTTATTCCGTTTTGTTGTTTTGATTGCGCAAATGAGAAGACTATGCTATAATGAGCACGGCGTTCACGTTTCACGTGAATGCTCGCAAAGGGGGAGAATGGATGAACAATGCCGTTGTCAGAATTGAAAGTCTGGAGATAACGAATTTTAAGAATGTGGGGCATGGCTGTCTTAAACTGGAAAACGAAAAGAAAGAGTTTCAGTCCAGCGTCCTTGGACTGTACGGACAGAACGGCTCCGGCAAAACTGCGCTGATCGACGCTTTGGAGCTGCTGCGCCTTGCTTTTTCCGGCAGACCTGTGCCCGTGTATTTCGCAGATTGCGTAAATGTGGACAGCGACCATGCTGCCATCAAGTACGGGCTGAAGGTTCAGAACTTGAAGGAAAATGTGAACTATACCGTATTTTATGAGGTTTCCATTCGCCGCGATGTGGAAGAGACCGAACAGAATACGGAGCAGCCCATTGGGGAGATCACCCACAAAGCAACGCTTTTCAATGAAGTGTTGTCCTATGCGTATGAGGGGCAAGACACGAAAATCAGACTCTCTCCCGCCATTGATACCCGAACGAGCGGACGCGCTTTTACGCCGAAGACGAAGTACGAGCAGTTAATGGGAAAGAGCAAGGAAACGGAAACCAACCTTCTCGTGGCAAAGCAGCTTGCAAGCGCTTCCTCCCGCTCCTTTATCTTTTCAAGGGAATTTTTGAATCAGCTGCGGCAGAATTGCAAGGAAGACCATTGCCGCTTTCTGATGGAAAGTCTGGTGCTTTTCGGCAACTACGAACTCTTTGTCATCACCACAAGAAACGCCGGTCTTATCAGTATGGATGTACTTCCGCTGGTCTTCAATTACGGCGGGGGAAAAGCAGCTTGCCACCGGCAGCATTCTGGTCAGCCTGGATAAGCCGTCGCCCATTCACGAAGAGGCACTGTCGGTCGTCCGCAAAGTGGTTGGCAATATGAATATTGCTTTGCAGCAACTGGTTCCCGGTCTTACGATTGCCGTGAAGGAGCTGGGAAAAGAAATCCTGCCCAGCGGTGTTCCCGGCTGCCGCATCCAGCTTGTTTCAAGGAAAAACAGCAAGGAAATTCCGCTGCAATATGAGTCGGACGGCATCAAAAAACTGATTTCAGTGCTGCAGCTTTTGATCGCGGTCTATAACAAGCCCTCCATAACAGTGGCTATTGATGAACTGGATTCCGGCGTTTTTGAGTATTTGCTTGGAGAGGTCCTTCATATTGTCTCGGAAAGAGGAAAAGGCCAGCTCATTTTCACCTCTCATAACCTCCGTCCGCTGGAAACGCTCGATAAGGGCTTCATCGCTTTCACCACGACGAATCCGATGAATCGGTACATCCGCATGAATAATGTCAAGGCCACCAACAACTTGCGGGATCTTTATTATCGGAATATCGTGTTGGATGAACAGAAAGAACCGGTCTATGAGCCGACCAATAACAGCGAGATCGCCTTGGCGTTCAGAAGGGCGGGTACCTGCGATGGCCTGTAGGAAAATCATATTTGTGATCGTGGAAGGGCCGTCAGACGATCTTGCTCTGGGCACGCTTCTGGAACGGATTTACGACCGCAATACTGTGCATGTGCAGATTGAGCATGGCGATATTACAACTAGGTCTGGCACGAACGCAGGCAATGTCGTTAACAAGGTCTGTGACTGCGTGAAAGGCTATGCCAGAAATCTTTTCAAGCCGAAGGATTTTTGCCGCATTATTCATATTACAGACACAGACGGAGCTTTTATTCCAAATGATAACGTTGTGGAAGACAAGTCGGCAGCCAAAACGCTTTACTCTGAGATCAGCATCCGCACAAAAAACAAAAGCGGAATTGAAGACAGGAACGCTCAAAAGCGTGAGAACCTGAACCGCCTGTCTTCGGTTCGAGAAATCTGGAATATCCCTTACCAAATCTACTACATGTCCTGTAATCTCGATCATGCGCTCTATGGAAAGCTGAACAGTTCAGACGAAGAAAAGGAAGCGGATGCCACTGCCTTTGCTGTAAAGTACAGGGAGGATATTCCCGAATTTCTGAAGTTTATCACAGAGTCTGACTTTTCCGTTATGGATGATTATCCGCAATCATGGCAGTTTATCCGCGAGGGGCTTCATTCCTTGGAGCGCCATACGAATATTGGCCTCTGCTTTGCAGAGGCGGCAGATGAGAAAGGAAACTGCTGAATGTCCTGCTGTGTCGTTGCGAAGAATGTTAAACGAAGATGCTCGAAAATGAGCATCTTTTTTGATGCAAAAGGAGGCACCACACATGACCACCCACGTAATCGAAGTTGAAGTTCGCCGTTTCTATAAGGTCTATGTTGAAGACGAAAACGATACCTTGACTGAGGCCGAGGCTAAACAGCAGGCCATGAAGCAGCTGGAAGAAAACGGTATGGATGCTCTTAGCCCCGATCTTGAACTGGAAAACGACTTTGAAATGGATGATGTGCTGGATCTCGGCTATGACTATCCGATCTTTTGAAAGAGGGCGGGACGATGAAACTGACTCGGACTGAAATCCTCTGGACGCGCAACCTTCTCACGCGGGAGGCAGAATCCATTCGGGAAAATATCATTGAGGCGCGAAAACGTAACGACCCATTCACTCTGCTGGCTGTAGTTCAAGTAGAAAGCTATGAGAGTGTAGCAAAGAAGCTCGATGATCTGCTGGAAAAAAAGGAATGTCAGGAACTTAAGGTTATCTGCTGCAACAAAAAGACTTGAGTTTCCTCCCATCTCGAGTATAATAGAACCGTCAAAGGAGTTGATTACATGTTCAGAAAAAAGAAATCAAATGAGCCAAAGTATTATAAAAGGCTAGGGTGGACTTGGGGCTATTTGTTCCTTTATCCGCTTGGCTATAGTGCGCGAGCTGTTACAGAATATGATCCCAATGATACTTATGAGTTGTTTTGCCACGACGTATACGGAGTGCATCCGCATTTTATCCATGGAAGGCCGAGTCCTATATATTTTTCTCCGGCGATGAGCGCCATCATTGCCCTGTGGGGAATTGTGGAGCATTCCATCTTTCCGGCGTATTTTATTCCTGGATGGGCTCTGTTTGTTGCGTTTGCCAACTGGTATTTCACTACGCATGAAAGGAATAAGGAATATTGAAAAAGGCAATTCATGACGCTCTAGGATATTTGTGGGTCAAAAATTCTATAGAAGCCGAGAAAAAACGAAAAGCGGATATAGCGCAGGAGAATGCTAAATTCCAAGCCAACGTGAATGCAAAATGGGACTACGTGTATGCTACAAAATATTGGGACACTACAGAACTGGGCTATTTCGCTACAGCTCAGCATGGCTACCCTTACAGGTTGCATTGGTTCCCCAAAGACGAATTTATTGCAATTCTGAAAAGAAGCGGCAATCCAGGGTTCATGGGTCTTTGGTGGAATCCGAAATTTGGTAATATGGAGGACTACTTTTCCGAAGCTAAACTTGAATATGTGCGAGGGTCAATGAAGCCTTTCTTGGAAAGAGGAAATCGCGGAGATCTCCCCGATCTTCCTTATGAAAAGCGCGACGTTGTTGTTGACGAAATCATGAAAGGCACGCTACCTCGAACGGAATTTGATGATGGAAGAATGTGGAAATAAAAAGAGAATAGATTCAAGCGTCATTTGGCCGGGAAATCATTTTGGAAAACTGAATAGCGTCCTCGCTCCCTGAATATTCAGGGAGCCTTTTCTTATCCTCCAAAGTTTTCCCATTTATTACCAGTTGACTTGACAATCCGTCTTCCGTATAATAGAATCATGAAATGCGAACTGATGTTCGCACAATTTCGTTGAAAGTTGGGTGGCCATACCAATTTTTCATAGTTGTTTTTGTGTCTTTTGCTACAATTTCATTTTTGAGGAGGGAACACTATGACTCAGGAAATCGTTCTGAAAAATCCCACTGCTTTGCACGAGCACCCTCGCAACCAGGAATTTTTTGACGACATTACTGGCTCCAAATGGGATGAATTTAAGGCGTCTATTGCTCAGATAGGCATCATGAACCCGCTGATCGTTACAGGGGATAAGCGCTTCGCTTATGAAACTAATAAAGGAAATGTGCAATTTGGTTGCTGAACTTGAGTTTCAGATTGGCAGTGAATGCTGCAATCCAAAATCATATGATGACTGGAAAAATATTGAAGGTTGCAATTTCAGATAACCAATTAACGTCCCAAACGAAGACGGGGAATTACCAAAATACGAGGAAAAATCAATAAAAGCTACATGGCCATATCTGGAAATCTCACCTCCAGCGCCGTTCAGTTCATGCAATACAAATTTGGTTCCAATGAACTGTACGTTGGGCAAGGAGTGATGAGATAATGACGGCACATACCCCGGTACAGCTTTTTTTTATGTATTTTGCCGCCATTGTTTCAAAAGGCGCAAGGCGGAAAAGATTATCTTCGGCAAACGTCTTTTTGATATAAGCCTGGTGAAAGGCCGGCAATCCCCTTAAACGCACGGATAAAAGCATATACGCTGGAATAACCAAGCATCTCGGAGATATCCGTTAGACTGAAGGAAGTAGATTCCAAAAGCAACTTGGCTTTTTCCATACGTTCTCGGAGAATCAGCTGATTGATGGAGCAGCCATAGATGGTATGGCACAGACGATTCAGATGCCGTGCGCTAATGCCAAGGTGTTCGGCAACTTGTGGACTTGTGAGGTCGGTTTGCAGATTGTTTTGAATAAACTGAAGTGCTATTTCAAGTCTTCGGTCGTTTAGCGAATTTTTCAGCACGTTTTTTTCTTCAGGAGAGTCCGGGCATAAGAGCTCTATCATTTCTAAAAAAATACACTGGGCCAACTGGAGTGTGACGGCGGAGCTGGTTAGTGTAAAGGATTCCATTTTGGTCTGCAGCGTTAAAATGAGTTGTCTGAGGGTTTTGGACTCCCGTAAACAACAACCGGTTTGGATGGATTCCAGGGCACGTTGTACCCTCGGTGCTTCCGATGTGATATCGAAGCCGGAAACCAGCTTGTAAGAAGGAGGTTGAGCGTCAATAATACTGTGCATAGTTTGGGGAGGAACGATTAAAAAATGTCCGCTTTGCACATGAAATGTCTGCTCATGGGGCAGGTGGATATCTAATTGCCCTTCCAAAACATAGTGTAGTTCATAAAGCATATGCTTATGACTCCGTTGGGACAGACTTTCCATACTGCCATCCACAAAGCGGAACCAGGCTGCGTGAAGATTCCAAAAATCGTTGGACTGACGAAGTATCATTCGGGATAATAGACTATTGCTGCCTTTTTCCTTGGAAAGCGTCACGATATATACCGCCTTTCAAAATACGTTTACGGTGGCCTGACTTCTGCATGTAAAAAGAAGTCTCAAAAAGCATATCTTTTATTCGAAAAAACGTCAAGCAAATGTCCGATTTTGGTATAAATATGTCCTGCTAAGAAATTGATTTGGACAGGAATGCAACGTATAATAGGGGTGTCAAAAAGAAAACCTGATGAACGGTAGGAGAGTTAATACGCGATGAAAAAGCTTTTTGGAGTGGTATGCGCAACTATAACGCCGATGAGCAAAGAGGGAAAAATTGATATTGAA
>OIXH01002531.1_pt1 | contig 18001 bp, 14 predicted proteins | sample 1587741 | NCBI WGS metagenome assembly OIXH01 (sample SAMEA3888916, study PRJEB22519) | human gut metagenome | biome: human gut; feature: human-associated habitat; material: faeces | place: Denmark | collected 2011 | reverse complement strand
CAGATGTGGAACATCACCCTCCCCGCCATCAAGCCCACGGTCATGCTGCTGCTGATTTTTGCCATCGGCGGCGTACTGGGGTCCAATACCGAGCTGATTCTTCTGCTATATAACCCCGCCACCTATGAGACGGCGGACGTCATCGGCACCTACGTCTACCGGGACAGCCTCCTGGGCGGACGGTTCAGCTTTGGTACGGCGGTGTCGCTGTTTACCTCGGTTCTGAATTTCGCCTTGATCTTCCTGGCCAACACGGTTTCCCGCAAGGTTGCCGACTACTCCATGTGGTGATCGCCGGAACCTGTCTTGAAAGGAGCGTATCCAAATGTCATCCGCCGCTTTGTCCAAACGCAACCGCATCCGGGACGGCTCCCGGGTCTTCGATGTCCTCTGCATCCTGTTCTGCACCGTGATCTGCGTGATCACCCTGTATCCCATGTATTACGTCTTCATCATGTCGGTCAGCGCCCCGGCGGCGGTGAACTCCATGTCGGTGTTCCTGTACCCCAAGGGATTCCAGCTGAAATCCTATGCGCTGCTGTTCCAGAACCAGGAGATGTGGGTCTCCTATGGCAACACGCTGCTGTATACCGTTTCCGTGACCTGCCTGGTCATTATCACCTCGGTGTTGGGAGCTTACCCCTTGACGGTCAGCGGCCTTCACGGGCGGAAATTCTTTGTGACCTACCTGCTGATCCCCATGTATTTCGGCGGCGGGTTGATTCCCAGCTTCCTGCTCATCAATCAGCTGGGGATTTACAACACCCGGTGGGCCATCATCATCCCCAGCGCCTTCAGCATCTGGAATTTGATTCTGGTCCGTACCTTCTTCAGCAGCCTCCCCGAGGAACTGCGGGAGTCGGCGAAAATGGACGGCGCGGGGCATCTGCGGATTCTGTTCCAGATTTTTCTCCCCCTGTCCAAGGCGATTTTGGCCGTGGTGGCCATTTACAGCATCGTGGGCCAGTGGAACAGCTGGTTCAATGCCCAGGTGTATCTGCCAAGCACCAGTCTTCAGCCCTTGCAGATGTACCTGAAGCGAGTCCTGGTTCAGCTGTCCGTGGACCTGCGGACCACTACCTCCGTGGAAATGGAGGAGGCGGTGGCCAAGATGTTCTCCGCCACCCAGCTCAAGTACTCCATGATTATTTTCACAACGCTGCCCATCATTTTCACCTACCCCTTTTTCCAGAAGTACTTTATCAAAGGCGTCATGGTCGGCTCCCTGAAAGGCTGACCTGAAAATAAACGCAAAAATCAAGAAAGAAGGAACATGCAATGAGAAAACTCCTGAAGCCGGTTGCAGCCCTCCTGTCTATGGCCCTGTTGGCCGGGATTTTGGCGTCCTGCGGCGGAAACGGCGCGGCGGAATCCTCCGCCGGCGGGAAAACCGACTCCTCTGCGGCCTCCTCCACCACGGAATCCACGGTCCACACCCTGAAAATCCTGGGGCCGGACCCCGGAAACCCCGACATCAAGTACTCTGAGCGGGACGAGTATGAGGTCTGGCACGCCCTGGAAGACCTGATGACCAAAAATGGCCTGAACCTGGAGATTGAAACCGTTCCCAGCGACCAGTACACTGTGGTCATCCAGACCCGGATGGCCTCCTCCAATCTGCCCGACATCGCCAACTGCTCCAACATCGACGATGCCTCCCTGCTGACCCTTGGCAAGAACGGCACCATCCAGGAGCTGGGCGCGCTGATCTCCCAGTACAGCAACGGCAACATCGACCGGATGTACAGCGAGGTCTTCCCCTCCGGCTATCCGCTGATCAAGACTGCAGAAAATCAGATCTACTGGCTGACCAACCTCCACCGCGGCGGCACCTGCGACGGCCGGGACGTTTATCAGGGTCTGGGCCTTCAGATCCGGTACGACTGGCTCCAGAAGATCGGCAAGGAGATGCCCACGACTCTGGCGGAGTTCACCGATGACATCCGGGCCTTCCGGTCCCAGGACGTCAACGGCAGCGGCCAGGAGGATGAGATCATCCTGGTGGACGCCCAGACCTTCCAGAACGGCCTGGCTCAGCTCTTCGGCCTGGGCAACGGACTGTTCGCCCTGGACACCGTCAACGACAAGGTGGTCTCCCCTTGGTACCAGGACAGCGTTAAGGACTACTTCACCTATCTGAAAGGGCTCATCGACGAGGGACTCATCGACCCCGCCACCATTGGTTCCTGGGATATGCAGAACCAGCGTCTGGCTGACAACCTGGTGGGCTGCTGGTACGACTATGACTCCGCGGGATACCTGGAATCCTACGTTACCAACGGCGCGGAAGGCGTGGACTATGAGCCCGTCTTCACCCTTACCGACGCGGTATCCGGCGTTGCTCCCTGGAAGGAAGCCGAGACTCCCGAACTGGTCTGGGCCCGTTACTGCCTGACCAAGGCCTGCACGGATGTGGAAGGCGCAATCAAGTTCTTTGACACCATCTATTCCGATGAGTACGGTCTGCTCCTCTGCGCCGGCATCGAAGGCAAGGACTACGAGTGGAAGGACGGCGTCCGGGTTTCCCTCATCGACAACATGACCAACGCGGAGAAAGCGGCGGCCAAACGGACCCCCGGCTCTCCCCTGTGGGGCGAAATCCTGCCCCGGGTGCAGCTCCCCAGCGGCGACGCCAGCAGGGAAGTCTGGGAGCAGCAGCAGAGAGACGGCGGCAAGACCGATCTGAAGATTGCCGCTCTGGAAAAAGCCATGGACTATCAGGAATGGACTCCTCTGATGATCGACAACTTCCTGGCCATGGCCACGGATGAGGAAACCGAGACCATCAACAAGATTCTCACCGGACTTCAGACCTACTCCGACGAGATGTGCCTGAAGCTCGCCCTGGGCACCGAGTCCCTGGACAACTTCGACCAGATTCTCCAGGAGCTCAAGGACCTTGGCCTGGACGATCTCCTTGCGGTCCAGCAGGCCCGCCACGACCGCTTTGTGGCCAATGAGAAATAACCTGGGCCGTGGAATTCCAGGGGAAAATGTGATACAATAAGACGTACCAGCCGGGTATTACGGAAAAAATGGCTTTCCGCATACCCGGCTTCCCCTGGTTTCAGGCAGCGAATTATTTGGATGGGGCGTGAATCTCGTGAAGCAGCGAAAATACGGGAAGTATTTCCGGCACAACATGCGGCTGTATACCGCTATCTTTGCGGTGATCTGCCTTGCCGTGGCCGGACTCTACCTCTGGAACGTGACCCGGCACCAGACCCAGCAGATTCAAAGGGAGTACCAAAGCGACGCCAACCGCATCGCCATCGAACTGGACAACCAGCTGGAACGGATTCAGGACCTGATGAAGGACATCTCCGGCATCACCTGGGTCCAGAAGCTGTCTACCTCCTCCGACGTTTTTTTGAAGGATTTCACCGCTTTGGAGATCATCGAGTGCCAGAAGGAGCTCTCCCGCTATCTGGCCGTGGATGAAGCCATTACGGACATTGCCGTCTACCTCCCCGATCGTGGGAAGCTCCTTTGCCAGAAGGGGTGGTTCTCCGCCGGAGAGTACCGGTCCTACCTGAAAAACCGGCGGGGTCTGGACGCCGATGAAATCTTCGCCGCGGCGGCGGGCTACAATGCCGCCGATGCCTATCTTACATGGGGCCCCAATCTGGAAAACGGGCAGAGCGTGGTCATTATCCGGAGCCTGGTCAACGTGTCCTCGCCGGCGGCCAGTCTGATCCTCGTGCTGGACCGGAACGTCTTCAACCGGAGCATCCGGAAGCTGGGAGACGGCGCCCTCCGCAGCGTTCAGATGCGCAACGCGGACGGGAATGTCCTGTTCCAGACCTACCGGGAGGCGGAGGGCTACGAGCTGACGGTGGCCTCCGGGATATTACCGGCTTCTTACCGGATGGTCTATGCCCCGCCGTCGGAGGTCCGCAACCGGTACGGCGTGGTGAACCTGGCCTTCTGCGGAACGCTGCTGCTGGCCCTGGCCCTTGGGGTGACGGCGGCGTATCTGCTGTCCCTCCACAATCTGCGACCCTTGAACAAGCTGCTGAACACCATCAACCGCCTTCTGGGGGACGCCCCGGACCGTCCGGCGGAGGATTCGGAGTTCGACCGCATCGAAAGCTCCTTCGCGGAGCTGTACGCCCAGAAACAGGGACTGCAGAAGAACATCCGGGAAAACTACAACCTCACCAGGCAGTACGCCCTGATGCTGGCATTGTCCGGCGACCGGAAGCTGGGGGAGTGGACCCGGCACTTCAACGAGTTGAGCATTCCCTTTACCGAGGAGCAGTACTACTCCGTCTGGATCGTCGTTCAGCGACAGGACCCGCCGGAGCAGATCGATTGGGCGGCGGTTCTTTTTGAGGTCCTGCCGGAGCTTTCCTCGGTGGAGGAGATTGGCTCCGGCGCGGCCCAGGCGGTGGTGATCCTGGGGCAGAAGGAGCTTCCGGCCCGGGAACGGCATCTGGAAGCCGCTGAAGGGGTCAAGCAGCTGGCCATGGAGCGCTACGGCGTGCTGGCGGAGTTCCAGATCGGTGAGTGCAAGGGCCCCGGCGTGGAGGGCATCGCCCAGTCCTACCACGGCCTCACCGCTGGGGACCAAAAGGCCAAAGACCCCGCCTACGGCAAAACCGGCCGGGAGCTGGCCCAGTACATCCGGGAAAACTTCTGCGACCCCAATCTTTCCCTGAAAGAGCTGGGCGGTCGGTGGAACCTGTCGGTGCCCACGGTGTCCCGGCTCTGCAAGGAGGCGCTGGGGGTCAGCTTCGTGGACTACCTTACCGGTCTGCGGTTGGAAAAGGCCAAGGAGCTTCTGAAAGAAAAATCCCTGACTCCGGCGGAGATCGCTCAGGCGGTGGGTTACGGCAGCGAGTACTCCTTCCGCCTAGCCTTCCAGCGCAGCGAAAACTGCCGGCTGCAGGACTGGGGCCCTCCGGAAGAATAAGCCCCAAAGCGTTTCTGCACGGCTTCAGGAGGCGGGAACGCTTTTTCGCGTTGCGGGGACGAAAATTTTGTGGTACAATGGAGAAAAACGATGGGGAGGGATCGGAATGCAGTATACCGCCCAATATTTGTCTCTCTTAGGCGGGATCACCTTGGCCAGCGACGGGGAGAGATTGACCGGCCTGTGGTTCCATGGCCAGAAGTACTTCGGCAGCACCCTGACGGCACCCTATGAGCACCGGGAGCTGCCTATTTTTCGCCAGACGGCGGCGTGGCTGGACCAATATTTCGCCGGCCAGGAGCCGGACTTCATCCCGCCCCTGAAACTGGAAGGCCCGCCCTTCCGTCAGGCGGTGTGGGAGGTGCTCCTGACCATCCCTTACGGGGAGACCATGACTTACGGTGACATTGCCCGGCGGCTGGGGCGGATGGAGGCGTTCCAGGCGGTGGGCGGGGCCGTGGGGCACAATCCCATCTCCATTATCGTGCCGTGCCACCGGGTGGTGGGGTCTGACGGCGGCCTCCGGGGTTATGCCGGGGGACTGGACAAAAAGGCCCGGCTCCTCCGGCTGGAGCAGGAGGGGGAACAATGGACGACCGGCTGATCTACGAGGTCCTTTCGGTGGTGGAGGAGATTCCGGAGGGGCGGGTGGCCACCTACGGCCAGATCGCCCGGCTCATCGGCCGGGAGAAAAACGCCCGGCTGGTGGGGAAAATTCTGAGCCGGGCCGGGTTCTACGGCGACTACCCGTGCCACCGGGTGGTGAACCACGCGGGGCGGACGGCTCCCGGCTGGGCGGAGCAGGCGGCTCTCCTGGAGGGGGAGGGCGTGATGCTCAAGGAAAACGGCTGCGTGGACCTGAAGGTCTGTCAGTGGGATCCGTGATTTTTCAGAAATCGGCAGCAGGCCGGAGACTTCGGGAGAGGTCCCCGGCCTTTTTGTATCCGGCTGGGAAATTTTTCCGGTAATGTGACGGAAACCTATGGAAAAATCTTTGAAAAAAGGGAAATCTAAGAATTTTCCATATTTGGATAATCATTGTTTATACCCAATTCCTTCACAATGCGTTAAAATATACTTGACCGTTACGAAAGGGCTCCGGCCCTGCGGCAGCAATCCACAGGGGAAAGGAGAACTCTCGTGACAACTTCTGTGAAAAACGAAAGCGCAAAGGCGCAGAACCCCGGCAAGAGGACCCTCTGGCAAAGAATCTGGGAGCACAAGCTCCTGTACCTCATGCTGATCCCGCTGGTGGCGTATCTGCTGGTTTTCTGCTACTACCCCATGTACGGCGTGGTGCTGGCCTTCAAGGATTACAGCTTCGCCAAAGGCATCCTGCGGAGTCCCTGGGCCAAGATGCACGGCTTCAACAACTTCATGCGGCTGTTCCGGGACCCGTCCTTCTTCACCGCCTTCAAGAACACCATCGTCATCAGCTTCGGGCGGCTGCTGTTTGAGTTCCCGGTGCCCATCTTCCTCTCGCTGCTCATCAACGAGATCCGGTCCACCAAATACAAACGGGTGGTCCAGACGGTGTACACCTTCCCCCACTTCATTTCCTGGATCATTGTTTCGGGGTTGTTCTTCAACCTGTTCTCCAACGACGGCGTGATCAACCAGCTTCTGCTCCTCCTGGGGCTGGGACGGCAGACCGTGCTGACCACCCCCTCCTCCTTCCGGCCGCTGATCTTCATCAGCTCCGACTGGAAGGAAATGGGCTGGAGCGCCATCATCTATCTGGCGACCATCTCCGGCATCAACCCCGAGCTTTATGAGGCAGCCCGCATCGACGGCGCGGGGCGGGGGCAGCTGGCCTGGCACATCACCCTCCCCTGCATCCGGGGGACCATCGCCATTATGCTGGTGATGCAGGTGGCCAGCATGATGAACGCCGGTTTCGACCAGCTCTTCAACCTGTCCAACGTGGCGGTCCGGGAGGTCAGCGACATCATCGACACCCTGATCTACCGCAAAGCCTTCTCCGACGGCACCAACTTCGGCTATACCACGGCCATCGGCCTGTTCAAATCGGTGATCAACTTCGCCATGCTGCTCCTTGCCAACGGCCTTGTGAAGAAAACCACCGGCAAGGGAATCTATTGAGAAAGGAGCGGTTTCCATGGCCAAAAAAACGAAAAAGCTCAACCATTACACCGGATTCGACGTTTTTCTTGTGATCCTGATGGGACTGCTGGCCTTGATCACGGCGTTCCCGTTCTATTACATGGTCATCGTCTCCTTCGGTACATACGAAAGCATCCATTCCCAGACCCTGTACCTCTGGCCGTCGGTTTTCGATACGGCGGCGTATAAGATCGTTTTCGACAACAAGCTGTTCTGGAGCTCCGTCCAGACCACGGTGTTCGTTACCGTGGTGGGGACCTTCCTGGGGGTCATCTGCTCGGTGGCGGCGGCGTATCCTCTGTCCAAAAAGGACCTCCCCGGGGGCAAGTTCTTCTTCAACATGATGCTGTTCACCATGTTCTTCTCCGGCGGTCTGATCCCCGGATACCTGGTGGTCCAGCAGGTGGGGCTGGGGGACAGCGTCTGGTGCATGATCCTGCCGGTGCTGGTGGGGCAGTTCAACGTCATCCTCATCAAAAACTACGTGGAGGACCTTCCGGCCAGCATTGAGGAGTCCGCCCGCATCGACGGCGCCAACGACATGGTGATCCTCTTTAAGATCATCCTGCCCATGTCCACCCCCATTATCGCCACGGTGGCCTTGTTTATCGCCGTGGACCGGTGGAACGAATACTGGTTCGCCATGCTCCACATTATCGATAAGTCCAAGCAGCCCTTGCAGCTTCTGCTCCGCAACGTTCTGATGGACACCACCCATGCCATGACTGGCGCGGCGGCGGCCATCGCCAGTCAGGAGCGGAAGGTCTACGACCAGTCCCTCCAGATGGCCATCGTCACCATTGCCACCGTCCCCATCCTGCTGGTGTACCCCTTCGTTCAGAAGTACTTCACCAAGGGCATTATGCTGGGCGGCGTCAAAGGCTGATCCACTCGTTTTTCGCCGGAATTTCCGGTGCAAATAAACTGTTCGCAAAATTTTAAGGAGGTATTTTTCATGAGATCTTGGCAGAAGAAAGCGCTTTCTCTGGCCCTGGCCGCTCTGATGAGCGCGTCCCTGGTCGCCTGCGGAAACGATTCCGGCAAGGAGTCCTCTTCCGAGCCGGCCAGCACTCCCGCCAGCAGCACGGCGGCGGAGGAATCCAGCAAGACGGAAGAAGCCGATCCCTTTGCGGAGCACATGAAGATCAGCATCGCCGTCTGGAACATCGGCGACGCCATCACCGACGGCGAGGACGCTGTCCGCGACGCGCTCTACGACAAGCTGAACATTGAGATCGAGCCCTACGCCGTCACCTGGGGCGACTATGTGGAAAAGATCATGCTCTGGGCCGCCACCAACAAGCTGCCGGACATGACCGCTTACGAGGCGGGCTACACCGAGACCTTCCGGAAATGGCGGGATGAAGGCGTGATCCGGGCGCTGCCGGACGCTTCCAACTATCCCAACGTGGCCGCGCAGCTGAACACCGAGTCCGGCCGTTCCATCAACGAAGTGGCTCACGACGATGCCAATCCCACCTTCTACGCCATTCCCCGGCCCAACATCGTGGTCCCCGAGGACGCCATGCTGGAAAACGGCATCATGATCCGTCGGGACTGGATGGAAAACGTGGGCGTAACCAAGGTTCCGGAAAACATTGACGAGTTCATCGACCTGATGAAGAAGTTCCAGAACGAAGATCCCGACGGCAACGGCAAAAACGACACCATCGGCCTGGCGGGCTACACCTTCGCTTACATGTCCTTCCTGTTCAGCGGCGAGTGCCCCGACGCGGTCAACGGCTTCCGCTGGGAGTTCGCCGAGGACGGCTCCCTGATCCCCGCCTTCATGACCGAAGCCTTCCGGGACGGCGTGAAGACCCTGAAGAAAGCCTATGACGCCGGCATCATCGACCCCGACTACATCATCTACAAGGGCGAGGAAGGCCGCGACAAGTTCGCCAACGGCCAGGCTGGCGCTTACGCCCATGCCGGTCCTTCTCTGGGCGGCACCCAGGCCATGGAGGACAAAATCCTCAAGACCTATCCCGACAAGACCATTGACGAGCTCATCGCCTTTATCCCCTGGTTCGCCAACCCCACTACCGGGGAAGTCCGCTACCCCTCCATCACTCCTTCCTGGTCCGAGACTTACCTGAGCAGCAGCGTGGACGACGCCAAGGCTGAGCGCTGCATGGCCCTCATGGACTTCCTCCTCAGCGACGAAGGCTATGAGCTGGTTGGCCTGGGCATCGAGGGCGAGACCTACACCAAGGACGCCGACGGCAACTACCAGGTCATCGAGCTGACCAAATCCGACGGAACCCCCATGGCTCTGAAGGAAAAATACCCCGCCACCCAGCTCCAGACCCTGGCCAACTGGACCCCCTTCCGCTCCGCCAGCAGCCCCGCTTACAGCGACGGCCTGAAGAAGCTCCGCAACGAGTACATGGCGGACATGGAATCCAGAGGCGCCACCTTCACCAACCGGCCTGATACCAACGGCCTGATTTTGGAGGATTCCGCCGACTACGACACCGCCGGAGCCGACTTTGAGAAGATCTGCAACGATCTGATGCTCTCCGACGATGTGGATGCCGCCTGGCAGGCCATGGTGGACAGCTACATGGCCCAGGGCTACGACAAGGTCATCGAGGAGATGAACAAGCTCTACAAAGAATCCGGTCGTTAACCGGTCAATATGGCAAGGAGCCGGCCCGAAAAGGGTCCGGCTTTTTGCCGTTTTTCAAAAACCTCTTTCCTTTTTCCGGATTTTCCTGCATAATAGGAGAAGAAGCTCATTGCGGAGGGATTGCTATGAAAGCGCTGAAACGCATCCGGAACCTGCCCATCGCCGTCTCCATCTGGAGTCTGGGGTTTCTTTTGGTGGCGCTGTTTTCCACGGTGTTCATGACGGCCTACCGGGTGATTTCCTCCTCCCTGATGGAGAGCAACATCGCCTACACGGCCCAGGTCTTCTCCCAGTATCAGGACGTGATCCAGGAAAATTCGGAGTTTTTGCAGAACATGGTCTCCAACATGGCCTACAACCGCACCACGGCCAAGTACGTCCTGGAAAAGGACCCCCAGAGCCAGTACGAGAACATCCGGAACCTGGACAGCATCGTTTTAAACTGCGTCCGGACCCTCCCGGCCATCAAGGAAGCGGTGGTGGAGGGCTACAACGGGGCGGTGTACAGCCTCAAGGGCCGGACGCCGGAAATCATGACGGCTCTGGAAAATCTGCCGGATACCCCGTACATGGTCTACGACTTTTCCCAGCACCTCCACTATAACGGGGAGAAAAGCGAGTCCTTTCTGTTCACCACCACCCTCTACGACATCTGGAACCTGACGCCCCGGTTCAACATCGGCCGGCTGACGGTGATCGTGGACAACTCCACTCTGGGCATCCAGGACTTTTCCGACCAGTACGGCACCGGGCTTTACCTCCTGGACCCGGACTATGCCCTGGTGGCCTCCAACCAGGAGGCCGACGCCGCGGCGGAGGAAATCCTTGCCCGTATCCCGGAGCTTTCCGTGGGCTCCCGGATGGAAATGAACGTGGACGGCAAGGCGTACATCGTCAACTACCAGATGGCCGAGGCCATCGGCTGCCACCTGGTCAGCATCCTGCCCCGGAGCCGCATCACCGAGTCCCTGAACTGGATGTGGCGGACGGTGGTCATTCTGCTGTTTTGCACTCTGGCCCTGATGCTGGCCCTGATGACCATTCTGAACCACAAGATCACCGCGCCTCTGCGGAAATTCAGCCGCTACATCGTGGAGATGCAGAGCCAGACCGTCCGCTATCTCAAACAGGAGATGCAGCTGGACGGCTACCGGGAGGTCTGCCAGATTTCCGACGAGTTCAACCGGATGATCGGGGAGATCAACGCCCTGACCCACCAGCTGGTCCGGACCACCTCCAACCTCTATGAGTCGGAGCTGCAAAAGAAGCAGTCGGAGCTGCTCCATCTCCGGAGCCAGATCAACCCCCACTTCCTTTATAACACCCTGGAAAGCATCATGGGCATGGCCTGTCTGGAGGACGCCCCCCAGACGGCCCAGATGGTGGGGAACCTGGGGAAAATCTTCAAGTACAGCGTCAAGGGCCAGGATATGGTCCCGGTCCGTGAGGAGCTTTCCACCACCCAGGCGTACCTGGGTATCCAGCAGATGCGCTTTGAGGGGATGTTCCGGGTGGAGTACCGGCTGGACCCGGAGATTCTGGAGCTGAAAATCCCCAAGATGATCCTCCAGCCCCTGGTGGAAAACGCCATTACCCACGGCCTGGAGCCCCGGGGAGAGGGCGGCGTTCTGATCCTGGGCGGCGCGCTGGGGAAGGACGGCCAGGTGAAGCTCTGGGTGGAGGACAACGGCGTGGGGATGCCCCGGGAGCAGCTGGAGCGGTTCCAGGCGGTGATCTCCGACAGCGGGAAGATGGAAAGCGATTCCATCGGCCTGGAAAACGTGGTGAACCGCCTGCGGCTGCTCTACGGCGACGGCTGCGGGGTTCAGATCCAAAGCGAGGAAGGGAAGGGCACCCGGGTGGAGCTGGACCTTCCCTGGTTCCGGGAAGCGGCGGGCTTTTCCCTATCGTAAAGGAGGCGCGGGATGTATCGGGTGCTTTTGATTGACGACGAACGGCTGGTCCTGGCCAGTCTGCGGCGGCGGATTCCCTGGGAAGCCTGCGGCTTCACCGTCTGCGGCCAGGCGTGCAGCGGCAGGGAGGGACTGGAAAAAATCCGGGAGCTCCAGCCGGAGCTGGTGTTCACCGACATCCGGATGCCGGGGATCAGCGGCCTGGACCTGATCCAGCAGGCCCGGACGGAGTTCCCCCAGGTCCGGTTCGTGGTCATCAGCGGGTACAGCGAGTTCGAGTACGCCAAGCGGGCCATTGAATACGGCGTTCTGGGCTTCTGCGTCAAGCCCTTCGACGAGGAGGAAATCAAGACCCTGCTGGGGAACATCCGCCGCCAGCTGGACGCTCAGGCTCCGGCGGCACAGGCGGTCTCCTCGGCGGCCTTCCGCCCCGGGGACAGCCCCCAGCGGGTGGACCGGGAACTGGCGGACCTGGGGCTTTCTCCGGAGACCCCCAAATGGGTCCTGGAGCTGCTGGGCGACGAGCCGGTCCCTCCAATCCAGGGGGACTCCCGGACCCGCTGGTGGGCCCTTCCCGCCGCAGGGGGAAGGTGCTTCCTTCTGGCCGGAGCCGATGGAGCCGAGGACGCGGCCCGGTTCTTTTCCGGCTGCTCCGGCACGGTGCGCAGCGGGATCAGCGGGCCGTTTTCCTCCGGGGAGGAACTGGAGAGGGCGGCTCTGGAGGCCCGGGTGGCGGCTTACGGCTACTTCTTCGGACATCCCGGCTTCCATAAGTTCCAGGGCCGGATGGAAAGCCCGGAGCTTCCGGAGCTGCTCCGGGCCCTGCGCAGCGCATTTTCCTCCCGGGACCTGGCCGGGATCCAAAAGGCCGCCGAAGCCTTCCGGGACGGGGATTTCACCATCCGGGACGCCTTCCGCTTCTATAACACCGCGGCCCTGCTGCCCCAGGGAGAGGTTCTGCCGCTGCTGGACGACTATGCCAGCCTGACCGGGCGGTTCCCCGACGCCGGGGCCCTGGCGGCGGAGGTGGCCCGGGTCCTCTGCCAGTCGGCGGCGGCGCTGTCGGAAAGCGACTCCCGCAGCGCCGTTATGCGGAAAATCCTGCTCTACGTCAACGAGCACTACGACGATCCGGAGCTGGGCGTGGGGAAAATCTCGGAGATTTTCGGGTTCAACCAGAATTACGTCAGCCAGATGTTCAAAAAATCGGAGCAGGAGGGCTTCACCGCCTACCTGACCCGGGTGCGGATGGGCCACGCCATCCAGCTCCTCCGGGAAAGCGACTGCCAGATCCGGGAAGTGGGGGAGCGCTGCGGCTACGGGGACTACTTCTACTTCGCCCGGGTGTTCAAAAAGTACACCGGCCGTTCTCCCGGGGAGTACCGGGGGGAGACCCGGGGCGGGGAAGGGTCGGAATCATAAGTTTTGGAAAATCCGGCAAGTTTTCGCAAAAAAAGTCGATTTTGCCACTTTCAAAGTGTGATATAATGTGGTAAAATAAAGTGAATTCATCGACTAAGGAGGATTTGCATGATTACCTTTGACATCTCACGGCTGGACAAGGACCTGCTCCCCGGCCTGTCCGAGCTGGCTCCCGTCTACGGCTTTCAGCTGAAGGAGGGGGAGGGCCTGCCCCTGACCGCCTGCTCCGGCGACGGCGTGGAGGTCCGGCTGGAAAACGGGGAAGCCCGCATCGCCTACGCTAAGCGCATCCACTTCTTCCGTGGCTTCGGTCTGCTTCTGGAGGAGCTGGCCGCCGGGAAGGACCGCGTCGCCCTCCGGGAAACGCCCCAGTTTGACGACAACGGCGCCATGTTCGACGTGTCCCAGGGCAACGCCGTCCTTCGGGTGGAGTCCATCAAGAGCATCCTCCGGCGGATGGCGGTGATGGGGCTCAACATCCTGATGATGTACTGCGAGGACAGCTACGACGTCCCCGAGGAGCCTTATTTCGGCTATATGCGCTCCCGCTACACCGAGGAGGAGCTCCGGGAGTGCGACGACTACGCCTATCAGCTGGGCATTGAGATGATCCCCTGCATCCAGACCCTGTCCCACCTCATCGACGTGCTGAAATGGCCGGTTTTCCACGACATCAAGGAGGACTACGAGACCCTCTTTGTAGGCGGGGACAAGACCTACGAATTCGTGGAGCACCTGATCCGGGCGGCGTCGAAGCCCTTCCGGACCAAGCGCATCCACATCGGCATGGACGAAGCCTGGCACCTGGGTACCGGACGGTATCTCAAGGAGCACGGTCTGGTCCCCGGTGAACAGATCATGAAAGAGCATCTGGAACGGGTCATGGAGATCGTCCGGAAGCTGGGGCTGGAGCCCATGATGTGGAGCGATATGTTCCTCCGCCAGTTCGGCGGCGGCGATTATTACAGTGCAGACTTGAGCCGGTTCCCGACGGATGCAGCGGAGCTGGTCCCCGACGACGTGCAGACGGTCTATTGGGACTACTATCACTTTGATGAGGAATTCTACGAACGGTTCATCGAGATGCACCGGGTCTTCGGGGAGCCGGTCTTTGCCGGCGGCATCTGGACGTGGGTAGGATACGGAGCCAACTGGGGCATGACCTTCCGCTCCACCCACCCGGCCATGGCCGCCTGCAAAAAGCTGGGCATCCGGAAGATCTTCGCCACCATCTGGGGCGACAACGGAACCGAGGCCAATATGTACGCAAATATGTTGGGGCTTTCCCTCTTTGCGGAGCACGGCTACATCGATGAGTTCGATGAGGAGAAGTTCAAACGGCGCTTCGAGTTCTGCTGCGGGGCGAAGTACGACGACTTCTATGCGCTGCGGCTGCTGGACGAAGTTCCCGGCTGCGAGAAGGACAACCTGGAACAGGTCAACGCTTCGAAGTATCTGATGTGGCAGGATCTGATGACCGGTATGTTCGATTACCACATCAAGGGTCTGCCGTTGGACGACCATTATAAAGAGCTCGTCCCCCTGTTCCGGGCGGCATCAGAGCGCAATGGGGAGTACAATGCGATGTTCCGCTTTTATGCGGAAGTGGCAAACGTCCTCTCTTTGAAGGCGCAGATGGGCCTTCGGATCACGGAAGCCTACGAGACCGGCAATACGGCGGCGCTCTATGCACTTGCGAAAGAGGAACTGCCGGAGCTGCTTTCCCGGGTGGAGGCGCTGAGAAGCTGCCACCGGGTGGTCTGGGCCGATATGAACAAGATCATCGGCTGGGACATTTTGGATATGCGCTACGGCTCCCTGATGGTCCGGATTCGCACCGCCATGGACGAGATCGAGGATTATCTGACCGGACGGATCTCCCGTCTGGAGGAGCTGGAGGAGCCCAGGCGTTCCTTCAACGGAAAAGAAGGGCTTGTCACCTACGCCAACTGGTACGGCCGCATCGTTTCGGCCAGCCGCATCGCTCCCGGGGCGTGATTTGACGGGTTCTGCCGGGGAATCTCCGGATTCTCTGAAACTGGGAACCTGTCCTATAAAACGTCAAGAATTGCGCGGTTTTGTATGAGAAACGCCAATGATTTCCAGGTATAATGAGGTCAAGTTCAAAAGAACGAAACCTTGAACAACTTGGAAAGCGAGGCGTTTCCCATGAGCAAAGCAAACTACAATCCCTATGAAAATATGCTGGCGGTCCTTCGCCAGGCGGCGGACGCGGCAGGCTACACCGAAAACGAGATCATCACCCTGGAATACCCCGAGCGGGAGCTGAAGGTTTCCATCCCCGTGGAGATGGACGATGGCACCATCCGGGTCTTTGACGGCTACCGGGTGCAGCATTCCAGCCTCCGGGGGCCCTGTAAGGGCGGCGTCCGGTTCCACCCCGACGTGGACGAGGACGAGGTCAAGGCCCTGGCCGCCTGGATGACCATCAAGTGCGCCGTGGTGAACATCCCCTACGGCGGGGCCAAGGGCGCGGTCCGGGTGGACCCCAAGGAGCTGAGCAAAAAGGAGCTCCAGCGCCTGACCCGGCGGTACACCGCCATGATCCTGCCCATTATCGGGCCGGAAAAGGACATCCCCGCTCCCGACGTCAACACCAACGCCGAGACCATGGGCCTTATTATGGATACGTACAGCATGTTCCAGGGCTACACCGTCCACGGCGTCGTCACCGGCAAGCCCGTGGACATCGGCGGCTCCCTGGGCCGCCACGAGGCCACCGGCCGGGGCGTCATGCTGGTCACTATGAAGACCCTGGACCGTCTGGGCAGGAAGCCCGAAGACGTCCGCATCGCCGTCCAGGGCTTCGGCAACGTGGGCTCTGTGGCCGCCAAGCTCCTGGCGGAAAAGGGCTGCTCCATTGTGGCGGTCAGCGACGTGTCCGGCGGGCTTTCCTGCGCCGGCGGCCTGAACATCCCCGCCATTCTGGACTTCCTGGCCAAGAATCCCGGCAAGATGCTGGCGGACTACAACGCCGACGGCGTCTCCCACGTCACCAACCGGGAGGTGCTGACTGCCGATGCCGACATCCTCATCCCCGCCGCCCTGGAAAATCAGGTCACGGCCGACGTGGCCGGGGATATCCGGGCCAGGGTCATTGTGGAGGCCGCCAACGGCCCCACCACGGTGGAGGCCGACGCCATCCTGGCCCAGCGGGGCATCCTGGTGGTCCCCGACGTGCTGGCCAACGCAGGCGGCGTCATCGTCTCCTACTTCGAGTGGGTCCAGAACATCCAGTCCCTGACCTGGGAGGAATCCGAGGTCAACGAAAATCTTGCCAAAATCATCACCCGCGCCTTTGACGACGTGTGGAACCTGGCGGAACAGAAATCCGTCTCCTGCCGGATGGCCGCGTATATGACCGCTCTCCGGCGGCTGGTGGTCGCCAAGCAGTTCCGTCCCATCTTCCCGTGATCCCAGGCGCTGAATAAGGGAGGACCTTTATGCTCATTGACGTTCACACCCACCTCTGGAAGGGGATCGAGGCCCAGTGCAGGCAGGGAATCCTGGACATGTGTGATTCCTTCGGCATCGACAAGGTCCTGGTTTCCAGCCTGGGAGGGTATCAGCCCGATCCGGAGGAGATCCGGTACTTAAACGACCAGACCTACGGCTTCATGAAGGAGCACCCCGGCCTGGTGGAGGGGTACTGCTACCTGAATCCCCGGCACCCCGACGCGCTGACCGAGCTCCGCCGCCGGGTGGAGGATCAGGGTATGTGCGGCGTCAAGCTCTGGGTGGCCACCTTCTGCGACGACCCCCTGGTGGACCCCATTGCGGAGCAGTGCGTTTCCTACGGCATCCCTATGTTGGTCCACGCCTTTTATAAGGCCGTGGATCAGCTCCCCTGCGAATCCCTGGGGGAAAACGTGGCCAATCTGGCCCGCCGCCACCCCGACGCGAAAATCCTCATGGCCCACCTGGGGGCCGACTGCCTTCGGGAGATGCGGATGGTCAAGGACTGCAAAAACGTCTGGCTGGACTTTTCTGGCTCCATCTCCCACGCCGACGATCTGGAATACGCCGTAAGGCTGGTGGGGGCGGACCGGCTCCTGTTCGGCAGCGACATGCCGGACCTGGCCTTCCAGTGCAGCTACGGCCAGCTCATCGAAGCGGACCTGACTCCGGAGGACCGGGAGAAGATTGCCTGGAAAAACGCGGTCCGGCTGTTTGGATTTGACGGGGAGGCGGTAAAATGAACAAGTCTTTCGACTGCAACGGCCTTCTTGGAGAGTGGCCCTTCCGCCGGTTTTACCACGGCGGCATGGAGGGGCTCCGCCGGGTCTGGGACCAGGCGGGGATCGGCGCGGGAGCCGTTTCCACCCTCCGCAGCGTTTTCTATAACGACCCCATGGAGGCCGAGGAGCTTCTGGCGGAGGCTTTGAAGGGCACCGGCTGTCTCCACATTCTGGGGGTCAATCCCGCCCTTCCGGCGGCGGCCCTGTCCGTTGACGAGGCTGTGGAGCGCTTCGGCATCCGGGGCGTGCGGCTTTATCCGGGCTACCACGGCTACCGGCTGGACGATCCCTGCATGGACCGGCTGTACGCAGTGCTGTTGAAGCACAGGCTGCCGCTGGTGGTCTCCCTTCGGCTGGAGGACGAGCGCCTGAACTACCTGGTAAAGCCCCGCACGCTGACCACGGAAGAACTGACGGCCCTTCCGGACCGGATGCCCGGCGTGAAGATTCTGTACACCGGCATCCAGGCTTACGAGGCCACCGGCATGGCGGCGGCCTTCCGGGAAAAGGAGAACCTGTACCTGGAGACCTCCTGGTTCAAGTCCGCCGTTCACCCCTTTGAGGACGTCACCGCCGTGATCCCGGCGGAAAAGGTCCTCTACGGCTCAGGCTATCCCCTCAACTGCCTCCAGAGCACTATGACCGCTCTGGACCACAGTACGATTTCAGAAGAAGCCAAGGCGATGATCCTCCGGGAGAACGCGGCGCGCTTCTTTTTGAAATAAACACCCCCTCT
>OIXH01002526.1_pt1 | contig 18017 bp, 17 predicted proteins | sample 1587741 | NCBI WGS metagenome assembly OIXH01 (sample SAMEA3888916, study PRJEB22519) | human gut metagenome | biome: human gut; feature: human-associated habitat; material: faeces | place: Denmark | collected 2011 | reverse complement strand
ATTCGGTTTCTCTGAATCTTTTTCTGCACCAAAGGTATATAATTTTGTAACCGGTGAGTAAATCAAGTTTGTAGCATCATTTACTTCCTTTGTTACAAGGTCGAAGTACTTCGCAAAGTTATTGTTAAATACAAAGATTTTCTCATCTGCAAGTACAACATTAGGTCCTTTGGGTACAAGTAACATTGACCATGACTGTGTACCATATACAAAGGTTAGCTCCGTATTATTGTCAATTGTATTACCAGTACGTTCATACACTGTCCATGGACCAAATGTCCAAATGTGTTTAATCATTTGATATACAACATCACTCTTTGCATATTTAATGGCAGGTCTGCTACGCAGTATATTGTCACGGTCGATGTACACGTTGTTACAATCTTCGAATGTTTCTTGGTCTACACCAATAAAGTTCTTATTAGTGCATTTACCTTTCCAGTCACTATAACCGAAGTACTTGTAACCAGTACTACTATAGTCAAGACTGCGTACATTCCAAGGTTGGCGGTTTATAGTTCTTGCCATATTAGTCCCAACCTCCTCCAATCTTTATTGTTTTAGGTTCAAACGATATAGTGTTGTTAATACGTGCTAATGCCATCTCGTATTCATCTCTGAACAATTGAGATTTTACTTCGTCGTCAATCTTGTAACATTGATGTGCAATGTACGAAGGCAAACAATCAAGTACGTCGTCAGGCGCTGGTATAACAGTGTTATCATCGATGGTACTTGTAAATGTAAACCATCTTGCATCATACCCTATGTGAAATGTACCTTCGTGATAAAATACGAGTTGATTGTAACCAAGTACTGTCCAATCATCGTCGTGTGTTTCTATGCCGTAATGCATTTGTCCATAACAATCTTCGACGTCCATTGTAGAACGTTCACAATTAAAGTTAACAAAATCGTCCGGCATTGTTTGTGTTTTTCCAACCATTTCGGAAGTTATTACAAAATGAGCAAAGGTATAGTTAGGCTTTACAGCTGAGCATATCTGTGTCATTGCTTCATTTGCATAAAAAGGAAACCTACTTACAACAGTAGTGACTTGCTCATCATATTCTTCGTACTTGTTTAAGTCGAGTTTTGCAAGTGCACAGTCTTTAATATAGCCCCAAGTATACATATCAATTACTCCTTATAAATGATTTTAATATATAATATCAATTCTATGATTTATCTATCGAGAGAATATATTAGAGATTGATATTATATATTAAAATTCTTCTATTTTGATTATAATAAGAAGAGGCCCATCTATACAGATGAGCCTCTATATCTCATATTACAATTAAACGTTTTTCGTGTTGACCGGGCTCGTGGTCGGGTTAGTAACAAATACTTCCTTAACAATTGTAGCAACAGGTTCTACCTTTGTAAAGTTAGCCAACGTGTCCCAGCCGTTCAAACCTGTACCATCAGGTGTGCCGATATAAACGTAAGCAATACCACGCCAAGATGCAACGTTAACATCAAAACGTTGACGGCCGTCGTAAGATACACCGTACGGGTTCTTCTTTTCACTTACATTCAACGTAAGAGGAATACGTTCAGTAAGTTCAAGGCCGTGGTTAGCAGCATTGTAAGCAGGGTCTACAATGAAGAAACCTTGGCAGCAACCATTTTTAACTGCGCATTGAGGAATGTCCATCAAGTACGGAGTCGTTTCAAGGGTTGCACGTCCCATAGCAGGGTTCAAACCGTAACCGGGTCCGAAAGTGTCGTTCTTCAACGCAGCTTCGATGTAACCTTTAAGTCTGGGGTCATTACCTGTAACAATACGCTTAGCACCGATTACACCTGCACGCTTGCCGTTGTCGTCTCTCAAGTTTTCCATGTAAGTGATAACTTGGTTGATAACGTCTGCAAGTTTAGCAATTTGTCCCGCATCATCACCGCCGAGTTTAAGGTCAGCGTAGAACAAGTTGGATTGCTTTCTCGTAACCGTGTCCATAGCGGTCTTAGCTGCATCGCTTGCAAGGTTGTCGTTATCGGGGTCACGAGCTACAATAGTGTGAGCATTGGAGAACAATGGAACTTTGTTAGCGTTCATAACGTCTCCATCAACCGTGTCAGCACTGTCAAGCTTCAGACGTGTCTTGTTTTCAGCGTCGTAATACCACTCGTATGCTTTACCGAAACCACCTGCAACAGATGCCATGCAATACTCAACGACGTCGGCGTGCCAGCGTGTCATAAACGCAGTAGCATTATCTTTTGCGAAACCGAATTGACCATCTTCCAACGTTTGTTGTGTGATAATGAAACCACCTTGGAAGGTTCTCGTACGGTATGTAGCACTGAAACCTTCTGCAGTGTTGAAGATAGGTGCAACTGCATAGTCATTTGTTTCCTTGAACGCGTGGTCAAAACCAATTGTGCTTGCAAACGTTTCTTGGAACTTGTCCATCGAACGTCTGTTAAACAAGAGGTCAATAGGGTTAGAACGTTCCCACGCTTCTTGTTGGTAAGTCAACATTTGGTTAAGAGGTTCACGCAGCACGTTATATGTAGCGTGTTGTTCAAGAGCTTGGTCAATATTGATTATTACTCCCATAATTTACCTCCTAAGCTTTAACAATTACATCGTCTTTGTCAATGAGAGCGAACAAAGCGACTTTCTTAATGCCTACAACTGCAGCCGTGTCAACTTCCCAAGTACTTGCTGTACCACCGGACTTAGCAGTCTTGCATTTGTAAACTTTGCCATCTGCCGTCACATATGCAGCATCGCCAACCTTAGCAATTGTACCAAATGCAGTATCAAGTCCTGCAGTATTGGCAGCTACACCAAGGAATGCTTTACCAGCAGTACCAGGTACTACCGTGCAAGCAACGGTTTTCTTGTAACGATAATCTTGAACTTCTACAGGTACATGACCATATTCAAGTGTCATATCAGATTGTGCGATGATATGGGTCGCATCAGCCAGTGCGGCGTTTTTGTCATTGCCAGTGGCAGCTACAATGTAAGGTACGGTGTTTGCACCGGCTTTTACAAGTTTTACAAGATTGCCAACTACAAGGCCATCGCCTTGCATCACTGCTGCGTCAACGGGAATTTCTCTCTGCAAATATGCAGTCTTAAACTCTCCTTTATAAGGCATAAAGTGTTACCTCCTATAATTTTTTAACTGTTTGTTTGTTAAGGTCGTCTTCTGTCATATCAGGCATAAACACCTTCCAAACACGTTTTTCCTCCTCAGTAAGTAACCTTCTGTCTGTGGGTATTTGAGACGTACCAGATTGCGGAGTTGCCATATGGTTAACACTACCTTGAGACTGCGCACGCCTTGCTGCTAAAATTAAATTCTCTCCTTCTACTTGGAGGTACGCCTTTTTAAGGTCGCCAGTCTGCTTCCAAACGTCAATCACCTCTTTAGGCAATTGGTCGAGTTTGGTAATCTTACCATCGGTCAACTTCGTAATTTCAGCAAGTTGTTGTCTGCCATACTCTTGTACTTTGAGCGCTCTGAGTTCAGCAAGTTCTTGCATTTGAGGCATATTCTTCAAACGTTCCTCAACTAATTGGTCAATTACTGGAGCTGCGATTGTGGGGTCAATACCGTTATCTTCGAGACGTTTATTCTCTGTAGTTTTCATCATCTCGTCGTAACTTGTATACCCTAATTTTTTTGCAATAGCTTCTCTTTCCTCTGCTATTGCCTTAGAGGTTCTCTCACTCAAACGTCTTGCAAAAGCTCTTGTCGTTTCAACAGCATCTTCTTTACTTGTTTCAACTTGTGTTTGAGCTTGCTCAGTAGGCGGAGTTTGTTGCTCGGTCGCATTGTTACTATCTGCAGGCGGTGTTTCCTGCGACTCTCCACCGAATAATGCGTCCAATTCTTCGGCAGTGAAATCAAAATCACCTTTAGGCGGCATTTCTACCTTCCTCCAACAACGTTTTTAGACGAGGTTCGGACGTTACCCGTTTTGCAGTCTTTACAATATTATTATATGCAATCTTACCTAAAATATTACCTATTCTAACTAACAATTTTCATTGTACCAACTTTCAAATTGTTTCAGAATGTCAGTCTTTCTTGCGATATGATTTACAACAGATACAGTAATGTCGTCATATGCGTGAAAGTACATTTGGTATGACCTTGCAAAGATATACACCATCTTGAACAATGTAACAAATGCTGCTACCCAGCCCCACTCCATTATATCTTTGAAACCGATTAAACTCAATGCTACAACGGATACAAATGATGCCACACCTGTGATACCTAAACGTGTTTTACGTAATTGCGACTCACCTTTGCCGATGTCAGTAGGGTCGACACTTTGTATATTGCTCAGCAATATGTTGGTACTTATTCGCTTAATATGTGCATGCTTTGCTTGTTCTACAATATGTGCAACATATTCGTTGTACATTGCTACAATGTCATCGTGTGAACAAGTTTGCAAAGGTTGTTGTATCTTGCCTTCCGAGTTTTTAGTAACACAAGCAAAACGCTCATAACTGATACTACCACGTTTCAAGATTGATGTTTGCAAACGTTTAAGAGCGTCTGCATTATACCAATCTACAAAGTCATTAAGTTTCAACTGTTGGTCGCCATCAAGTCCGTCAATGATTGCACTATATGCAGCCATAGCATTCTTGTACACTTCACTTTCTTTACCTTTGTAACTACCTTTTGTGTAGTAGTTAGTATTCAACACCATTGTTGCAAGATAGAACGGTATGAAACTGATTATAAAGTTTAGTAACGACTCTGCTGTAAAATCTATTATCTTCAATGCTCCTAAGCCTAAGAAGAACATTACAAGTACAATAGATATACCGATTAAGTCAAATATCTTGTTCTTAGCCATTGTAGCGACTTTACGTTTAGTACCGTCTACTACTCCGGGGTCTTCAATAGGGTTAGTCATTCTTTTCCTCCAATGCGTCTAACTTCTCTGTCGTTGTGAACATAAAACCAAACTTCTTATACTGCTCATACGATTCAGGGAAACCTAAGACAAGGTTATTGTATATGCGCTTGAACGTCAATTCGTCGACAGCACTTGCTGCAATGGTCATACCGAACACTATTCGCAATGTTTCAATAAGATTACCAACAACTACACAAAAGACGAAACCTATTACTGCAACTTTAAGTGCTGTAGGTGTCTTTATGAAGTCAAGTACTTTGTCCTTTAAGAATAACATCGACAATAGAAATGCAAATACTGCAGTTGCAGACAGTGCTGTGTCGGAACGGTGTATAAACATATCGCCACAACAAGCCATTGTAGCGATTGGCGTGCCCACGGTTAATACCGTGGACATCGCTTTACAAGTATTATATTTCGCTACACGCTTCATATTGTTACCCCCTCGGAACTACAGTATGTGCAACTTCTGCGGTGGGTTCAATAAGAGATTGTGCTACATTAAGTGCTTTTGTAACTTCCTCTGTATCAGCGGCGTTCTTCTCTTGCATTTTTTGTTTTAGTGCAGCAATCATTTCAAGCAACTTTGCTCTTGTTTGCGTCTCATTGTATTTTGCATTTGTAAGAACATTGCCGACAGTTGTACGAATAGTTTCATCTTTGATTGTTTGCGACTTAACAGACTCCGTTTCTACAAGAGCATTGACTTTAGCAAGAATACTGTCGAGAGAGTTTTGTATCTCCGTGAAGCGTATCGTGTTCTCTTCTTGCAGTGCTTTGTTCTCTGCTTCAAGTTTGTCGATACGTTCTACAAGAGCGTCAACAGATTGCTTTGTTTCGCCTACAATAGGTAGTGCATCCAACAAGTTATCGGTAGACAATGTATTTGCTTTGATGCGTTTGCCTGCTACAATAATGTTGGCAATAGCACCAACAATACCGCCTAAGCCGATACTTTGTAGCCACAAGATAATTGCGTCCTTGTTCTCAATAAACCAATTACCAAGATTTGCAAAAAATTCGTTCATAACAATTCCTCCGGTTCAATTTTGTTTAGTGTATTGTTCAACCAACTTGGTGCAGTCGGTATTACAAAGGTGTGAGTAATGTCCAACCAAGCCTCATACCAGTCGTTGAGTTCTGACTTTTGTGCAAGAGTGAGATGGTTGTACCACAATTGTCCACGATTTATGATAGGAAAACAGTCTTGTTCTCTGCGCATGCGGTAGTATTCTTTCTTGTCACCGTTAGCAACTGTGAAGAACAATGCATTGTCCACATACAAATCGTCCACGTCAAGTACAGGGGGCTTAACGTTAGGTGTCTTAACACTTCCTACAATCTTGTCCCACATACCTGTTATGTAACTATATTCGTAAGTGGTAATCTTGCCAGTGTTTACAATAAGTGATTTCTGTGTAAAGGTCACCGGACCATACTCACTTACTGCAAGTAGCATATTATTTGCACCTACAATAAAGTTTGGACAAGTCTTAAAAGTATACTTATACTTCATTTACTTTCCTCCTTTAATTGTTGTATAAGTTCATTCAATTCCTCGTCGGACAATTCCCCGACGTCGATGCCGTGTTGTTTCAAAATTTCCCGATAGTTCGGCGGGTTCGGAAACGTGATGTCGTCGTAGTACACAATTCCGTCGCCGTTAGTGTCTACAATTTGTTTGTCCTTGAACTCGTTGTACCACCCGATAACCGCCCCTGTGAGGACGGCTATCAAGGCAATAACGACGATTAGTTCTACTAACGTGAAGCCTTTACGCATTTTGTTACTCCTCTTCTATTATACGTGCAATTGTGTTGAAGATTTGATTGAAGCCATACGCATACTTCGTAGTCAAATATCCCATCTTTTCATCGATTTCACAAGTATCAACTCTCATAGTATCTGTATTCGCGTCATAAACTAAAACTCGGACGTCTGTGGAAGTAGAACCGCTATAATAACCATTCGTATCGATTTGCATGATACAACTTCCACCATCCAAACCATCATTTGTAACTCGATTGTCGAAGTATGAGCCAATCTCCCACTCACTCGAGATTATATTATTTCCATCACTATCTTGTGTTATTCCAAAAACACTTGCAACATCTGAAAACGTAATCAAACTATCCATGTCGTTAATTTTGGGAATCCACTCGTAACCTTTTGGACCACATTGTATTTTATTTCCGTCATTGTTTGTCGTATACAACGTCAATGTTCCTGCAAAATCTCCTGATACTTTTGTTGCAGTCCAATTACTAATATTCGGCATTTCAACTGTACCACCACTACTCGGCTCTTGTTGCGAATAATGTCTAAACTTAACCGCCCCACTGCCGATTGTGCCTGCGTCGTAGAAGTGCTTGAAGGTGAGAGTGGGAGTTGCTGAACGAGTTGTGTAAATACCTGGGTTACCTACGATACCAATTATATCATCAGTAGGCAACACATCTACACCGTTGTATTGCAAAATTGTACCGTCATTCCAAACTACAGTGTTGCCACTTATCGAATATGTGTCCGTATTTATACTTGCATTATAACTCCAAGTATTCTCGCCAGTTAACCCACTATCGCTAAGTCTTTGGATAGAAAACGTTGTGCCATTCACTATTACTTCATAAGGTATAGGTCCAGCACACAACTGCAAATTTATAAAGTTTTTATGTTTCCACATAATACCTCATATCACGGTCTTGCCACCTACCGAGAGGGATAGAAATTATTCACGTATATTGTTGATACGCTCAAAGTACGCTTGTTCTTCTTCGTCGGTAATAAGTTGTTCACCGACATACTTCATATTTTCAATAGCATACTTGTTGCTCAACTTACAAGATGTCAAGATACCATTTGCAAACAAGTTGTAGTGCTTATCAGTGATGATATTGTAATATTTGACTTCTTTCTTAACAACTTCTTGCTCAACCAATGTAGGCATTGACATATCTTCAGCAAATGTTGTCGTTCCGATAGGAGTTTCCGTAACACCTGTATGAGTAAAGCATTTAGCCTCGTCGTTGTAGATACGGTGATAACCTTTGTTTCCACCCTCGCCGACAAAGCCGACTTCCGCACCGTTACTAAACTTACAAAGATTGTATTCGTACGCAACTTGCGGTATCTTTATCCAACAAGGTTTTGATGTATCAAACTTACCTTCATAAAAGTTCCATACTAACAAATCATCGTCGTATGTGATTTGCTCAATAGGTTTCTTTGTGCCATCAGCAAGTGTGATTAGAGTACCTTCGACTATACACAACCAATATGCCATCGTCTGTGTAAAATTATTTGTCAAGGTAGTATATCCCGTTGTTGGCGACCAAAAGTCATCTACGGTTAATTCTTTGTCAGCTTCATAAACTGCACCGTTGCGCCAACTTGTCCAATAACTACCAGAATTCACATAAAAAGTTGCACTATCTTCTGTTTGGCTCTCGACATTTGTCCAACTACCATTTTGATAACGTATAATAAACTTAGCCTCAGGTACATTTTGTTCATTTTCCCAAAACACCGTATAGACTTTGCTTTTATTTAAGCCTGATATTTTCGAGTAATTATCCGCAGTTTTGGTAACAGGTATTAACCTCATTGCAGGACCAACATCCTCCACCTCTACCAAATAAATGTCACCGTTTGTGTAGTTGCTATCCGTCGCGCCTGTGAACTTGTAATACTTGCCGACATTCGCCTCGACCAACAATGCGTCCATAGCACTTGCCGTTGCAACTTCTTCCACAGCACTTGCCGTCGGAACGTTTGTAGTGACAGTGACCTTGCTCATACCGTCCTTGCCTGTTGTAGGCGTGACCTCGGTCGTACCGTTCTCGGTAATCGTTACCGTCTTTTGTTCCAAGTTCGGCTCGACATTTACGTTGACATTCTTGTAGTTTGTAACGTCCTTTGTCCCGTTAGCCGTGATTTGCAATGTACCAGTCGGTTTGACGTAGTCGCTCGGTATTGCCGCAACTTTGAACGAACTGAAATATTTGTTGCTTGTCGGGTTGATTATTTGCTCACTTTTTGTAGGTGTTGCCGTGCCTTGGTACGCTTGTATTGCTTGGCAAATGACTTGTTTGAAGTACTTGCCGTTTGTAGGTGTGAACGTTTGCTGACTTGTGGTCGGCGTTATCGTTTTTGTTTCCGTTTGTACTGCGCCAACATTGACCTTGCTGATACCGCACTTTCCGTCGCTCGGTACAATCTCTTGTGCGCTTTCCGTCGGGGTGACGCTCTTTTCTTCAAGTACAGGGACAACGGTTATGTCCTCGGCGCAATACTTGCCTTGCGTTTTGAGGACAACACCTGCTGATTTGGTGATGTTGATTTTGCCATCGAATGCTGCTGCACGAGTTGTGTATTGACCGTTTGTTACAATAGTATCTGTCGGCAACACATCTACACTATTGTATTGCAATATTGTGCCGTCATTCCACACAACGGTGTTACCACTGATAGTGTATGATGAGGTATTAAACTCTTGACTGTCCGCCCAAATTTCATTGCAAGTTGTCAATGTTATTATAGTCCCATTAACATATACATCTACATAAATTTTGCCTGGTACGAACCCATACAACTGCAAGTTAATAAAGTTTTTATGTTTCCACATATCTACTCCTTAAAGAGTGACCGCCTTGCCACCTGCGGACGGGGATGAGAGTGTGTTACCACGCACCATAATACGTTGTGTTGATACTTGGGCTACCAGTGAATGTACCACCAGTATTAGTGAGCATATAATAGTTCCAGTCTGGAGCCACAGATGATATTCTACCAGACGAAGGTATTCTCCATGCAGTAGGATATTCGGTCGATTGAACTGTCGAAATTTTTAACGATGTGCAACCTTCGAACATATAATCATAACAACTTTTTGCTAATGTAGTAGCGGGCAATTCTGGAGCTTGTGTTAACGATGTGCAACCTTCGAACATATGAAAATAACAATACTCTTTTAACGTCGTTGCTGGTAGTTCAGGCGGTGTTGTTAACGATGTGCAACCCCTGAACATATCCTCATAACAATACCCTGCACTTATACTTGTTGGCGGGTTCTCCCAGTCAAGTAATGTTTGAATATTACCGCTACAACCAGCTCTTGCAGATAGTTGCCAACGAATACCATTACTACTATCGAATTTAGTATTACCTTTACCTCTTAAATACAACTTCTTACCAACACTTTGCATTGCTTCTGTTCCAACAAGCGTTGTCCAAGTGTTGTGGTCAGTACTCCATTGTAATGTCCCGTCCCAGCCTTTGTTTGTCGCTTTCAACGTAAACTCACTTGTTTCACCAGTAAAGGTTAAGCAATCTGTATATACTATAATATCTTCAAAACTCCCGTCATACGTTTCAATCGCGCCATTAACCGCCACACCTTTTGCATAGCCTTTGTAGCCTTTCAACACTGTTGTAGGCTCGATGTTGCCGTCGGACGTGTCTACGCCTGTTGGTATCGCTTTGATTTTGTCGCTAAAATCTTGTGGGTTAATTGTCCCTGTTGAGCTGTCCTTTTCCCGAATAGCGTTTGCTACATCGGTTAGGAAGTCCGTTAAATTATTGTTTTTCGCCATAATCTATCTCCTTTACACAGGGGTGTTCAACGCCGTTGTGATTGCGTTTGCGATTGCCGTGTCCGTGTAACTCTTTGCGTCGTTTAACACTGTTTGTCCGTAAGTGTAGGTTGCCGCCGCACTCGGATATTCTTCATCAGCCGACGAAGCTTTGATTTCCGTTACCCTGTTGGCGGTGTTTTCGAGCGTAATAACTTGAACTGACCAACTATAATCTGATGCCAAGATTATTACGGTATATTCCTCTATGTCATTTACTACGGAATATCGCAAGTCAGTAGTACTCTCAGCGTTTCTACAAAGTTTGTACTCGTAAGCACCGATTTTGAGCAATATGTAACTGCCATTGTCAGCCGATAACTTGTTGAACTCGGTTTCGCCTATATTTCCGCCGTCCGTGCCGTTTAGACGAATGTAATACGCCGACGATGCGTTGGCTTTTACGTAATCAGCGACTGCTTTGGTAGTGGGATAGTCGGTATTGTTACCGCCGTCTACAATGGAAGTTTTCTTATATGCAACATCTTGGCTCCTTGTTACAGGCAACGACACCATATGATTAGGTCTAAGCTCGACAACTTCTGTACCATTACTTCCACCAACAAATTGGTAAACGTATTCACTATCCCCATTGGTGTATCGTCTATTGTATCTATAAGTATCTGCTCCGTCTACTACAATGTAACTATTATTATCCGCAATCAATGCATTGTATTTTTCTTGCGAAATCGTCATACCCAAATTGTTTATTGTAATATGATACGGCTGTGCAGCTGCAATAGCACCGTTCATTTGGCTGACATTCGGTAAATCATCGTCCGCAGTGCCACCCACGTTCACCATTCCTTGCGTGCCGTCGGCGTTCTTTGCGTAGACTTGCTTTGTGTCGGTAATAGTTTTAACTTTGTCAAGCTTATCGCCTAACGCACTCGTATCAGCTTTACCAGCTAAATCACTGTTCAATTCAGCAATTGACGCTTTAATACTATCAATCTCAGTACCGTTAGCCACTTCTGTTACTGCTATGACTTTAGCACTACAAGTGGTTGTATCTACCGACAATATTTGACATACACTGTAATACTTGTCCTTAGTGTTAACAACTTCTAACAGACCAAAGTACTGATTTGCTACAGGCACTCTTGCGAAGTTAGTGTTTGTGAGTGTCAACGTTTGTCCTACAACAGGTACTGAACCACTCTCGTACATCTCGATATACAAGTTGTGCACCTTATCAAGTTGAGCAGCAATGTAGTTCTTTGTAGCGTCACCTACATTTTGATTGAAATACGTCTTTGTTACGTAGTCGCTAAGGTCTACTGTCGTTGAACCAATATGCTCCCAGTTGCCGTTGACGTATATGTACTCATCATATATGTTCTCTTCGCCCGGTGTTGTAGAAGGTACAAGGTATATTGTTGAAGTACTGATGTTTTCAGTAGGCAACACGTTTACAACTTGAAAGTTTGTGTTAATACCGTTGTATACTACAAAAGACGTACTTTGTCCATTTGACAATGTAATTGTTACTTGTGTACCACCTTGCACACCAGTCTGTGTTACAGATGTGATACTTACACCGTCATCGCCATCTCTACCAGGTGTACCAGGTTCACCTTGAATACCTTGCTCACCTTTAGGTCCAGTTATGACATGTTGTGTTCCGTATACAGGCTGTGCTTCAGCATAAGTATCATAAACATTATAAATACTAAACAGTGAGATTGTTGTTTGCTCTGTTTCAGTAGTATAATATACTAATACAAATGTATCACCTTTTACTGGCGTTCTGCTGAAATTTGCTATATCAAGATGTATTGGTTCATCCATCACATCTCCAACATAAGTTTCAGTATATGAACCACTGTATACAAGAGCATTATCGCCTGTGTCGCCTTTAGCACCAGTGGCACCAGTTGCACCCGTCTCGCCTTTAATGTTCTCGAATATAAACTGGAACTTACGATTTAGTTTATCGTCCGGCTTGGTGAATGAAACGTATACTTTAACAGGACCACCATTTTCTACAACTATTGCCGGTGTGTCAGCAAGTCGTATCAGCTTGCTGGCATCTGCTTTCAACACACCGTTGACAACGACAAACTGGTCTCCGTCAGGTTTGAACACACCGAAGTTATCAGTTGAACCGACAGGTGTGTATATGTGCAGTTGCTGCGCATCTATTGTACGAGGCATCTCAGGTACAACTGCAACAGTCTTATAATTCTTTTCAGCCATCTTTATCCTCCTTACAATAGCGGTAAACTGCCAGCAATGTTGCTTGTTACAATTAGTTGCATAGGTGCTACAAGAACTTGTACACCATCGAATGTTACAATAGGTCGTGAACCGTCAACCTCTGGATTGTAGGCAGCGTTAGCAGTGCCTGCAACTAACTTAACACCAAACACGTAGTTTTGTTCTATCCACTGATTGGTAATATCTGTCGGGAACGTCATTACAAAGTGGAAGTCGTAGTCCTCGTATGCCGCAGTCTCCTCGTTCCAATACTTGTACTGTGCCACACCGTTAGTGTCAACCCACTTATACACCGCATATGTGCTGTACGTCTGGTTTTTGTCCTGAATGTCTTGTATTATCTCAGGACTCAGACCATTCTCAGGTGTAGGCAATGTGCTGCCGCTCAGCTCGATAGGTTGTGTACAATAAAATGTGTGATATGCCTCGGTCACCTCGTTCCAGAAGTTAGCAATGTACCGACCGTTCTGTGTGTACTTGCTTGACGCAACTGTTACAAGAATGTACGGGTTAGTTAGCTGATTACTTACAATGTACGGTGAACCGTCGCGGTTATGAAAGTACACGTCGTACGTCCACTCTTCACCGCGTTCTACTTGTATTCTGTCTGCGTATACTCTCATAGCTTAGGTCCTCCTGTCTGTGCACTACCAACGGGCTGTGCATTAGCGGCTCTGTTACGCTCGTTAGTACGCTCGACGTTAGCAGAGTGTGTAGCACCGTTACCCTCCGGACCACTGTTAGGTCTTGCACCTCCACGTTGGTCTGTACCCTCAGCTTGCATTGCCATCAGTTGTTGTAACAGCTCAGGGTTCTGCAGCAGAGCTTGCTCAATCTCAGGCGGCAAGTGTTGGCTGTTAGCCTTGATGCCTGCAAGTGCGAGTCTTGCCAACGGATAGTCGAAACTACTCATAATGTTCCAGTACAGCTCAATGTTACGTGGGTCTGCCGGGTTACCGAACATACCTTGTATGAACTTGTTGTCTGTCTCTTGCCACATAGCAGCTCTGTCTTGCGACAATGTGCTCGCAGCGTCTGTGTTGAACTGGAAGTCATCACGGTAATAATACTCGCCATAAGGTCCTTTAGCAAGGAACATGTACTTGTTCCATTCAACCTCGCTCACGTCACCGTTAGGCAATGTTCTTGTGAACTTTATCGGCTCATTGCTAAATGCCAACAAGTACTTAAGTACCAGCTCATACACTCCTGCAAAGGCAGCCGCTTTCATCTCACGTAGCGACTGTATACGTCCTGCGCTCTGTGCTGCTGCGTACATCTTAGCCTTGCCACTTACAGCAGTGCTATCACTCTTACCCTGGAAGCTCTCGGTCACACCTGATGCACTTCTTGCACTCTCGTAGAACAAGTTGCTTAATACAAGGTCTTGGCTCGTGTCGGATGTAAGCTGTTTAGCTTGTACCATCTGTGCTTCTTCAACTGTACGAACACCTACAATTTTGACAGTATCGTCCATATCGCCGAGCGATATTGTCTTAGGTTTAGTTATGACGGTACCTGATTTCATACCTTTGTCAAGACCTTTTGTCAACAGCTTGTTGACTGCGTCTTGTTCCTCAAGTATCATCTTAACTTCGCTCATACCGTATATACTATCCATACGGCTTACTGCCGGACGAGGTACAAAAGGTAATTGTCGTATCCGGTAGAACGGTATCTTAGTGCCTGCTGATGCAAAAACTGTCGTGACGTTCTCTGCGTCCGGGTTATCAGTCTCACCGGCCTCATACGGGTTGTGAGTTTCCAGCAAGTCTTCTTGCAGTATCTCTTCCTCAGCGTTCTTGTACTTGAACGTCTTGTGACCACAGTTGTCACAAACAGTCTGTGTAGGCTGTATAGCACCGCAGGTTGTACAATAGCGTATCTTACGTATCTGCCAGTCTTTCTCGTCGCATATGACTTGACGTGTGTGTTCCGCCCACATGAATAGTCCTACAATGTGGTCGTCGTTCAAGTAGTAGCAACTAATTACGTCCACCATATTAGTGTCATCTGCAATAGGTTGTATCATTCTACCGTACAAGTCGTATATCTTGCTCGTGCTCATAGTATTGCGCTCGAAGATATACTCAAGCTGCTTGTAGTCTTTTACGCCAGGCTGAGGTACGACCTGGTCTACAAGTAGTGTCTCTATGCGGACCCGACCAGGTATATTATGTGTGCTATCCTCAGGGTCCCAACAAACCTTGAACCACGATGTGCCATCTATGTATGTGCTACGCTCTGCAGCATCATTGACGTATTTAGCCATCAAGTTGTCAAGGTTGTCTTTAATAAATGCTTCTGTTACCTCTACAAGGTACTTATCTGTGCGATGACGAGCTACCATCTTAGGCATTGGTATACTATTGTCAATCTTGCTCTCAATGAACTCGTACACGACCTTCCGCAAGTGTCTTAGCGGTTTAGCTTTACTCTCTTTGCCATCCTTGTTTAATGCACCAAGCTCGCCACGATACGCGCGCCTGTATTTATCCAAGGTTGTAGCCGTAAGCTCTTTATCGCACTCCTGTGCAGCTTTCGACCGTTGGTACAAAGTGTCGAACTGGTCCAGTCGTTGTTCCTCTTCCGCAGTATTACAATAATAGTTGATGGTGCCATCGTGCAAATACAAACTCAGTCTATCCACAATGTCCTCCTTACAATTATAGTCTATCTAATGTGTCACGCCACTCCAACGGCGCCCCGTACGTGGCAATGAAGCGCTCCTGCTCTGTAGCATCCATCCGGTTGTAGTCCTCCCACATGTCAGGATACCACTTGCAGTATCGTTGTATGCGTCGTGCAGGCTTAGGCTCCTCACCTGTTGTGAGTTTTATGACGCGTGTCAAGCTCTGTGTGTCAGCGTCGACCATGTCGTCGTGCTTGGCGAACGGGAACCGCATGTGCTGTTGCACAAACGCCTCGCCAGGTGACAGCCGTTTACCACAACCGTCAGGTATAGGTCCGTCCCACTCGACGTCCTTATACTCAGCCTCCGTCCAGTTACGCTCAAGTGGTAAGTGCACCTTGCCTGCTATGACGTAACTCGCGACGGCCTGTGCACGTGAGAACTTACCACCCTGCGGGTTAACTGCTACAATAGGTGGTGCATCCTCGATGTACTTGAAGCTATCGATGATGGCCGAGCCGTTGGCCTTGTCCTCGATGACAAGCTCATCAATGCTGCCGCACTCCTTAATAACCGACAGTATCTTGGCCTTAGTGTCAACGAACCCCATCCGTTTGTTAATTATCCGCCAGATGTACACCTCGCCCTTGTAGACGCCTGTGACCTGCATGGCAACCATGTCTGATGTGGCCGTCTGCTTGAACGTAGCGTCAACGCTGATGTGCACGTACTCGAACATGTCAAGTGTAAACTTGTCGCGGTCGTAGTATTGCCACCACTGCCGCTCAAACAAGTTACCTTGCTTGGCGCTCGGGTGCCCTTGATACAACGCATTCCACGTGTACTCGCCTTCACCAGCGCATACAAGTGACTTCTTGCTGCGCAGCCACGTGTTGTCGTTACAAATGCGGCGTGGCAGGTTGTAGTCACCGAGGTGTGGTCCCATCAGTGAGTCGCCAAGCTGTCTACCCAGTGGGTCGTGCTCGGGGTCCTCACACTCACAAGGCAAGTTAATGTCCTCGTAGATGAACTCGCGCCAGTTCTCTTGTATGAACCCTATGACGTCGTTCTCAACCCAACGTGTTTGTATGACAATGAGCTTACCGCCCGGGTGAATACGTGACTGGACGCTGGGTCCCATCTCGTCGTGCAACTTACTAATGATGCTCTCTGACTGTGCAGCCTCCTGGTTCTTGATGGGGTCGTCGATTATGAACAAGTCAGCGCCGTAACCAGTAATACCAGCTTTAAGGCCTGCAGCACGACAACGACCACCGTTCTCGGTTTCCCACAATGCAACACCTTGCACGTTCGGGTTAGGTTTAACCCTGAATATGTCGCTCGCGCAGTCGTTGAACTTCTCTCTGTTGCGTCTGCTGAATGCCTCGGCGAATGTGCCCTCGTACGCAGCGATTATGACGTTACCGTCAGGGTGGTTGCCGAGGTACCACGACGGCAGTGTCTCTGTCACGCAGAACGACTTACCGTGCCGTGGCGGGACCGACAGCAGCAGTATGTCCATCGCCTTACCCGTCTCAGCTTCCAAGAACTCCTGTATCTTATCGCACAGGTATCTGTGGAAGTGTGTCATGTAGAACCCGTATGGCTTGTTGGCATATTCCACGTAGTCACCGTAGTTGTGTCTCAACTGCCGGCGCAATATCTCACCGTCTAGTGTATTAGGTATTGCCATCGGTCTCACCCTCTACAATACTGTGAGGCAGCGCCGGAGTATCCCTGGATGTACCGGCCTCTGTCTGGGCGCGGTGTGCTGCCAGTAGCTCGAGCTCCTCGTCAGTGAGTTCCTCGAACGCGTTGACCGTCTGCTCGACCTTGCTCTCGTCGATGGGCTTAGCACCGAGAGTATCACGCACGAACACCGCAGCAGCAGTGTCGTTGCGTGCCCGCAGTATCTGACAAGCCATTATCATCTCCAGCTCAGTGGGCTCACGGTCCTTCTGACCGAGTGCTACAATGTCATGCTTAAGTTTGGAGTATGAGTAGTTCTCTACAGCACTGGCGTACGTCTCGTCACCGTTCTTGTCGTATGCAATGACGGGCTTAGTGGCAGGGTTCTGCAATATCGCGGCACCTACAGAACGCCATGCTACGCGCATAGTTTTAGGGTCAGTGAACACACTCATCATCTCTTTGAACTCACGTTCTGATTTATTAGACATAGGATTACCTCCTTTTAATATTGTACTTATTGTACAATATTATTATACGCAGTAATTTGTAGTTTTATTACCTAAAATTTTTACAAAATTTTTTAGTAGTTGGATTATCTTGATTTTACAATGTGTAGTTTACAATATGGTTCAAATCATGTTTTACAAGAGCTGTATAGCGGAGCTGGACTTTAGGGAGGGCCTATAATAAAGATTACGCGTATACGCGCGCGTAGGATGATTTTAATATATAATGAGATGATTTATATTGGGATGATGGATGAATATGAGGACTGAACGGGATTATATATTAAAAGGATAATAATGTGTAAGAAATTTGCGGATGTTATTTATGAAAATATCTATACACCGGTCTTGGCGACCCGGCTAATTTTAATTTTTTAATATGCTTCAAAATATATTAACTGTAAATAAAAATTGAATAAAATAAAAAATAAATAT